>OLSB01000696.1_pt1 | contig 37778 bp, 33 predicted proteins | sample 1672071 | NCBI WGS metagenome assembly OLSB01 (sample SAMEA3136642, study PRJEB25190) | human gut metagenome | biome: human gut; feature: human-associated habitat; material: faeces | place: Austria | collected 2013 | reverse complement strand
ACTCGCTACCTCCACCTTGGCAAGGTGGCGCTCTACCGGATGAGCTATGCCCGCATTGGGAACGTATTAAATAGTACCACAAATTTTTTGTTTGTCAAGCACCAAATAAGCCGTTCCTGCAGTTTTTGCGGTTTTGCGCAGAAAAACCACCAGTTATTCAGCTGAAATCACCGATATCGCCGAAGCCCTTGCCGAACACGTTCTTTGCGTCGCTGACGATAAAAAAGGCGTTCTCATCGATGCTCTTAATGATCTTGCGTATATCGGCGATCTGAGTCCGCTTTATAACGCACAGCAGCACCTGCTTATCCCTGTGGGAGTAGGCTCCCTCGCCCGTGAGGATGGTCACGCCGCGATGAAGCTTATCTGTTATGTCCTTTACAAGCTGTTCGCTGTTTTCACTGATTATATAGCATACGCTTGAATTGTCGATGCCGTATAGCACGAGGTCTATGACCTTGGACACAACGAACATCGCTATGACCGCGTACATCGCCGCCTCCACTCTGTCAAAGATCGCTGCAAAGGCAATGATTATCACAGCATCGGTCAGCAGTACTATCGTGCCGAAATTGATGTAGGGAAATCTGAGGCGCACAAATTTTGCGATAATGTCGGTGCCTCCGGTCGTTGCGCCGGCATAGTAGATCAAGCCGAGACCCAGTCCCTTGATTGCGCCGCCTATCAGACACGCCAGCAGCATATCGTCAGTCGGCGAGTAGTCGATAACAGCCAGAACGTCAACAAACACCGAGGACAGCAGCATACCCACGAGCGAGCTGACGATGAATTTTCCTCCGAAGTGCTTCCATGCGATAATGAAAAGAGGTATATTGAGCACTATGGTCATGATACCGACGGGCAGGCCGACCAGGTAGTTGATTATCATGGCGATACCGCTGACTCCGCCTACTATTATGGAATTCGGATAAAGGAAAAACTGGAAACCCGCCGCAAACAGTGCCGAACCCAGCGCCACGAGGGCATACTTTACTACATACTCTCTCATACTTGTTGCATTCATTGCATTTTACCTCAATCGATCAGAGACATTTGGGTCTCTCCCCTGTCCTCGTCCCTGAGCAGGGCTCCTGCCGCGGGAAGACTTCTGACGCGGTAGCGCGAGACGTTTTTGATGGCTGTTTCCTCCAGCGGAGCGGCCGACAAAATCTTGTGGTTTTTCTTCACGTTCATTACGGCAACGCCCTGAGTGCTGCGGCTCGTTTTAGGCTGAAGCAGGGATGTGTTGAACACTACGGCTCTGCCGTCGCTTGAAAACACAGCCGCGTTTATCTCCTCGGATATCATAAATACCGCTGCCAAGGGGCTTTTATCGCTGTAAGCATTTATAAGCTTCTTGCGGTTTGTCTTGGTCTCGTAAACTGAGGCGTCAAGGCGCGCTGCCTTTCCGTTTTCAAAGAACAGCAGCAGATTCTTCCTGTAATCGCCCGGGCAGATAACAGCTTTCACCTTTTCGCCCTCATCCATGCTCAGCTTGCCGGGCAGATATGTGCCGAGAGCGGACGCCTTTGTGTCCTCAAAGTCCGACAGCCTTGTTTTATATACCTGCTGCCTGTCAGTAAACACAAGAAGCTCCGTGCGGTTCGTCGCTTCGAAAGATAGCTTTAAGCCGTCGCCGTCCTTGAACTTCTGTTCTCCGCTCATCCTAAGTGACAGCGGCGTTATCTTCTTGATATAGCCTTCATTTGACAGGAACACTGTCACGGGATAGTCCTCAACGGTGTCGGTTTCCTCAAATTCTCCGATCTCGGAGGCATACACAATGCCGGTCTTCCTCGGACTCGGGTATTTTTTTATTATTGCCTTGAGCTCAGCGATTATGATACTTTTAATTTTTCGGCGGCTTTTGAGCGTATCCTCCAGCTCGGCGATCGCCCTTTCAAGCTCCTCCGTCTCGGAAACGCGCTTTAGAATATACTCGCGGTTAATATTGCGCAGCTTTATCTCGGCGACAAACTCCGCCTGTATCCTGTCAATACCGAAGCCCATCATCAGGTTTGGTATGACCTCGCTCTCAAGCTCGGTATTGCGGATAATGGAGATCGCCTTGTCGATATCGAGCAGTATCTGCTCAAGACCCTTAAGCAAATGCAGCTTTTCCTTTTTGCGGCTGAGGTCAAAATACACTCTGCGGCGAACGCATTCCATGCGCCACGCGCACCACTCGCCTAATATTTCCCTCACGCCCATGACCTTTGGGTTGCCGGCAATGAGTATATTGAAATTGCAGGCGAAGCTGTCCATAAGCGGAGTGAGCTTAAACAGCTTCTGCATGAGTTTCTCCGGATCCGTGCCTCGCTTGAGGTCTATGGCGAGCTTGAGTCCGCTGAGGTCGGTCTCATCGCGCATATCGTTTATCTCTTTGATCTTGCCGGCCTTTATGAGCTCCGCGACCTTGTCGACTATGGCCTCCGAGGTGGTCGAATACGGGATCTCATATATCTCTATGATATTTTCCTTGGGCAAATGCCTCCAGCGCGAACGCACCTTGAAGCTGCCGCGGCCGGTGTTATATATCGCCTCCATCTCGGCGCGGTCGTAAACTATCTCGCCGCCGGTTGAAAAATCCGGAGCCGGCATGGTGGCGAAAATATCGCATTCCGGATCCTGAAGGAACTCGATCGCAGTCTGGCAGACCTCGCCGAGGTTGAAGCCGCAGATCTGGCTTGCCATGCCAACGGCAATGCCGGTGTTTCCGGACACCAGCACATTCGGAAACGCTGTCGGAATGAGCGACGGCTCCTTCATACTGCCGTCGTAGTTGTCGACGAATTCAACGGTATCCTGGTCGATATCCCTGAACACCTCGGCGCATATGGGCGAGAGCTTGGCCTCCGTATAACGGGAGGCGGCAAAGGACATATCGCGTGAATACACCTTGCCGAAGTTGCCCTTGGAATCGACGAATGGCGTCAAAAGCGCGTCATAGCCCTTTGACAGTCGCACCATGGTCTCGTATATTGCTGCGTCTCCGTGCGGGTTGAGCCGCATAGTCTGTCCCACGATGTTGGCGCTTTTTGTCCTCGCGCCGTTTAACAGTCCCATTTTGTACATGGTGTACAGCAGCTTTCTGTGCGAGGGCTTGAAGCCGTCGATCTCGGGTATCGCCCGGGATATGATAACGCTCATTGCGTAGGGCATATAGTTCTGCTCAAGCGTTTCCGTTATGGGCTGCTCCAGCACCTCGGCTCTCAGGCCGACGACATTTGGATTATCGAATTTTTTCTTTTCGGGAGCTTGTTTCTTAGCCATAGATTATCCTTTCAGCGCTTTTTGCCCTTGCTTTTTGCGCCGGTTATCAGATTTCGCCTGCAGCGCGGGCAGTTCACTGCCTTAAACAGGCCCAGGTACACGCGCTTGCCGCAATTAGGGCATTTGCAGTACAGAAAGATCACCACGAAGGTCAGGACAAAGAACAGCAGGGACAGGATAGGCGCATACACAACCATGACGCTGTCGGTGCCGTTTGTTACGATGCTCACGATACCGAACACTATACACATGGCAAGGAGAAGCTTTACAAGATTTCTCGCTTTATCAAATTTCATACTTTCACCTCATCAGGATATATCGGCCATATCAAGGTAAAGGTAGCCGTTTTCAGCAATGTGATTCTTTCTGCCCGCAAGATCGTCGCCCAAAAGCAGGTCGAATACCTGCGACATATGCTCGGCGTCCTCGGGCATTACCTTTATGAGCCTTCGGGTCTCCGGATTCATAGTTGTCATCCACATCATATCGGGGTCGTTTTCACCGAGGCCCTTGCTGCGGCTGATGGTCGCCTTCGCGCCCTTGAGCGAGTCGATTATTTCTGCCTTTTCCCTGTCAGAATAGGCAAAATAGGTCTTGCCCTTGCTTTCTATCTCATACAGCGGAGATTCGGCAATGTAAACATAGCCTTCTCGGATAAGGGTCGGCACAAGGCGGTAGATCATTGTGAGTATAAGCGTCCTTATCTGGAAGCCGTCGACGTCGGCATCGGTGCATATTATGACCTTGTTCCACCGGAGGTTATTGATGTCAAAGGCATTGAGGTCCTTCTGCCCTTTTGCCTGAACTTCAACGCCGCAGCCGAGCACCTTGAGCAGATCCGTTATGATATCGCTCTTGAAAATGCGAACATAGTCGGCCTTCAGGCAGTTGAGGATCTTGCCGCGGACAGGCATTATGCCCTGAAAATCAGCGTCGCGGGAGAGCTTGCAGGCACCGAGAGCTGAATCGCCCTCAACGATATATATCTCCCGTTTCTGCGGGTCGCGGCTTCTGCAGTCAACAAACTTCTGGACACGGTTTGCGATATCAATGCTGCCGGAGAGCTTTTTCTTCATACCCTGACGGGTCTTTTCCGCCGCCTCACGGCTGCGCTTGTTGACGAGCACCTGCTCGGCGATTCTGTCCGCCTCGGGCTTATTCTCGATAAAATATACCTCGAGCCGCTCCTTGAAGAAGTCCGTCATCGCCTCTTGGATGAAGCGGTTGGTAATGGCTTTCTTGGTCTGGTTTTCGTAAGATGTCTGCGTGGAGAAGCAGTTGGTCACAAGTATAAGGCAGTCGGACACATCCTGAAAGCTTATCTTGCTCTCATTTTTCTGATACTTGCCTATCTTCTTTATGTATGCGTCTATAGCATAGACAAAGGCGGTGCGGGTCGCTTTCTCGGGTGCGCCGCCGTACTCGAGCCACGAGGAGTTGTGGTAATACTCGGTCAGGCTGACCTTATTGGAAAAGCAGAACGCCGCGGACAGCTTGACCTTGTATTCGTCCTTATCCTCCCTGTCGCGTCCGCGCCGCTCGGCGCTTATAAAATACGGAGAGGTAAGAGGCTTATCACCGGCAATTTCATTTACATAGTCGACAATGCCGTTTTCATAAAAATAGTCGGTAACGTCGAATTTATTGTCGTTCTGGTTGCGGAAGCGGAAGGTCACGCCCGCGTTCACGACAGCCTGACGGTGCAGGACATCACGGAAATACTCCTCGGGAATGTCTATATCGGTAAACACCTCAAGGTCGGGCTTCCACCGTATAGTGGTGCCCGTCTTTTTGCGGTCAGCGGGACTTACAGTGAGCTCCTGTCCTTTTTTACCCACGACCTTGCCTTTTTTGAAGTGCAGCTCGTATTTATTCCCGTCGCGCCAAACCGTAACGTCCATGTACTCCGACGAATACTGTGTGGCGCAGGAGCCGAGACCGTTCAGGCCGAGGGAGTATTCGTAATTCTCACCCTCGTTGTTGGCATATTTGCCGCCGGCATACAGTTCGCAGAAAACAAGCTCCCAGTTATAGCGCTTTTCGTTTGCGTTCCAGTCTACAGGACAGCCTCTGCCGAAGTCCTCGACCTCTATGGACTTGTCGGCATAGCGGGTCACTGTTATAATATTACCGTGTCCCTCGCGGGCCTCGTCTATTGAGTTCGACAGAATTTCAAAAACAGCGTGCTGGCAGCCGTCAAGGCCGTCGGAGCCGAAGATAACGCCGGGCCGTTTCCGTACCCTGTCGGCTCCCTTGAGCTGAGATATGCTGTCGTTGCCGTATTCCGCGCTAATTTTGCTCATATTCGATATTTCCTCTCAGGTACAACATCTTGTGCCGGTATACACACATAATTCTTCCATTTTCAGATTATATAGTATATTATACATTTTATAAAATTGCAAGCAAAACGGGGACAGATTTCCATCTGCCCCCGCCGTCGGACAATATTCGCTTTACGCTCCGTCCGGCTCGACGAAATAATGAATGTATCCTTATCATGTAATAAGATTTTACATCCAGTCCGACTTGTCTTTTGAGACTTCTTTCTGCCGGACTTGTTCGTCTGGTTCTATTATGTGCCTTGTTCATTCCTTTAATCATGGTAATATCTCTCTGCAAATGTTTAAAACCGGACAGCTCCGAATATAATATGGAGAAAAGGACAAGGAGTTTTTTCATGACTAAGAAAGAAGAAAAAAGGAGAAAAGCCGAATATCAGCGCAGACTTTCCGAGCTGTCGGACATACGTGAGCGGCTTCGCTGCGCATACGCGGCATTTGACAATACGACAGATCGTGATATGATGGACGCATGTATATTTGAGATAAACGCGCTCAAGGCAAGATATAACGGCGCGGTCATCAATATCAAAAATTTTTATCAATAGGAGGCAAAATGGACACTCTCCAAACCATAATTTACGTTGTTATCGGGGTTTTACTGCTTTGGCTTATCATAAAGCTCTTCTCAACTCCCATCAAATGGGCTTTAAAGCTTCTTCTGAACGCGCTTTTGGGCTTCGTTATGCTGTTTGTATTCAATTTTCTCGGCGGCTTTATCGGGCTTGAGCTTACGGTCGGCTGGCTGAGCGCGATTGTCGCGGGTATACTCGGTATTCCCGGCATAATCCTGCTTCTGCTAATCGAAAACTTTTTCTTATGATACATAAAAAATTCAAGGCATAAACTGCCTTGAATTTTTCTATTTCAGGAGCTTTAGCGCCTCTGATATTTCTTCAAAATTCATACTGTGGGAGGCCTTGACGAGGACAGTATCGCCCTTTCTGATAAGCTGCGGCAGCGCTTCGATAAGCTCGGCATTTGTCTCAAAATGCACCGAAGCTATCCCCTTCGCAGCCTTACAGGTGTTTTTCGAAAGCTCACCGACGCATAACAGCAGGGATACGCCATTATCCGCGGCATATCTTCCCACCTGCCTGTGAAGGTCTTCCCTGCTCTCGCCCATCTCAAACATATCGCCCAGGATGCAGACCTTTCGTCCGGAGCTTTGTGAAAGCGAGTCTATCCCGCACATGACCGAGTCGGGATTGGCATTGTAACAGTCGTCAACGAGCGTGATAAATCCCGTGTCTGAAATGCTTGCCCTGCGTCCAACCGTTTCATAATTTGATATGCCGGCCGCTATCTCCCCGTCGCTGAGTCCGAGCTTCAGTCCCACCGCGGCGCCCTCAAGCGCGGCATACACCATGTGCTTTCCGTATGCGGGGATATAAACGTGTATCCTTCGCTGACCGCTCACGATATCGCAGCTCGTGCCGCACAGACCGTCATAGCTGATATTTTCCGCCCTGACATCGGCATTGGACTCAAGCCCGTACAGCACTCTTTCCTGCCTACACTCATAGGACGACAGCAGGTCGTCGTCCGCGTTTAAAAACAGGGTTCCGTCCTCGGGCATGAACTCGACCATCTCGGTCTTTGCCCTCAGCACGCCGTTTCTGTCGCGAAGTCGCTCAAGATGCGCGTGGCCGATAAGGGTATACACCGCCATGGTCGGGCGCACGATCTTCGCAAGGCGGCGCATCTCGCCGAAATCGGATATGCCCATCTCGATGACAGCAGCCTCGTGTCCGGGCTCAATGCGGAAAACGGTCAGCGGTACACCAAGCTCGTTATTGAGATTTTTCTCGGTTTTAAGCACCCTGTACCTCGAGGAGAGGACAGCCGCGACCATTTCCTTGGCGGTCGTTTTACCGACAGAGCCCGCGACCCCTATGACGGGGATATCAAAGCGCTTGCGGTAAGCTTCCGCAAGGTCTTTCAGCGCCTGAGCGACATCCGGAACGACGATAACGCTGCCCGAAACGCCGGCGGGAACAAATTCCGCAAGACAGCACACCGCACCGAGCTCAAATGCCTTGGAGATATAGTCGTGACCGTCGGCGCGCTCGCCCCTGAGGGCTGCGAACATCGCGCCTTTCTCAACCTTTCGGCTGTCTATAACAACGCTGAGTATCTCCTCATCCGCGTTTTCTTCGTTTATGAGCCTGCCGCCTGCTGCCGCGGCAGCCTCCTTAACGTTCATTCCTCTCATTTATACTTCTCCATTGACACGGCAATGATCTTTTCACAGACCTCGCCGAAGTCCATACCCTGCGCCGCACCCATCTGAGGTACAAGGCTTGTCGGCGTCATGCCGGGCAGAGTATTTGCCTCAAGGCAGTAAAGCTGCCCGTCGCTTTCGTCCATCAGGAAATCCGCACGACAGTAAACGTCTATCATGAGGGCTTCGGCAACACGCTCGGCAAGGCGCTGCACCCTGTCGGTATCCTTCGGGCTGAGGGGCGCAGGGCAAAGCTCCTCGGTAAGTCCCGCCTGATACTTGTTCTTATAGTCGTACCACCCGCTTTTCGGGATTATCTCGATAACGGGCATCGCCCTGCCGTCCATCACGCCGACAGTGAGCTCGCGGCCCTTTACATATCTTTCGACCAGCACACGGGCTTCAAACCTGAAGGCAAATTCAAGCGCAGCATCATATTCGTCACGGCTGCAAACAATGGAGGTGCCCACGCTTGAGCCGCCGCTGCAGGGCTTTACGACACACGGAAAGCCCACGTCCTCATAGCTTTCCGCGCCCTTTTCGAGCACGATGCCGGCCGGGGTCGGTATCCCGCTGTGCCGGAACAACACTTTTGACAGTTCCTTGTTCATGGCAAGGGCGCTGCCCAGATAGCCGCTGCCGGTATATCTTATGCCGAACATATCAAATGTGGCCTGAACCTTGCCGTTTTCCCCGTCCTCGCCGTGGAGGGCAAGAAAGCTGATGTCGGCCGCTCTGCATATCTCTATAACGTTTTTGCCTATCCGGCTGCCGTCGCCGTCTGCGATCATTTTTTCAATATCCGGCGTTTCCTCGCGGACGGAGTAACGAAGATCCTCCTGCTCGCGCTCAAACAGCTCCGCGGGGTCACTGTACTCGCCGCTGTATCCGTAATACAGATCGAGCAGCACGACCTTATGTCCCTTTTCACGCAGAGCACGGGCCACACAGCTTCCGCTGGTTATTGACACGTCGCGTTCGTTTGAAAGTCCCCCGCATACAACCGCTATCTTCATAACTATGTTCCTCCTGGATTTATAACATTTGGATTATATCACGGCTGAGCAAATCATTCAAATATATATTGAAAAAATGTGCTCATGTATGTTATAATTCGTTTTTGTAATCTGATAGAAGGTAGTAGTGTTTATGAATTATGTCGTGGTCGATTTAGAGTGGAATCAGGCGATGAGCTCAAAATCCTCCGTTTTTAACAAGCTCCCCATCAAACTGAGGGGTGAAATTATTGAGATAGGCGCTGTCAGGCTCACCGAGGATATGCAGCCTGCCGAGGAGTTCACGGTGGACGTAAAGCCCGTGTACTTTAAAAGAATGCATTACAAGGTCAAAAAGCTCACCGGCTTTGACAAGGAGCGCCTTGCGCGGGGGCTCAGCTTCCGCGACGCTTTTGAAAAATTCAGGCAGTGGTGCGGCGATGATGTGACCTTCCTCACATGGGGCTGCGACGACCGGGGCATCATGGAGCAGAACATCATCATTCACGACCTTGATTGGGACTGGATAGCCGGCTGGATCAATCTTCAGCTTATATATAATATGCAGACCGATGGGGACAAGAATCAAAAATCCCTTGCGACCGCAATGGAGCACTTTGAGATAGAGCAGACGCGCATAGCCCACGACGCTCTCGGCGATGCGTACAACACCGCGCTGATATGCTCAAAGCTCAACATGGCAGAGGGGCTTGCCCAGTACGACGCAGCTGCCCGGACGCTCGCTACCCGAAGCAGAAAGGAAAGCTCCGCCGATAACGGCCCCGAAGCTCTGGAGCATCTTGTTTTCCCCGGATATATATCCAAAGCCGATGCCTTTGCCGATGAAGAGCTCACAAAAATATGCTGCCCGAAGTGCGGCAGTGATCTCAGCGCCCAGCGATGGATCAATCAGGGTGATCAGCGCTATATGAACGTGTACTCCTGCCCAGACTGCGGCTCCTTCCTTGTCAGGCTTAAATTCCGCAAGCAGGAGGACAATACCTGGTCTGCCAACCGGCTCATATACGAAGCCGACGAGGGGATGCTGGATTTCTACCGCAGCAAGGCGGCGCTCTCCCGCAGACGCGGCCGCGGCCATTCCTCCAAGAAAAACCGCCCCGCGAACAAACAGTAAACCGCTGCTCTGCATAAGTTTAAATATCGGTCTATTGGTACAAGTCATAGGACTTGTACCAATTCTTTTTAGTATATTTTACATATATCATTAGAAATAAATTATTTTAATTTCTATATTGACATAGTTAATTGGTTGTAGTACTATAACAGAGAGGTGATAAATGATGCAGAAACCGCTTATCGAGTGTCCTTCCTGCCATGGAGAGCTGCACATATCCGCACTGTGTTGTCCCGATTGCGGCATGGAATTGAAAAACAGCTTTGAACTGAGCATATTTGACAAACTGAGCCCAGAACTTGATTCCTTTCTCCTTTCTTTTCTCCGTTGCAGAGGAAATCTAAAGTGTGTCCAAAATGAGTTGCATATTTCATACCCTACCGCGAAAAAGAAACTGGATGATCTGTTGTTCTCATTGAATTTAACTGAACCTGCTGAGAGCAAACTTACGGAATGGGAGGAACCGGATATGAGTAATTGGCTTTTTGACAGCAACAGCACAGAAGCATCTGAAATCATCAGATCTAAATTGATTGCTAACGGCGGCAGAGCCGTTGTTCATACCGCAAGCGGTCTTCCGTGCGAGATTCGTGTGACTGCAGACGGCATGTCTTTTTCAAGCGATAAGCTGCCTGCGAATATTATTTTTAGATTTGGAATATTTGATATAGTGGTCGATTTGCTTATTGCTAACAATGGCCGGGCAAGAAAGGGCAACGGGCGTAATCATAAGCTCGGCGAGCCTGACTGTGACGAGACGACAGTTGTCGGGTATATAGGAAAACATTATTTTGGTAAGAAGGATGGCGAGTCTGTTCTGGATCCTGTATTTGTTCTGGCTTCTATTTTGGAATGGGCTGAAATTGCCAACAACGGGCGCGGAGAGATCTCCCTCACCGCTTCTTACAGGGCCATGTTATGATAAGACTATTTGTTTCAATTATAAGGATATTGCTGTATACCTTCTTTGGTTTTTGGTATAATATTTTATTTAAGCATAATCATTATTAGTAATTAGTATAATAAACTTTTTCAACAGTTCTTTAAAACAATCTGCCTCGCGACAGCATGCGTCGTGGGGCAGATTTATTAATACTGTATATAGCCATACGAATCGATTCCGCAGAGACACAAACTCAAACGGAGCGGGATCACTCCCGCTCCGTAGCCATTCATAAATAACAGGTAAAGCAGCTGTTTTACTTTATAAGTCCTGCTCCCAGTTGTGCCAGACATTCTGCACGTCGTCGTTATCCTCGAACATATCGAGCATCTTCTGCATATTCTTGATATCGTCCTCGTCGGTGAGCTTGATATAGCCGTTCTGGGGCAGCATCTCGACCTGAGCGGAAAGCAGCTTATAGCCGGCTGCGCTAATCTTCTCGGCAACGGGAGATACGTCGTCGGGCTTGGTGTAGACGACAAAGGTCTCACCGTCGGGCTCGAAATCGTCGGCGCCGGCGTCAAGGGCCTCCATCATGACGGTATCCTCGTCCAGCTCCTCATCCTCGTTGTCGATAACGATAACGCCCTTCTTATCGAAGGACCAGGACACGCAGTTGGCAGCGCCCATGTTGCCGCCGAACTTATCAAAATAATGGCGCATCTCGCCCGCAGTGCGGTTGCGGTTATCGGTCATGGTCTCAACAATAACGGCGACACCTGAGGGTCCGTAGCCTTCATAAACTATCTTCTCGTAGTTATCGGTATTGCCCGCACCGAGCGCCTTATCTATTGTGCGCTTGATGTTGTCGTTGGGCATATTCGCGGCCTTTGCCTTGGTTATGACGGCCGCAAGGCGGGAATTGTTATTGGGGTCGCCGCTGCCACCCTCCTTGACCGCAACGATCATTTCACGGGCTATCTTGGTGAATGCCTGTGCTCTCTTGGCGTCGGCCGCGCCCTTGGTCTTCTGTATGTTATGCCATTTGGAATGTCCGGACATATGTTCAACAGCTCCTCTAAAAGTATAATTACAAATTAACGGCGATTATTTTACCACAATAAGCAGTGTCTGACAAGAAAAAATTACTTAATCCTTCGGCACTCGAGGTAGTAGCGCTTATCATTGCCGTGACCTATGGAAAAGCTCTTCTTCGGGAACGGGCCGCTGCTCATGACCGATTTGAACAGCTCGGATTTTTCCATGCGCGGAAGCAGTATTCCGGCGCAGTTTTTCCTTTTCGACATGGTTACGCACTCATTATCGCCGTGGATATAGTCTATCCTGCCGCCATGGCGTTCGATAAACTCCTTGCAGAAGTCCTCGCAGCTTCCAATAAGATTGCCTATCGTCATGCCTGAAACGGAGATAGTTTCGGTCCCGGCGCCCGTTATCAGGGTAATGCTTCGACCCTCGCCCATTCTTCCGGCAAAGAAGCTTTTCGCCTCACTTATGAAGCTATCTGGCTGCGTATCAAAAATCACCTTGTGTATAGGCTCAAAGCTTATGGCCTCATCGTGGATGTTGACAAGCTCCGCAAGGGCGTACCGCGCAGGGCAGCTCTCCCATTCACTCTCCGGAAGCTGCGCTTTCACGTTCTCCCAATGCTTTTTAGCCGCGGCAAGGCTGTGGTTCCCGTCGCCCATTGCAAAGATCATCGGGTCAGACGCAGTACCATATTTTTTTATAAGCTCCTGTTTATCGGACAGCTTTTCCAACGCGTTTTCCAGCGCCGCATTATCTTTAACGAGCCAGCCGCTTATATGGCCGCCCCTCTGCATCAGCTCAAAATCATACAGCTTTTCGCCCTTCTCGGCCGCGCCGAGCACCGCGTCGTCGGGATCATCCACGAATATCATGATATGCGGCATCTCCAGCAGAGCCTTTTCGCGCACCTTGACTCTCGGCGGCAGCCTGTCCTCGACCGTATGCTCGGTGGCTCTTATGGGGGTGTGCGTGCCCTCTGCCCAGTCATATGCTTCAAGGTCAAAGGCTCCGACTATGCCGCGCCGCAGCATTCCGTCTTCAAGCCTGCGCTCGACATAGACGCAGCTGTCCTTATATTCTTTGAATACGCCGCCGTTAAGATACTCGGCCATGGTTTTGTTGATCCTGTCGCTCTCGGCCTCGGGATCCTTAACGCCAAGCTCCGCCTCGGGCAGTATGAGTCTGAGCGACGAGGGCTTATCGGCGACTGTTTCATACACCTTTTCCCAATACTCGGGCTCCGAGGTGAACTGGTCGCAGGCCACGACGCTCCACGCGTGCATATCGGTTTGGGGAATGAGAATATCTGCCGGTTTGAATACCTGCATCAAAGCACCTCCAGTGCTATCTGAGTCCATGTTTCCATGCTGTCGTAATTATCCCTCAGCTCGGGCACGGTCATCCACAGGCCTTCAAGCTTCTCGGTCTCTCTCACGAACACCTCGCCTTCGACATTGAGCGTAAAGCACGCGCCGAGGTGAACGCTTCCGACGCTGTTTGAGTCGTCGTTTATAAAGCCGCAGGATACAAGCTCCCCGTGCTTATCCAGCCGGACCTCCTCGTGTATCTCGCGCCAGAGGCCGCGCATGAGCAGGTTTCCCTCCTCGTCAACGGGATTTATGTGTCCGCCGATACCTATGGATATCCTGCCGTGCAGTCTCGCTTCGCCGCCTTTATTGAGCCTGCGGGTCACGAACACCTTATCGCCCTGGAGCAGAATGACATACGGGATTATCTGCTTATAATCCGGACGTTCCTCGGCCTCGGCGCGCGGCATGAACTCATGTCCGCCCATTATAACGTCAAGAATCTCCTCGGTATTATCGCGTATAAGTCCGTTCCTGCCTCCTATATACCGCTCGAGCTTTTCTCTTTTTACAACTAATACCTGTTCCATCATTCTTCCCACTTTGCGGCTCTTTCAACGGCGCGAAGCCATGTTTTATGGAGCTTTTCGGCCTTTTCAGCCTCCATCTGCGCTTCAAAGATCCTGTCGGATTCTCGAATGGCAGTAATATCGCCGATGTCGTTCCAAACGCCGGCGGCAAGCCCCGCAAGGAAGGCCGCGCCGAAGGCGGTAGTCTCAACCATCTTCGGCCTGTCGATAGGCTTGCGCAGGATATCCGACTGGAACTGCATCATGAAGTTGTTGACCGACGCGCCGCCGTCGACACGCAGAACGGACAGTTCCTCGCCGGAATCCTTTTCCATGGCATCGAGAAGATCCTTGACCTGATAGGCGATGCCCTCAAGGGCTGCTCTGACTATATGGGCCTTCGTTGAGCCGCGGGTCAGGCCGACTATCGCGCCGCGGGCATACATATCCCAGCGCGGCGCGCCAAGGCCTGTAAAGGCGGATACAAGATAAACACCGCCGTTATCGGGCACGCTGGCAGCAAGTGCCTCGCACTCGGATGAAGTTGAGAGTATGCCGACTTCGTCGCGAAGCCACTGGATGGAGCTGCCGGCATTGAAAACGCTGCCCTCAAGCGCATATGTCGTCTTGCCGCCTATTGACCAGGCTACGCTGGTCACAAGCCCGCTGGAGCTGCGGACGGACTGGTCGCCGGTGTTCAGGAGCGTGAAGCAGCCGGTGCCGTATGTATTCTTCGCCTGGCCGCGGTTAATGCAGCCCTGACCAATGAGCGCCGCCGCCTGATCTCCCGCGCTGCCGCAGACGGGTACTCCGGCAAGCATCTCAAGTCCCGTAAGCCCCGGGGCGACAGTTCCGTATATCATAGACGAAGGCACCGGAGTCGGCAGCATGGACATCGGTATCCCGAGCTTTTCGCAAAGCGTCTCATCCCATTTGAGCTCGTCAATGTCAAATATCATGGTGCGGGAGCAGTTTGAATAATCCGAAACGTGAGCCTTGCCGCCAGTCAGGTTCCAGATCAGCCACGAATCCACATTGCCGAACAGCAGCTCGCCGCGCTCGGCGCGTTCTCTCGCCCCGTCGACATTGTCAAGAATCCATTTTATCTTGGTTCCGGAGAAATATGCGTCGATGAGAAGACCAGTCTTCTCGCGGACATACTCGCCGATCCCGGAGGCCTTAAGCTCGTCGCATATAGAGGCCGTGCGCCTGCACTGCCACACGATGGCGTTGTAAACGGGCTTTCCGGTATTCTTATCCCAAACGATAGTCGTCTCACGCTGGTTGGTGATGCCTATGCCGGCGATATCCGTAGGCGAAAGGCCGCTTTTCTCGAAAGCCTCCGCCATTGCGCGAAGCTGAGTTTCAAGGATGACCATGGGGTCATGCTCGACCCAGCCGGGCTCAGGATAGATCTGCGGAAAAGGATACTGCGCGACCGTGACAGGCGTACCCTTTGCGTCAAAGATTATTGCTCTTGAGCTCGTTGTGCCCTGATCGAGAGCTATTACGTAACCGTTCATATCTGTTCCTCCCAGTTTCTGTATTGACTTATTCGTTTTTATACGCTAAAATTATTCTATTCTGTTTTTATTTTATATCATAACATATAAGGGAGCTTTTTTCTATGCCTACTTTTAAAGATTTTTATTTCAATTCAAGCACCGGCAAAAACAAAATTCACGCACGTATGTGCGTTCCCGACGGCGAGGTTCGCGCAGTTGTGCAGATAGTCCACGGAATAGCGGAGCATATCGCACGCTATGACGATTTTATGAGCTTTTTGGCGTCAAACGGCTTCGTAGCCGTCGGTACCGACCACCTCGGCCATGGAAAGAGCATTGAGAAAGAAGATCAGCTCGGATTTTTCGCCGAAAAAGACGGCTGGACTTACGTTGTCGGCGACGAGGAGATCCTTCGCCGCGCAATGAAGGAGAACTACCCCAATGTTCCTCAGATAGTATTCGGTCACAGCATGGGCAGCTTTATCACAAGAACTCACCTCATCCGTTTCCCCGGCGCATTCGACGCTGCCATCATTAGCGGCACCGGCAATCAAAGTCACGCGCTTGTGTTCGGCGGGCTGACCATGGGCAATCTTGTCGTCGCTCTCAAGGGGCCCCATCATTACAGCAATCTTCTTAACAACATGGCCTTCGGCAGCTACAACAAGATCTACGGAACAGTCAGAACCGAGAGCGACTGGCTCAGCCGCGATGAGGCTCAGGTCGATAAGTACATAGCAGATCCCCTCTGCGGCTTTATCCCGAGCTGCAGCCTGTTCAGAGATATGATGACCGGAATTAAATTTGTCACCACTCAAAAAAATCTTGAGAAAATGAACAAGGATATCCCTGTTTACTTCATGTCAGGCGATATGGACCCCGTGGGCGAGTGCGGCAAGGGCGTTAAGCTTGCCTATGAGAATTTCAAAAAGGCCGGTATGAAGGACGTTTCCATTAAGCTTTACAAGGACGGCCGGCACGAAATGCTTAATGAACTCAACAAAGACGAGGTATATTCCGATATCCTCGCATGGATAAACAGCAAGATCAAGGTTACGACTAATGTATGAAACAAATGGTGCGCCGCAGAAGAAAAAATCTGCGGCGCACCATTTGCTCATTATTTCAGATACGCATTTCCCTGTTTCGCAGGAAGTTCATCATGCCGTCCTGCATACTGTCGAGCCGCGTCAGCAGCTTGCCGGCGCCGTGGGCAGCACAGGCTATGGGGTCGTCCACTATCATAGTGCGTATGTGGGTGCTGGCCTCGATAGCCTCGTCAAGGCCGTAGATCATACTGCCGCCGCCGGACATGATTATTCCGTTGTCCCCAAGATCTCCGATGAGTTCGGGTGGGGTGCGCTCCAAAACGGCATGGACATTCTCCAAAATAAGCTGAGCCGGCTCGCGGAGGGGCTCAATAAGCTCCGAGGAGGACACTGAAACGGTTTTCGGCAGACCTGTCATGAGGCAGCGGCCCTTGACCTCCATGCTGTCGGGCGCGTCGTTCCTCGGCATGACTCCGCCTATATTTATCTTGACCTCCTCAGCCGTTTTCGCGCCGATAAGCATATTATGCTTTTTCTTGATGTATCTGATTATAGCCTCATCGAAGCTGCTGCCCGCGGTCTTAATAGACTCGCATTCGGCAACGCCGCCCATGGATACTACGGCTATCTCCGTTGTGCCGCCGCCTATGTCGATGACCATATGGCCGTCGGCTTTTTTTATATCAACGCCCGCTCCAATTGCCGTAGCGACCGCGGTCTCAACAAGATATACCTTGCGGGCTCCGGCCTCTATGGCAGCGTCGATGACGGCTCTTTCCTCAACGCCGGTGATACTGCTCGGAACGCACATGAGAAGCCTCGACTTAAAAAGGCTGAAGGATGTAACACGGCTCACGAGCTCGCGCAGCATGAGCGCAGCCATGTCGTAGTCTGATATAACGCCCGACTTTATGGGATGGATAGCGACAACGTTTGCCGGGGTGCGTCCGAGGGTCTTCTTCGCATCCTCGCCTATCTTGAGCATCTTATCCTTGACCTTGTCTACGGCGACTACGGTCGGCTCGCGAAGCGCAAGGCCTTTTCCATGCACATAAACGAGGGTGTTTGACGTTCCCATGTCAACGGCAATGTCTCTTTCGTATATAACCATTTTTCAGCTCCAATCTGCCGCGTCATTCCGTATCCGCGGCGATCATAGTTCATATTCTTTCCTGTTTTTCCGAAAATCAGTCCTCATGTCTGGCAAGAGCAGCGCAATAAACGGCCCTGGCTCCTGCTTTTTTCAGCATTCGCGCCGCCTCGCTCAGAGTTGAGCCCGTTGTGACGACGTCGTCCACAAGGAGAATGTACTTGCCCTTTACGTCAGTACCATCTATCACCTGATACGCTCCGGCGACATTTTCACTGCGCTGCTTAGCGTCGCGTGTTCCTGACTGGGGCTTATTGTCCTTTATCTTTCTAAGCGTGGCCGCGCAGGGCAGGCCAACGCGCCTTGCTATCTCACGGGCGATAAGCTCCGACTGATTATATCCGCGCCGGTGCTGCCGCTTTCTGCTGAGCGGTATCCATGATATCACATCAATACCGCCGCAATCAAGATTATTTTCAACGCATTCAGCCATAATAGCGCCGTATCTGACGAAATATGCCGAGCAGCCGTTAAATTTATACCTGTGGATCGAATCTCTGACCTTGTCCTTATAATACAGCGGCGTTACGCATTTTTCAACGAACGGAAACTTCTGATATATGCTGTCGCCCTTCGTGTAAGGCAGATTCTTTTCGCAGTCACTGCATATATCCGTGTTTTCCAGCACGCAGTCGCAGAAAACGCATTTCCAGGGAAACAGCAGTTCTGAGATGACTTCAAGAGTTTTCATCGGCAAGTCTTATCCTCAGGGCGCTGTATCGCCTCGATTGTTTGTGATTATCAATCATCCTGTGGGCGACGGCGTCGTCCCCGACCATGACAAGCAGCTCCTTTGCGCGGGTGACCGCAGTATACAGCACACCGCGGGTCAGCAGCATCTGCACTCCGGCATTGAGAGCAAGAATGACCGCCCTGTATTCGCTGCCCTGCGATTTGTGCACCGTCAGCGCCCATGCGTGCTCAAGCTCGTTGAGCATTTCAAAGCCGTAGTACGCAAGCCTGTCCTCGTAATCAACGCAGATCGTCTCAGCGGCTGGGTCTATCTCGGAAATGACGCCGATATCGCCGTTATATATGCCGGCGCCCGTCTGTCCGTTTCTGCCCTTCCATATGATATCGTAATTGTTCTTTATCTGTATTACTCTGTCGCCCTCACGGAAAACGGTTTCTCCGAACAGCTTCTCCTTTTTGCCCTCCTTTGGAGGATTAAGCGCGGCCTGAAGCCGCTTATTCAGATTTACCGTGCCGGTCTCGCCTTTTCTGCTCGGCGACAGCACCTGGATCTGATTTGATGGTATCTTCATATTCTCCGGCAGCCTGCGTGAACACAGCTCGACGATAGTATCAACGGCAGATCCGCCCTGAAGCCTTTTCAGGCGGAAGAAATCGCCGGTATTGGCCTCAAAATCCGGGTGCTCCCCCCTGTTTATCATGTGCGCGTTTCTCACAATCCTGCTGCCGCCCTTCTGGCGGAAGATCTCGGTCAGCCGCACGGCAGGGATGATCCCGCTGCGGATAATATCGGAAAAAACATTGCCGGGCCCCACAGATGGGAGCTGGTCGGCGTCGCCGACAAGAAGCAGCCTGCATTCCGGCTTGATTGCCGAAAGGATCGCTTTCATAAGTGTTATGTCAACCATAGAGCACTCGTCTATTATTAGCGCATCGCAGACGAGCTTATCCTCCTCGTCCTTTGAGAACACGACCGTTTCGCCGTCCTCGGACATTTTGGCGCCCAGCATTCTGTGTATAGTGGCAGCCTCCCTGCCGCTCAGCTCCGTCATTCGCTTGGCCGCTCTTCCCGTCGGGGCGGCAAGGAAGGTATCTATCCCCAGCTCGTCATAAAGGCTGAGGATACCCTTGAGTATGGTCGTCTTGCCGGTCCCGGGGCCGCCGGTTATGAGAAGCATCTGATTTTTCATTGCAAGCTCTATGGCTTCCTTCTGCATGGGGGCATACCGGATACCGTTTGCTTTTTGGAGCCTTGCTATGAATTCATCCGCCGCAAAGGGGGCCCGGAAGCTGCGCCGGCTCATGGACTTGAGCTTTTCGGCGGTATAGGTCTCGGCCTCATAAAGCTGCGCAAGATAGCAGGCTTCGAGCCCCGCGACGGTATCGCAGACGATCTCGCCCGTTCCGCTGAGCCTGTCGATTGCCTCTCCGACCTTTTCAGGCGCAACGCCGATGAGCTGCGACGTCGCCGGAATGAGCTTATTGCGCGGGATAAAGCAGTGGCCGTTGCCGGAGTTATGGATGAGCTCGAATATGACGGCGGCACAAACACGGTTCATGCTGTCCCCCTCGATGCCGAGCTCAAGGGCGAGGCCGTCAGCCTCGGCAAAGCTTGCGCCTATGTGGGACGATGATAATATGTAAGGGTTTTCGTGGATGATCTCAAGGGCGGAATCGCCGTAGAATTTGAAAAGCCGCAGAGCGAATATCGGCTGGATGCCGTATGAGCATAAAAACTCCGTCAGTCTTCTTACGCCCGCCTGTTTCTTGAAGCCGGCGCTTATCTCCCTGGCCTTGCCGGGCCCTATGCCCCTTATCTCCGCAAGCTTTTCCGGCTGCATTTCAAGCACATCGAGAGACCTCGCGCCGAATTTGTCGACTATCATGGCGGCAGTAGCGGGACCTATACCCTTTACGGTTCCACCGGCGAGATATTCGTATATATCGTCGGCAGATACCGGCAGCATACGGTTGCACTGCTCAATCTTGAACTGCCTGCCGTGCTGGGCATGCGTCATCCATGTGCCTTCGGCTGAGACAGTCTCGCCCGGGGCGACGTATGGCAGACAGCCGACCGCGGTAGTCGTTTCGCCGTTTTCGGTCAGTATCCGCACCACCGCGTAGCCGTTTTCGTCGTTTCTGAATATTACTGAGCTGACGGTTCCGTTAATTTCACTTGATTCAACCATTATCTTGATCTTCCTCGGTGTAGTAAATGCATCTGTACTCTGCCTCATAGTGCCGCGCAATATGGCGGGTTTCCTCGTCTGGTTCATGGGCTATGATACGGATATTTGCCTTGAGCGTTCCATTTTCTCTGAGCCACAGCAGCCCTCTGAGCGTCTGCTCCAGCGCGGGTTCATGGCCATGTAAGCGAAGGCCGATCACTATTTCCGTGTTGTCTCCGGTCCTCACCGGAGTGAGAAGCACGCCCTTGAGAGCCCAAATGATGAGCAAAAGTATCGCGGCGATAACAAAGCCGACTGCAAAATTCAGCGTCATTTCTTTCCCTCCCCATTTATTCTATGGGAAAAGGCGCGATACGTTAAAGGATCTTCTTCAAAAACTGTCCGGTGTAGCTCTCGGCGCACTCGGCGCAGGCCTCGGGAGTGCCTGCAAACACAAGGCTTCCGCCGCCGTCGCCACCCTCGGGGCCAAGGTCGATTATATAGTCGGCAACCTTGATGACGTCAAGGTTGTGCTCGATGATGACGACCGTGTTTCCCGCGTCGGCAAGCTTATCGATTATCTGTATTAGCTTGTGCACATCCGCCATGTGCAGACCTGTCGTAGGCTCGTCGAGGACATACACGGTCGAGCCTGTGCTTCGCTTTGAAAGCTCCGTTGCGAGCTTGACGCGCTGAGCCTCGCCGCCCGAGAGCGTCGTACTCGACTGGCCGAGCTTTATATACCCGAGCCCGACTTCGTTGAGGGTATCGAGCTTTGACTTCAGCCTCGGCAGATTGGTAAAGAAGGCGCAGGCTTCCTCGACGGTCATGTCGAGCACCTCGTGGATGTTCTTACCCTTATAGCGAACCTCCAGGGTCTCGCGGTTATAGCGCTTTCCCTTGCACACGTCGCAGGGCACATAGACGTCCGGCAGGAAGTGCATCTCGATCTTCTGCAGTCCGTCGCCCTTGCAGGCCTCACAGCGTCCTCCCTTGACGTTGAAGGAAAAGCGGCCCGAGCTGTAGCCGCGTAGCCTGGCGTCCTCGGTCGAGGCGAAGAGCTCGCGGATATCGTTGAAAAGCCCCGTATATGTCGCGGGGTTTGAGCGCGGAGTTCTGCCGATGGGACTTTGGTCGATATTTATCACCTTGTCAACATCCTCAAGGCCGAGCACTTCATCGCATTTGCCCGGCTTTACCTTTGCCCTGTTCTTCTGCTGGGCAATGGTCTTATACAGTATCTCATTGACAAAGCTGGACTTTCCGCTTCCGGACACGCCGGTCACACAGGTCACAACGCCTTTGGGCACTGAGATGTCAATGCCCTTGAGGTTATTCTCCCTTGCTCCGCGCACGGTTATGAAGCCCTTATCTGTCTTTCTGCGGCTTGACGGGACGGGTATCCTTTTCTTTCCGCTCAGGTACTGTCCCGTGACGGAGCGCGGGCAGGCGCAGATGTCATCAACACTGCCTGCGCACACCACCTCGCCGCCGTGTATCCCCGCCGCGGGGCCGATGTCCACGATGTAGTCAGCTGCGCGCATAGTGTCCTCGTCGTGCTCGACGACTATCAGAGAATTTCCGAGGTCACGCAGCTCTTTAAGCGTTTTAAGCAGCTTTTCGTTATCACGCTGGTGAAGCCCGATGCTTGGCTCGTCGAGTATATAAAGAACACCTGTAAGCGATGCGCCTATCTGCGTGGCAAGTCTTATTCGCTGGCTCTCGCCGCCGGACAGTGTCGCCGCACCTCGGGAGAGACAGAGATACTGAAGTCCGACATTCTTAAGAAAGCCCAGACGGGCTTTGATCTCTTTTATTATGCGCTCTGCAATGATATTTTCCCTGTCGCTCAGCTTAAGCCCATCAACAAAATCCATGGCCTCATTTATTGACATATCACCCATTTGGGCTATGTTTATTCCGCCGACGGTGACTGCAAGAGCCTCCCTGCGAAGTCTGAGGCCGCCGCAGGACGGGCAGCATATCTCGGACATACATTCCTCGATCTCGGCGCGCATCGCAGGGCTCTGCGTCTCACGGTACCTTCGCTCAAGATTATTGCAGATACCCTCGAAGGGGCGCGAGAATTTTCCCGAAAATGAGCTGTTTTTACGTTCTCTTTCGTATGCAAGCTCGAGATTTTCACCTTTGGTGCCGTACAGCAGGGCCTGTCTTGCCTCGTCCGAAAGCTCGCGTATGGGAGTACTGAGTTTGAAATCATATTTCTTCGCCAGCGCGTTATAATACATCGCCGATATCGAATCGCTGCCCGAGCCCCAGCCTGTGGCTTTTATCGCGCCCTCGGCTATGCTCAGGCTGTCATCGGGAATGATCAGCTCCGGATCGATAAGAAGCTGCACACCCAGCCCGTCGCAGGTCGGACAGGCGCCGTAGGGCGTATTGAATGAGAACATTCGCGGAGTGAGCTCCTCTATGGATATCCCGCAGTCCTCACAGGCGTAGTTCTGGGAAAACAGCACCTCCCTGCCCTCGCTTATAATGTCGGCGATAACAAGACCTCCAGCAAGTGAGGCCGCCGTCTCTACAGAATCGGTGAGCCGTCTTTCGATCTCCGGCTTTATGACGATGCGGTCAACTATTATCTCAATATTGTGCTTTTTATTCTTGTCAAGCTTTATTGTCTCCGACAGTTCGTACAGGCTGCCGTCCACCCTTGCCCTCACATAGCCCGATTTCCTTGCGTCCTCAAAGACCTTGAGATATTCGCCTTTTCTCGCCCTGACGACGGGAGCGAGTATCTGGAGCTTTGTGCCTTCGGGCAGCAGCATGAGCTGGTCGATTATCTGGTCAATCGTCTGTTGGCGTATCTCTTTTCCGCATTTCGGGCAGTGCGGCTTGCCTATACGCGCCCACAGCAGACGCATATAGTCATATATCTCGGTCACGGTGCCAACGGTCGAGCGAGGGTTTCTCGAGCTGGTTTTCTGGTCAATGGAAATAGCCGGCGACAGACCCTGAATATTGTCAAGGTCGGGTTTATCCATCTGGCCGAGGAACTGCCTTGCGTAGGACGAAAGACTCTCTACATAGCGCCGCTGGCCCTCGGCATATATGGTGTCGAAGGCGAGGCTTGATTTTCCGCTGCCGGAGACGCCCGTCATTACGACCAGCTTGTTGCGCGGGATATCTATATCTATATTTTTGAGGTTATTGGCTCTTGCGCCTTTGATCTTTATATATTCATTCATTCTCGCTCACCAGATCCGCATATACTCCGCGGGTCAATTTAACTAATTCATCAGGCGCAAGCTCCACCTGACTGCCGATCTTTCCTGCGCTCACCATGATCGTGGGCAGGTGCTCGGCGCTGCTGTCGAAAAAGGTCCTGAACTGTTTTTTCATACCTATGGGCGAGCATCCGCCGCGCACATATCCCGTAAGCGCATTGATCTCGCTGACGTGTATCATGGCGACCGACTTCTCTCCGGACGCTTTGGCGGCTTTCTTCAAGTCGAGCTCTCCCGTTACCGGGATGACAAAAACATATATGCTTTTGCTCGCCCCCCTTGCGACAAGCGTCTTGAACACCCGCGCCGGGTCCTGTCCGCACAGCTCCGCGACAGTCAGCCCATCCACGGCCGCGTCTCCGTGGGGATATTCATGGGGAGTATATTTTACTTTCTTCTGCTCAAGCAGCCGCATAACATTGGTTTTTTGCTCTTTCATCATATCACCGCCAAATGGTATAATATCCGCTGTTCGGATATTATACCCTTTTAAAGCTAATCTTTCAACACAAAAAAGACTCCCGGAAAAGTCCGGAAGTCTGTATATTTCGGCAGTCAGTCCTTATTGAAGCGTGCCAGCAGATTTTCTGTGCTGTTGTCCAGTATCTTATAAAAGCGCGTCTTTGTGTTTTCGTCGATCTCCGGCATTCCGATATCGCACCATTGAGCAATGATACCCACTATGCCGTTGACATAGAAATCGCAGATAAATTCAAGATCGCCCCACTCTATATTCTTGCCCTCGGCAACTATTGCCGCAAAGGCATGGTAGACGAGCTGGAGTCTGCGCTTAAAGTAGCGGAGCAGATATGCCCTGTTATGGGAATTAAATATGTTAAGGACAAAAGTCCTGTTATCCGCAAGATAGCGGAAGAATACCATGACATTTTCTTTCCACTTCTCGTAATATATCTCCGACGGCAGGACTCTGTTAGCGTCCTCCTCAAATACCCACTCAAGCAGATCGTAAACATCATCAAAATGATAATAGAAAGTCTGGCGGTTGACGCCGCATTCCTCCACAAGATCCTTGACCGTTATTTTATCGATGGGCTTAACGGCGAGCATTTTTTTCAGAGCATTGCCTAAAGCTTCTTTTGTTGAACTTGCCATTTTTATACCCCTTTCAGTTTATGGATAAAATATAACACACTTTTTCAAAAAATGATAGATGAATATTTAAATTTTTCTCAAAATGTGTTTAAATAGAATAGCATATTTTACTGAAATCGGAGCAGGATCATGAATTCATGCAGTAATCTAACCGGAAGATACGCACCCAGCCCCAGCGGGATACTGCATCTGGGGAATATGACCACCTGCCTGCTTACATGGCTGGATTCCCGAAGCGCCGGCGGAAGCCTTGTATTGCGCATGGAAGATCTTGACCCGGAGCGCAGCTCTGACTCATTTGCGTCTCAGATCGCCGCAGACCTGAGGCGCCTCGGGTTGGACTGGGACACAGGCTATCCTCAGCCTGAGTATTCCCAGAGAAATCGCACTGCTCTTTACGAGGACGTGTTCGGGCTGCTGATGCGGCGGGATATGCTGTACCCCTGTTATTGCAGCAGGAGCGAGCGCCTTGCCGCCTCAGCGCCTCATCCCGGAGAGGAGCACAGGGATCCGGGCTGCAAGTGCAGATATTTGGGCCGCCTTGAGCGGGCAGAGCTTGAGGCCAAAGGCAGAAAGCCTGCGTGGAAGGTGAGGGTTCCGGATAAGCGCATTTCCTTTACCGACGGTCACTACGGCAAATTTGAGGAAAATCTTGCCGACAGCGGGGACTTTATAGTCAAGCGCTCGGACGGCGTTTTCGCATATCAGCTCGCGGTTTCCTTTGACGACATGGATATGGGAATAAACCGTGTAGTAAGGGGGCGTGATCTGCTCGGTTCCACGGCAAGACAGATCTGGCTCATATCCGAGCTCGGCGGAAAGCCGCCGGAGTATTGCCACGCCCCGCTGCTTATATCCGGCGCAAAGAAAATGTCCAAGCGTGGCGGTGAGCTGAATATGGAGTCTCTTCTATCCCGTTTCTCGCCTGAGGAGCTTATAGGTTATATGGGTCGCCTCCTTGGCTTGTCATCGGGTGAGCCGATGAGCGCAAAGGCTCTTTTGGACGGTTTTTCATGGGATAAAACGACTGCGGAGGATATCATTATATAAAGACTCCGCCCCGGTGTAAAACGGCAGCCCCGGCTACGCCGAGCGCGACACTGCAAAAATAAGCATTTACCCCGCCTGACAGGCATAGGATGTACAAAGCCTTTCGGGAGGGATATAAATTGAAGAAATTTTTGGATAAAATCAAAAACCGCAAAGCTGTAGTATCGGCGCTGTCCCTTGTTCTGCTGCTGGCAGTGATATTCTGGGCGACTAACAGCCCCGCAGTCATTGGCGCCTCGGCAAGTGAGCGTCAGCTTCCCATCTACTGTGTTCAGAGAGACGACAAGACAGTGGCGCTGTCCTTCGACGCCGCCTGGGGCAATGAAGACACGCAGGAGCTTATCGACATACTCGCAAAATACAACATAAACGCTACCTTCTTCGTCGTGGGCGAATGGGTCGACAAGTACCCGGAATCGGTCAAGGCTCTTCACGACGCCGGAAACGAGGTCATGAGCCACTCCGACGATCACGCCCACTTTGCCGGTCTCAGCGCAGATCAGATAACCTCGAACATAAATGCGTCAAACGATAAAATAGAAAAAGTCACCGGTGTAAGACCCACCCTGTTCCGCTGTCCCTACGGCGAGTATAACGACACCGTTATCAGCACCGTAAACGGAATGGGGATGACGGCAGTGCAGTGGGACGTCGACAGTCTCGACTGGAAGGGGCTGTCCGCAGACGATATCTCAAAGAGAGTTCTGAACAATGTCAAGTCCGGCAGCATCGTACTTTTCCATAACGCGGCCGAGAACACACCCGAGGCGCTGCCCACGATAATCGAGGCCCTGCTTGCCGACGGCTACACCATTGTTCCCATTTCGCAGATCCTTCTCACCGGCGATTATACCATTGACAACACTGGAATGCAGTGTCCGTCAAAAAAATAAACGCGGCCCTCGTGTACATATGACACGGGGGCTGTTTCTATATTATCATTAAAAACTTCAAAAAAAGTGTATTTTTTTATAAATTTTATCCCCCAGGGGGGCTTGTGAACGTTTTTTCAATATGGTAGCTTAAATATGCAAAATAAAATCTCAGTTGAGTTTTATCGATTAAATGCGGGGTATCCCCGGAAACGAGGTTGGATATGCATATGGCAGATGCGCTGCTGGCTCCTGCGGTCGCAGCAACAATGTATGTGGCATCCGGTGCTGCAGCCGGAATTTCCGTTCACAAGCTCAGAAAGGAAGATGAGGAAGTCAAGAAGCTTCCCGTTATGGCGGTATCGGCGGCGCTGGTTTTCGCCGGCCAGATGATAAACTACACAATACCCGGCACAGGCTCATCCGGACATTTGTGCGGGGGTATGCTGCTTTCGGCGCTGCTTGGTCCGCAGGCGGGCTTTCTTTCGATGATCGTCATTCTGACTATCCAATGTCTGTTCTTCGGCGACGGCGGTCTGCTCGCGTTGGGCGCCAACGTATGGAACATGGCGTTTTACGGCTGCTTTGTCGGCTTTTACCTCATATGGAGACCTGTCATGCGCAGCAAATGGTTCGGCAAAATGGGCGCCAAGGCCGCGCAGAGGATGAAGATCATCCTGGCTTCGATAATCGGCTGTATCGTCACGCTTCAGCTCGGAGCTTTCTCTGTCGTTGTTGAGACCTCTCTTTCCGGAATAGCCGAGCTGCCCTTCGGCGCATTCTGCGCTATCATGCAGCCCATTCATCTCGCCATTGGCCTTATCGAAGGTCTTATAACTGCCGCAGTCCTTACATTTGTCTATGAAGCAAGACCCGAGCTCATAAAGGAAGTCGACACCTCCGACGGTGCGGTCTCCAACAAGCGGTCTCTCGGTACGGTGGTCGTTATTATGGCGGTCGCAGTCGCTCTTGTAGGCGGTGTGCTTTCACTGTTTGCAAGCTCCAACCCCGACGGTCTTGAATGGTCGCTTTTCGGAAACAGCGAGGCCGGTTACAGCGAAAACATGGGGCTGGATGAAGATGAATTCGGCATTTCCAGCAGCGCGGCTGATAAAGCGGCGGCTGTGCAGGATTCCACAGCATTTCTTCCCGACTACGCCTTTGCCGACAGTGACAGCGCTGCGGGCACAAGCGTTTCCGGGCTCGTGGGTTCCGCGATGGTTGCCGCCGCCGCTCTCGTAATATGCGCTGTTTGTGGATTTTTCAGAAAGAAAAAATCCGCCGCCAAATAATGCTGATATATCTTTCAATATACTCCCCTTCATACATTAGGGGCGCCTTTAAGGCGCTCCTTAATGTCATTTCCGGAGCTGCCTATGAAAAAGATCGACCATGCCATAGTTGAATTCAAGGAAATGGACGAGATGGCTAACCGCTCATCTCCCATCCATGATCTGAATCCTATGGTAAAACTTATCGCCACAATCGCATATATTTTCTTTGTCGTATCCTTCGATAAGTACGACCTGAGCGGGCTTATTATTATGGTACTGTACCCTATAGTAATATTTGAGCTCAGCGGAACATCCATCGGCGCTTGCTTTTACAAGCTTAGGTTCGTTATCCCCCTCGTATGCGCCGTGGGCCTGTTCAACCCGTTTTTTGATAAGGAGACTCTGCTTTCTATTGGAAACGTGGCTGTTTCCGGCGGAGTGATATCCATGCTCACACTTATGCTTAAGGGTGTTTTATGCATAATGGAATCATTCGTTCTTGTTGCCACGACCTCCTTTGATTCCATCTGCTCGGCCCTGAGGCGGCTTCATATTCCCGGATTTATCGTTACGCTCCTGCTGCTGACCTACAGATATATCTCCGTCATGATGGAGGAGGTCTCGATAATGACGGATGCTTATATGCTCAGAGCGCCTAATCAGAAAGGTATACAGTTTTCCGCCTGGGGATCTTTTCTCGGTCAGCTCCTGCTCAGAAGCATGGACAGAGCCGAGGATCTGTACTCCAGTATGCAGCTTAGGGGCTTCAGCGGAGAGTTCCTCTATGCCGGGCTTAAGCCTCTGAGCTGGAAGGATATCCTGTTTCTTCTGCTTTCGCTTATGATTTTTGCATTATTCCGATTTGTTGACATTACATCGTTTATCGGCCAGTTGGTTATGTGAGGTGCGATATGATCGAATTTAAGAACGTGTCATTTTGCTACGAAAAGGAGCATCCGGTGCTCAAGAATATGTCCTTCCATATTGAAAAAGGCGAAGCAGTGGGACTGATCGGTGCAAACGGCGCGGGTAAATCATCCATGCTGAAGGTACTGCTTGGATTACTGCCTCACGAGGGCGAGATACTCGTAAAATGCATTCCCCTGTGCAAACAGAATCTGGCACAGATACGGCGTATTCTCGGCTTCGTCCTGCAAAATTCCGACAACCAGATGTTCATGCCCACCGTTTACGACGACATGATGTTCGGGCTTCTCAATTACGGAATGAGCAAGGAGGATGCCGAGCGGCGTGTGGACGCCGTACTGGAGCAGTTGGATCTTACGCAGCTTAAGAATAAGTATAATCACAAGATCTCGGGCGGCGAAAAGCGAATGGCGGCAATTGCGACGGTTCTGGCAATGGAGCCTGAGGTCATCATAATGGACGAGCCCTCCGTTTCGCTCGACCCCTATAACCGCAGGGCGGTGATAAATGTGATAAACTCCCTGACGCAGACGAAAATAATCGCCTCGCATGACCTTGATATGATCATGGAGACCTGCCGCAGAGTAATACTCATTTCCGACGGACAGATCGCCGCGTCCGGTGATACCAATGAAATACTGCGCAATAAGCAGCTCCTTGAGAGTAACCGGATGGAGCTGCCGTTCAGTCTTGCCTCCTCGCATAACTGACATATGCCGAAGCCAAAGCACCCCATATGCATGGCATTAAGCTGCATACGGGGTGCTTTTTGTTATAAAAAAACGCCGCAGGCCATATAAAGCCTGCGGCTGGTTGGTCCGAGTGACTGGAGTTGAACCAGCGGCCTCTTGAACCCCATTCAAGCGCGCTACCATCTGCGCTACACCCGGATTTTCAACGCCCGATTATAGTAACACAATCAGTCGATAATTGCAATACCTATTTTTAATTTTTTCAAAAGTTTTTCCGCCCCATCCCTTGAACTTTGGTTTTTTTAAGCCCCTGCGCTTAAAGGCGCAGAGGCTTATTATATTATGCATTCACAGATAGAAAGCAGGCTCTTTTCTGCCGGAGCACAGCTTTTTCAGGGTGGCGTGAGCCGCGAGACGCATGGGAGCAGGTACCTTGCGGGAATCGGTGGAGCATATGCTGACGCAGCGCATGCAGCTTATGCAGAGCCTTGTCTTTGTCTTCATCCGCTTGGCGCTTATGGCCCCCGCGGGACAGTATTTAAAGCAGATTCCGCAGCCGATGCACTCCTTCGCGGGTACGGGGTACAGAGGAAGGGATTTCACGGGTTTTTTTGCGTAGTCCGGATCGCCGGGCATTTTGACCTCGGTGAAGCTGTCCTTCTCCTTAAGCTTCTTCAGAAAATCAATAAGCTTCGCCTTGTCGCTTGCATCGGGTCTTCCCGCGCCAAAGCTGGGGTCGATGGAATGAGGGGCAATCATCGAGCAGCCTGCGACGGTGACAAAGCCCTGCTTTGCCGCAAGGTCGCTCATCTCAAGCAGCGCGTCGTCAACTGCGCGGTTGCCGTAAACGGCCACGGGGACGCAGGGTGTGTTGTTACCCTTTATCATATCCATACGGTCATACATGGGCTTGGGTATCCTGCCACCGTACACAGGGAAGCAGAAAAAAGCAAGGGTATCATTATCGAGTGCGACATCCATACTTGGGGTCGTTATCTCCTGCATTGGCGCGTCGCCGAGTTCCTTACTGATGATATCCGCGACGGATTTGGTGCCTCCGCAGGGGCTGAAGTAAAAAATTGCGTATTTCATTTTTCTCATTCCTTTACTGTTGTCTTTTTCTGGGCATATTGTATCATAGTTTGCATCCTGCGGCAATAGACATTTATCAGAATTCGACAGGTACAAAACCTTCCCCGTCAAACTCCCACAGCTCTGTGAAGCCGCAGGAGCGGGCAAGCTCCTCGCACATACCGAAGCCAAGGGTAATGCCGCTTGCAGAATGAGCGTCGGAGCTTATGCAGATTCTTCCGCCGATCTGATTCAAATGCCGCAGAAGCTCTGCCGAGGGGTATGGGCTCGTGCGGTAGCCGCGGCTCATCGCGCCCGTATTTATCTCGAAGATCTTATCAGCCGCGCACAGCTTTTCCATGGCGGCATATGCTGCGTCGCGGAAGTACCGTGACGAGGTATCATACAACGGCTCCTGCTCATTGTACTTTGTGAGCAGGTCAAAGTGTCCCACTATGCCTATCTCATCAAATTCCGCAACGCGGCTGAGGTTTTTGAAATACGCCTCGGCTGCGCCTTCAGGGCCGCCGAAATGCTCGATGAGCAGCTTATGATGCGCCAGGTCAAAGTCCTCGTAGAAGCCGTCGACAATGTGTCCCGAGCCGATTATATACTCAAAGCCATCGAAAGCCGGCGGAACCGACAGGTCATATTCCATGCCGCAATAAAGTCTTATCTTTCCCTCGTACTCGGCCTTGAGCCGCGCCATTTCAGCCTTAAAGACCGGCACGTTTTTGGGCGGCATACACCAGCTCTCGCCCTCGATGGGTATGTGGGCACTGATCCCGAGTGAGGTAAGGCCGGCGTCTATCGCCGCGAGCACCATCTCCTCCGGTGTATTTGCGCCGTCGTCAAGAGTTGTGTGACAATGGAGATTTTGTCTGACCATGTTTACCCCACCTCCACGCAATAGGTGCGCATAGCGCGGGTGCCGACAACGACATAGTTTCCGTACATCGCAGGCGACGCCTCGATATTGCCGCCGAGATTTATGTAGTCGAGCTCTTCGCCGGTCTTGCCGTCGAGCAGGAACATATTGAAGCCGGAGTTGCAGTAGATAAGATAGCCGTTGCCGTCCTTATCGTAAAAGTCCACGGGAGAGCTCCAGCTGTACATTGTCGTCTCCTTTTTCCATACCTCCTCGCCAGTCTCCTTATCAAGAGCTACGAGTGTGCCGGAACTTGCTCCGGGAGTTCTTGCGATGGGAACGAAGATCATATCGGACAGTTCGTTTTTGCCCACGGCAATCGTACCCTGAACGCCGCCGGAAAGATCCTGTACCGTGTAGCAGGTGTAATCCGTTCTCCAGACTATCTCACCTGTTTCGGCGTCGATCTTCCATATAGGTATATCCGCCGTGGAGTATGAACGCCAGCCGTAATGGAAGGAGGTGCTGATGTATATGTACGGGTGCCCGTCTTCAATGTCAACGACCGGCGAGCAGTTGGTGTCGTCCAGGGTATCCTGCACCCATACAAGCTCAAGAGTATTCAGATCAAGGCACATGAGGTTGCCGCCGTTATCTGCCAGGAAGATGTAATTATTGATTATAGCAGCGCTGGATTCAACGCCCAGCCAATACCTGGAGCCGGTTCGCACACCGTTATACTTCCACTTCACGATATTATCCGGATCGACGGACAGCTCGCCTGTCTGCTCGTTATATTTTGTATTTAGGTGGATGATGTAGAGTATTCCGTTCTCGCCCGGATAGATGAGCTGGTCCGTTTCCGCGCTCACAAGGGGCGAGGAGTCGAACATATGCCAGCCGCGGTTTGCAAAGGTCTCGTTATGGCCGAATTCAAACATTACGCTGTTGTCAATGAGATTAACAACGAAGGCTCTGGAACGGCCGTTTATGCTGTCAACGCCTGAGCCGACGTACAGTATTGGATAGCCCCGCGGGTCGAGCGCTCCCGCGCCCTTGAAGTTAAAGCCCAGGTTAAGCGGATCGCGGGTGTATTCACCCGTAGTGAGCTCATAGAAATACACATGGCCGTCAAGAGTGCAGTATATGACCTCCACAAGGTCCTTCTTCTCCTTCGCCCAGTCGTACATGGCAGTCATATTTTTTCGGGTCTCATCGGGCCACTTGACGATAAGGGGCTGACCCGTCCAGCCGCTGCCCGACCAGTAGCTGCCGTCGGTATCGCTCAGTCCGCTTGTGCTCCTTGTCCAGAGCGTTGAGATGGTTTTGCTGCTTACGTCTGCGGTGCCGTAGGCGGCTCCAGTGCGGAAGTTGTTGCCGCGGAAGCCGATGACGCCTTCAAGCTCCGTATATCTCTCCGGCAGGTCGAACATGATCTCATACTCGCTCTCATAGTCCTCGACGAGCTCGCCGTCAACCATTATCGCCGTGCTTGAAATGAGCTTATTCGGTCGCGTCTCCTCAACGGAATGAGGCTCAAAATCAGGAAGTCCTACCGGCGTCGGCGTAGGCTCCGGTGTGGGCGTAGGCGTGGGTACTGCCGTGGGGGCGACCGTCACCTTCGGATCATTGAGCTCATCGTTTGCCTGAATGCCCCGGACAACTATCCATGCCAACAGCGCAAGCAGTATGACGAGCACCAGCGCTTCCGCTATTATTACTGCAGTGTTTCTCTTTTTCATCTCACAACCAGCCCGTTTCTCAAATTATTCTGTAAAATGTACATGATTGTTGATATGCTCCTCGCAGAAGCAGTGGTAGCCGGCGCATCTTGAGCAATATCTGAATTCAAGGTTGGGGAAATCCGTATCCGTTCTGCCGCAAACAGCACATTTATGACTGTAATTCTTCTGTCGCTGTTCGTATTTTATCCTCTGCTTTTCCCTGTTGAAATTGACCGTTGTTTTTCTGTATCTGGCACGGTTCCCGCCTATTGAAGATATAAGGTCTGCTCCGAAGAAAACAAGGTAGTTCAGGATAGCGATCAGAGGCAGCAGGTTGAACGGGAACGGAGACATGAGCATTTCATAGAGGAAGAATGCCGCGTCAACATATGCGAGCCACTTTATCTTAATGGGAATGATGAACATGAAAAGCACCTGCGTGTCGGGGAAAAGGGTCGCGAATGAAAAGAACATCGACAGGTAGATATAATATGTTCCTATACTTACATTTTGCTTCGTTATTAAATAGATGACGAAGCCGTAGATGATCGTCATCAGTATGCCGCTGAAAATAAAGATATTGAACCTTGCCGTACCCCACTCTCTTTCAAGAGTGCTGCCTATCCAGTAATAAAAATAGAAAAACAGCAGCGCCCACAGGCTAAGGCTCTGGGGGATGAAAATGAATGTAATGAGCCTCCAGACCTGTCCTCTCAATATTAGTTCGGGAGAGAATGTAAAATAGCTGAGCAGAGTTTTGCTCTCGTCCATAATGCTCAGCAGCCACACCGCAAGGCTTATGACAACGATATACAGCATCAGATTGGGTATGCCGAAACGGGGATGCTTATAGCAGAACATATCGATTTTTTTATTGAGTTTTCTCATGCGTTTTTCCTTTCGGAATCGGAAGTTTACTTAGCCATAGTTGCTGTATATTATATCCTACATCGAAAGCAGAGCAATGTCCACAAAAAATTTGTCGCAGTTATAACTTTTCACTTTAAGTTTTTGCAATTATATGTTAGTATGTATTCTGTATTATTATGTACACAGGTGAAAAAATGCATAACAAGGAAAACAGCTTTGAGATCAGGAACGAGATAATAGAGGGCCGCAACGCCGTTATCGAGGCTTTGCGCGTCGGAAGAAGCATAGATAAGATCTTCATCGCCAAGGGCGAGACTGACAAGACCCTCGGTCATATCGCTTCAAAGGCCAGGCAGGCTGGCATAGTCGTCGCGGACGCCGACCGCCGCAAACTGGACAGCATGAGCGTTACCAAGGCGCATCAGGGCGTTATCGCCCTCGTGGGCGTAAACGAATACTGCTCAGTGGACGATATACTTGCTCTTGCCTTGGAGCGAAACGAAGCGCCCTTCGTCATCGTATGCGATGAGATCAGCGACCCAAGAAATCTGGGCGCCATAATACGCAGTGCCGAGTGCGCAGGAGCACACGGGGTCATAATACCCAAGCGCAGGAGCGCCGGTCTGACAGCCATCGTCGGGAAAGCCTCGGCAGGCGCTGCGGAGCATATGAACATCGCAAGAGTATCCAACATCCCGGCAGCCCTTAAGGAGCTGAAGGATAAGGGACTGTGGGTATACGGCGCGGCGGCCGGCGGCTCTAGCGAGCTCTGGGGCACTGATTTTACCGGAGCTATGGCTCTTGTCATAGGCTCTGAGGGCGACGGCATCGGCAGGCTTGTGCAGGAAAACTGCGATTTTATCGTGAACATCCCGATGGTGGGCAGGATAAATTCTTTAAACGCCTCAGCCGCCGCATCTATAATAATGTATGAGGTCCTCCGTCAGAGGAGAGGCTGAGTATACTGAGGAAAACCATATGAACACAAACAACAACGATAATTCCAACAGCATATACGAGTTTGATATAGAGAGTATCCTGCTTGAATTTGGAGCCCTTGAGGAGGAGCCGGAGTCGGAAAAGCCGGTTTTTGAACCGAGACTCCCCATAGAGAACAGTTCAGGGACGGAGGATGATTTTTTCTTGTCCTCCATAGAGGACGGCCTTAACGGAGCAGGCGATGAGACTTTCAGCATTCCATTCAAGGAATCGGCGCCTGATTTGAAAGAGTCTGACGAAGTTCCGCTGGACATGGCTTCCGAATTTGATTTTGACTCGGATGAGATCATTCGGGAATTTGAGTCGGATGATGCGGAGGAATTTGAGAATACGATAGACCCCGCGGCCATAAGAGCCGAATTTGAAATTGACGGTACGGTTCCCAAGTCGGCTTCTAAGCAGAACAGAGTTATTCAGGAGCCTGAACCGAATGCTTACCATGCGCCGAACACAGCCCAGCCCGGCCCGGATGATTTCATTGAGAGCATCGTAAAGGAGTTCAGAGCCGCTCAGGACAGCGTCGTACTGCCGCAAGCCGAGCCCGAGCCCGAAAACGAACAGGTGATGGCGCCCACGGACGAGCCTGTGGTTGACATAATGTCTGAGCCTACTCAGGAGCGGCCCGACGCTATACCTGAACCCGAGGCGGAGCTTATAGACGATGCTGAAGCATACTATGCCGGGGTGAATGAGTACGAAGCGCCTCAGGAGGAAACGCTGGCCAGGCCAAAGCCACGGAAGAAGTCCTTCCGTGAGGCTGTGGCGGCGCCCGTGATCTCCGCTCTTGCATTAATAGCCATGAAGGTCAAACAGAGCCAGCTGTCCGTAGGCTCGGCAAGCTATGAGACCGAGGATCTCGGCGAGGAGATGCCCCCCGATAAGGCTGCGAAATTCTACGATAAGCATATCGCCGGTCTGCGGCTGAGAGCGCGTATCGCGTTTATCCTAAGCGCCGTTATGCTGTACATATCGTACGGGCTGCCCGTGACAGGGGCCTTCGCCGACGTCGGCGTTAAAAGCGCCGTGTGCCTTATACTTATGCTGGCAGTCATGCTCTGCGGGCTTGATATAATCACCGTCGGTATAATGAGCCTTGTGCGCTTAAAGCCGCACGCAAGCGCCCTTATTGCCGTTTCCTGCCTTCTGTGCGCGATAGACGCCTTTGTGATAGCCTGCGGCGGTAAGGAGAGCGGGCTTCCCTTCTGCGTTATCCCCGCGCTCACCATTTCTTTCACCCTGCTCGGCTGCGTCCTGAATGCCAGAAGCAACCGTATCGTGTTCAATACCGCCGCATCTTCGAGGCGGCCCTTTACTCTTACCGCTGAAGCCGCCCAGTCAGGCGGGGATATCACCCTGCTGAAGTCAATGAGGACTGCCGACGGCTTTGTGCGCCGCACCGAGGAGGACGGCCCGGACGAGTCAGCCTTCGGCCTGATGGCACCCTACCTTATTGTTGGGGCGCTTTTACTCAGTCTGATCTCAGCGGTGATCGGCAAAAGCTTTTCCGGCTTTGCCCACATCCTTTCCGGCATTTTTGTCTGCGCGGCTCCCATAGCCATGCTGATAACCTTCCCCCTGCCCTTTTTTGTGTCAGTAAAGTCGCTGATTAAAAACGGTTCCGCCATCGCGGGGTGGTCGGGTCTTTATGACGTCGGCAAGGCCAGGCACCTTATCATCACGGATGCTGACCTTTTCCCGAGGGGATGCGTTAAGGTCGTAAAGACACGCATTCTGTCAGGCATGAAACCCGAAAAGGTGATTTCCTTCGCCGCCAGCATTATTTCCGCTTCCGGAAGCGCGCTTGTTCCCGCATTTTCCGAGCTGATGCACAAGGGCAACGGCAGTCTTCTGAAGGTCGAGGCTTTCACCGTTCACGAAAGCGGCGGACTTATCGCCATGGTCGACGGAGAGGAGGTTTTCTGCGGAAACGCAGGATTCATGCGGCTCATGGGCATGCACCTGCCCGAAAAGTTCGTCGTCAAGGACTGCGTTTACGTCGCGGCCTCCGGTTCCATATGCGGCGTATTTGAGATAGAATATACGGCCACAAAAGCCGTCAGGCGCTCGCTTGAGGCTCTCATGAGCTCCAGCCGCCACCCCATATTCGCCATCCGTGACTTCAACATCACTCCGCAAATGCTGTCCATCAAGTTTGACATGGCCACCGACGGTTTTGACTTTCCGGCATACTCTGAGAGGTACGAGATATCCGGTGCCGCCCCCTCGGCCGGCAGCAAGCCCGCAGCGCTCATATCACGCGAAGGACTCGAGCCTCTCATATCGCTCGCCGATCACGGCAGACTGCTGTACGGCAGGATAAGGCTCAATGTTATGCTAAGTGTGCTGAGTACCGTCATAGGAGTTGTTCTCATGTTCATACTCAGTCTCAGCGGAACTCTGAGCGTCGTCACCGCCCTTACATATCTGCTCGGCTGGCTCCTGCTTGCGATCATACTGAGTTTTGCTATCAATACTCCGTAAAAAACAGTTGCCATAAATATTTAATCAGTGTATAATAAATCGATTGCGTTTTAAGCGATTTAAATTTTATAGTTTACAATATATCAGAGAGGAAGCAACACATGAGCTACGAAACCAAGAACATCCGCAACATCTGCTTCATAGGTCACGGCAACAGCGGTAAGACCAGCCTTGCCGAGAGCATGCTGTTCAGCACCGGCGCTATCGACCGTATGGGCAAGGTCACCGACGGCAACACCGTCTGCGACT
>OLSB01000693.1_pt1 | contig 37834 bp, 34 predicted proteins | sample 1672071 | NCBI WGS metagenome assembly OLSB01 (sample SAMEA3136642, study PRJEB25190) | human gut metagenome | biome: human gut; feature: human-associated habitat; material: faeces | place: Austria | collected 2013 | reverse complement strand
CGAACCAGATCGAGTTTACCAAAATCCTGCGCAATCACGAAAACCGGGCCTTCACCGTCAATTTCCGCTGCCAGCCCTTCTGGTATCAGGAGAATGTGCCGGAAATCACTATAACGACCTCCGGCACATTCGTTACCAACCCCGGCAGCGTCTATTCCGAACCGGTCATTACGGTGCATGGTTCCGGCGAAATCACCCTCATGGTGGGCATGACCATTGTGGAACTGGACGGCATCACGGACAGCATCACGCTGGACACTCCGCTCATGGAAGCCTATAAGGGTGTGACCAGTATGAACAGCTGCATGAGCGGAGATTTTCCGACGCTGCTGCCCGGCTCAAATGTCATCAGCTGGACAGGCAACGTGACGAAGGTCGTTATTCAGCCGAATTGGAGACAGCTATAAACTTGCGCATGAACGACTTCCATGATATAATTGAACTAAGGATGGTGAATCAAATGATGATCGAACATCTGTTTAGAGTGTCAAATAGATTCGTTGAAGTGTTTAATAAAAATGTGTACGAAAATGCTGTGCTGGATCTGATGAACAAGTCAAAGAAAGTATTTCCTAATCAATACACAAAAATTGAACAGCAATCGCATGGCGAGTGCGATTTTGTTGATGCTCTATCTGGTAAAAAATATGATGCGAAGCTTCCTTTTCTCCCAAATCAGATTAAGATGCTGACTGATGGGAAGGAACATAAACCGGAGATTGAAAAGTGGATACGTGAACTGCACGAAGAAGCATCGGATTTTAATCCAATAAGAATCCGTGATGATCCGACATATGATATAAGAAATACGAAATTATATAGAATAATGAAGCAACAATTAGAAAAAGACAAAGGGGATGAGAATATCGTTTACTTTATTCCATTTCCTATTGTACTGGCGATAAATGGAGCTCCATTTTTGCAATTTGCCTCGGATTATTTACACGCAATATATGATTGTTTAGCAAAAGAGGTTGAAATCGGTGATCGCAATATATATGCGATTTGGCTATCCTCTGAAAAGAATTGCTATGTATTGAGGTGCTTAAATAGTCATTGTCCCGAGTTTATTCAATACGAGGGATTATCTCCGTATTTTTCATGTGAACTTGTATAGTAGCATTTCTAAATTAGCGTCCGCCGACCGGTTGGGCGCTTTTTGTATGCCCTGAAGGAGATGATTTGCCCTGATTTGTGTATATCCCGCCGACTGCACCGACTTTTCGAGCAATGGCCTCGGCGCGGTCACGCCCATGAGCTGCATCGTGACCGAAACGTTGAACGGCGAATGGGAACTGACGCTGGTGCATGACATTGACGAGCGCGGCAAATGGACACGGCTTTCGGAGGGCTGCATCCTCCGTGCGCCTGTGCCCGCCGCCATGACTCCCAGCGTTGATCTGGTGACTCAGCAGTACCAGACCAGCACCTATGACTTGCAGATCTATAAGATCACGACCAGGAGTGGGCCGCTGCACCTGCGCTCCGGTACGGGCACGAATTACCGCATCTTGGGCAAGTACAAAAAGGGTCGCGAGGTTATCGTACTCAATAAAACCATGGTATGAGGTGACTGCTCCGGACGGCAAGCACGGCTATATGGCCAGTCAGTACCTGACCTTTCAACGCACGGAAACGCAGACGGTGCAGACGAATGTGGGATTCCGCAATCAGGTGATTGAAGCCCATCAGCTGCGCGACCAGCTCTTCCGCGTCTACCGCGTGGCGCCGGAGTTGGATAAGGTCACGGTCTATGCACGACACATTTTCTATGACCTGCTCGACAACATGGTAAAAAGCCTGAAGCCCTCGCCCTCTGCGGTGGGGGCTTCCGCCGTTCAGAGCTTGTCAGGAGCGTGCCTGTCATCTCATGATTTCTCGTTCTATTCCGACCTGACTTCAACCGCCGAGGACGTGGAATGGGAAAACGTCAATCCTGTGGAAGCCATGCTGGGTGAGAACGGGCTGGTGAGCAAGTACGGCGCGGAGCTGGCTCGTGACTGGTACGATGTGTTTCTGGTGAAGCGTGTAGGCAACGACACGGATGTGTCCATTCGTGAGAAAAAGAACCTGACCGGCATTTCATATGACGTGGATGAAACGGACGTGGTCACCCGCATTATGCCCACCGGCGAGGACGCTGACGGGAACATCCTGTATCTGCCGGAGCTCTACATCGACAGCCCAAGCTTCTTCGCAACAACCTTCAGGGCAGCGCCATGACGACGCTGGACGAGGAAGCGCGCTGCGCGCAGGACTATGTGCGGCTGATGAACATGCGCAAGCAGGACTTGGTCGGACTGGACTTGCAGCTGAACGAGCTGCCGGAGAATCTGCCGGTGATGCGCTTCCTGTTCCAGCCGCTGTGCGAAAATGCCATTCAGCACGGCATGGAGACGGGTCGTCCGCTGCACATCCGCATTCGGGGCTGGCAGGCAGGCGCGCAGGTGCATCTGGTCGTTGAAAACGACGGAGCCATGATTCCGCTCGATAAGCTGGCCATGCTGCGGCTGCAAACGCCGTCGGAGATGGACGAGCACGGCATCGGCCTGCGCAACCTCTCGGCGCGCCTGCGCCTGCTGTACGGCGCGGACGCGGCGATGGAAATCACCTCTACGCCGGAAATCACGAGCATCGAAACTACCTTCCTCCCGCGCACGCCGGAGGAAATTCAGGCGGGAACGGCCAACGGAAAGGATGAAACCGCATGCGGCTGCTGATTGTGGACGACGACAAATTCACCTGCCGGGGAATCCAGCTGCGCATTCAGAACATGAATCTGAAGCCGATTCAGGAGATTCACATGGCCTTCTCCGGCGAGGAAGCGCTGGCCTTCGCGCGGTAAAATCCCGTGGACATCTTACTGACGGATATTAAAATGGTGAACATGAACGGCTTGGAGCTGATTCGCCGGGTGAAGGAGCTGCATCCGCACGTGTGCAGCCTGATTCTGACGGCGTACGCCAGCTTTCCCTATGCCCAGCAGGCCATTGAGCTGGGCGTGATTGGCTTCCTGCTCAAGCCCTGCGGCAAGGAGGAAATGGAGGCCATGTTGCAAAAGGCAATCGCCCAGCGGGAAGCCTCCGGCGCGCCGACAGAAACGCCGCCGCCGCGTTCGCCCATCCTGTGGGCGCAGACGTATGTGCAGCAGCATCTGAGCGAGAAAATCGATATGGTTCTGGTGGCCAACGAGCTCGACCTGAGCTACAGCTACTTCAGCAAGCTCTTCAAGCAGGAAACAGGCCAGAGCTTTTCCAACTACATCATCGAGGAGAAAATGAAGGAAGCGGGGCGGCAGGTGCTCGTCGGCCGCCGTACCGGCCAGATTGCCCGCGATCTGGGCTACCAGTCGCCGCAGAATTTCAACCGCAGCTTCGTGCGCTATTATCAGTGCACGCCCGGCGAATACCGCCGCCGAAAGACGGGCGGAGAAACAGACGAAAAAGAATAAAACGAACGCGCCCATCCGGTTTCAAGCAGCCGGATGGGCGCGTTTCATGTTCAGTGCAGCTTGGTGAAGGGGAAGGTCTGACCGAAGTCCTCGACGGTGACCTTCCTGAGCTTCTGCGTCTTGCGGGGACGGTCGTTAAAGTCGGTGGGGGTCTGGGCGATTTCGTCCACGGTTTCCATGCCCTCGACCACGCGGCCGAACGCAGCGTAGCTGCCGTCCAGATGCGGCGCGTTCTCATGCATCACGAAGAACTGGCTTCCGGCGGAGTTCGGCATCATGCTGCGCGCCATGGAGAGCACGCCGCGCTCGTGGCGGATGTTGTTCACGAAGCCGTTCTGCTTGAACTCGCCCTTGATGTGCCAGCCGGGGCCGCCCATGCCGGTGCCGGTGGGGTCGCCGCCCTGAATCATGAAGCCGGGAATGACGCGGTGGAAGATCAGGCCGTCGTAGAAGCCGCTTTTCACCAGCTCCACGAAGTTGCCGACGCTTTCGGGCGCGAGCTCGGGGTAGAGCTCCGCCTTGAAGGTGTGACCGTTTTCCATTTCAAAGGTGACGATGGGATTGTTCATGTCGTTAGCCTCCGATTTTTTCTACGCTATAGTCCACGCCCTTGGCGTCTACGCGTATGGTCTTGATTTTTTGCTCGCTTACGGGGCGGTCGTTCGCGCCGGTCTGCGTTTCGGCGATCGCGTCCACAACGTCCATGCCATCCACAACCTCGCCGAAGGCGGCGTACTGCGTGTCGAGATACGTGCCGTCGGCATGCATGATGAAGAACTGGCTGCCGGCGGAGTCAAACGACGAGGAGCGCGCCATGGAGATCACGCCGCGCGTGTGGGACAGCTTGTTGTCAAAGCCGTTGGCGGAAAATTCGCCCTTGATGGAATAGCCGGGGCCGCCGGTTCCGTTGCCGTTCGGGTCGCCGCCCTGAATCATGAAGCCCTTGATCACGCGGTGGAAGATCAACCCGTCATAAAAGCCCTGATTGGCCAGCGTGATAAAATTAGCCACGGTGTTGGGCGCGACGTCCGGATACAGCTCCACGGTGATCACGCCGCCGTTTTCCATGGTGATGGTGGCGACGGGATCCTTTTCATTTTTCAGCGTATAGGCGGTAATGTTCTGCGTGGGCGTTTTGCTGTCGTTGGACTTGCAGCCGGTCAGCGCGGTCAGGCTCACAAGCAGCACCAGCGCCAGAAGAAGGGAAAGCGAACGTTTTTTCATGGGATGTCTCCTTTATTTCTCGGCGGTTTCCTCGCCGTATTTATACACCTCGTAGGTGTAGCCCTTCGTGTCCACGCGAATGGACGCGATGGTCTGCCGAACCAGCGGGCGATAGCTCTTATCCAGACTCATGCCGCACAGCGAGTCCAGCGTGCGCAGGCTTTCCGCGTCGCTCTTTTCAATCCAGCCGAACGCGGCGTACTTTCCGTCGTATTCCAGACGGGTAGACTGCATGATGAAAAACTGGCTTCCGGCGGAGTGATAATCGTCCTCCAGACGGCACATCGAGATCACGCCGCGCTCGTGGGACAGCTTGTTGAGCGTGTAGCCGTTTTCGCTGAACTCGCCGTCGATCGTGTAGCCGGGGCCGCCGGTGCCGTCGCCGTTGGGGTCGCCGCTGCGCAGGAAGTAGGTGGGGTATACGTAGTCGATCTTCATGCCGTCGTAGAACCCGGCGTTCGCCAGCGAAATGAAGTTGGACACGGTGTTGGGCGCGCTGGCGGGGTCGAGCGTGAAGGTCATAGTCGAGCCGTTTTCCATCGTGATGACCGCCGTGGGCTTGGGAATGTCGGCATAAGGGCTTACCGTCTCCTTGGGCGCGCACGCGCACAGCAGGAGACATGGAAGCAGCAGAACGGCAATCAGCCAGCGTCTGTTCATGGCGTAACCTCCCCCAGCAGCAGCGCGCGCTTTCGCTCAACCATTTCGTCGACGCGCCGGATGTATTCCTCGATGTTGCGCACGTTCGGCGCGCGTTCGATGCGCCGCTCGCGCGGGAACAGCCATTTCGTAATCGCGCCCGCGCCCAGCGCCAGCACGCGCGCGGTTTCCTCCATGTTGCCGATGTTGTACAGGCAGGCGCGCCCGGCCTTGGCGTAGCCCACGTTTTCCAGATTTCCGGCCATGTATTTCTGCCGGTACAGGTAATAGGGATGCCAGCCGCCCTCTGCCAGCGTCTGACGGGCATAGCGAATCATTTTGTCCGCCGCGGCGCAGTCCGCCTGGTTGTGCGCGCCGCCCTCGCGGGTCAGCGCTTCGTGCAGACGGCTGGAGCGCTTGATCGCCAGCGAATGCACGGTGACGGACTCCGGATTCAGCTCGCGCACCTTTTCGAGCGTCCGGCGGAAGTCGTCCGTCGTTTCGCCCGGCAGCGCGGCGATCAGATCCATGTTGATGTGGTCGAAGCCCTCCTCGCGCGCCAGCGCGTAGGCGCGCAGCGTGTCCTGCGCGGTGTGCGCGCGTCCGATCACGCGTAGCGTCTCGTCCTTGAACGTCTGCGGGTTCACGGAGATGCGGTTGACGGCGTGCGCCTTCAGCATGCGCAGCTTTTCGCGGTCGATCGTGTCCGGCCGCCCGGCCTCCACCGTCCATTCGCAGCCGCCCGGGAAGGCGGCCATCGCGGCGGAAAGCACCTCGTCCAGCTGAGCGCAGGTGATGGCGGTCGGCGTGCCGCCGCCGATATAGCCCGCGCGCAGACGCAGCCCCAGCGCGCGCGTCAGCTCGGCGGAACGGGCGATTTCGCGCTTCAGCGCTTCCACATACGGCTCGGTCAGCTTTCCGTCGCCGATTTCGCCGGAGGCGAACGAGCAGTATGCGCAGCGCGTCACGCAGAAGGGAATGCCGATGTACAGGTCGAAGGTGTCCGCGGGCGGGTTCACCAGCCCGCGCTGCATCTCGATGATTTCGCCCAGCAGCGCCGCCTTTTCGGGGCTCACGAAGAACTCGCGCGTCAGCCACGCTTCGGCCTCCTCGCGGGAAAGACCGCGCTCCATGGCCTCATACATCAGCCGCGTGGGGCGAATGCCGGTCAGGGAGCCCCACGGGGGCATGCGGTCGAGCGCGTCCGACAAAAGACGGAAAACCGCCGTCTTTGCCGCGCGCTTGAGCACGCGCTTTTCTTCCAGCCCGCCGCGCACGGCGTTTGCGGTCATGGTGATTTCCCGCGCGCCGTCCAGCTGCGCGCGCTCAACCCATGTGTCGCCCGTGTCCGTGTGCGTGTGGGTAATCTGTACATCGCCCGCGTCCGGCAGAATCGGCACGTCGCCCAGAAACAGGCGCACGACCTCGCCGAGCTCCGGATACAGCCATTCGACGTTAGTGGTCAGACGGATGGAATTCATCGATGAAACCCTCTTTTAATCGCGTCCAGCGTGCTGTCCTCGCCGTGGCCGGGCAGCACGCGCAGGGAACCGTCCAGCGCGAGAAGGCGCTTGAGCGAGTGATACAGCTGCGTCCAGTCGCCGCCGTATAGGTCGGTGCGGCCGAAGCCGTTCACAAACAGCGTGTCGCCGGTGAACAGAACGCCGTCGTCCTCCGCCAGCAGGCAGACGCCGCCCATGGTGTGGCCGGGGGAAGGGATGACGCGGAAGCGGATGCCGGCAAACTCGTGCTCGCCCTCGGTCAGAAAGCCGTCCGGCGGCGTGGGCTCAAAGGGCGTCACCGCGTCCGCGGGGCGCAGGGAAATTTTTTCCTCCGTCAGCGCCGGCGCGTCGGCTTTGTCGATGTACACCTTCGCTCCATAGGCTTCCTTTATATGGTGCGCGCCCAGCAGGTGGTCAAAGTGGCCGTGCGTCAGAAGGACGGCCTCGGGATAAAGAGCCAGACGGGCAATCGCCTCGTCCAGCGCGGGAACATCGTCGCCGGGATCGATGACGACGGCGGCGGACGAACCCTCCCGGCGAAGGAGATAGCAGTTCGTCTGGAGCGCGCCGAGCACGAGCCGGTCGATCAGAAGTTTGTTCATGGGTTTCAGAAATCCTTTCTGCTGTCCAGAAGAATGGTCACGGGGCCGTCGTTTACCAGCGACACCTCCATGTGCGTGCGAAAGCGTCCGGTTTCCACGCGCAGACCGGCGGCCTCAAGGTCGGCCTTCACCTGCGCGCAGAGGGGCTCGGCTTCCTCCGGCCGCGCCGCGCCGGAAAACGACGGGCGATTGCCGTGGCGCGCGTCGCCCGCCAGCGTGAACTGGCTCACCAGCAGCACGCTGCCGCCCACGTCCTTCAGGGACAGGTTCATTTTCTCGTCGGCGTCCTCGAACACGCGCAGGCCGGCGATTTTTTTTACGATATAGCTGCGGTCGGCGTCGGTGTCTCCGGCCATAACGCCCAGAAGCACCAGAAAGCCGCGCCCGATTTCGCCCACGCGCGCGCCCGCCACGTCTACGCTGGCGCGGGACACGCGCTGAATGATGGCTCGCATGAAAAATTTCTCCCTTCCCGTCAGGAACTGACGCGGAATACCTCGATGATGTCGGAACGCTTGCGCAGCTGCTTGATGATTTTCTCCAGCTGCGTGGTGTCCTTGATGGACAGCGTGAGCGTGATCTGCGTGGTGCCGTTTTTCATCGTGCGCGCGGAGACGGCCACGATGGGAACCTCCAGCGCGGCGAACAGCGTGCTCAGGTCGGCCAGCAGACCGGCCTTGTCGTAGCCGATCACCTGAATGTCCGCGTCATACGCCGCGGAGGCCGACGAAGCCCACGCGACCTGCACCATGCGCTCCGGCTCCACGCCCTCGTCCTGCATGTTCACGCAGTCCGCGCGGTGCACGGACACGCCGCGGCCGCGGGTGACGTAGCCGATGATGTCGTCGCCGGGCAGCGGGTTGCAGCAGCGGGCGAAGCGCACCAGCATGTTGGGGTCGCCCTCCACCACCACGCCCTGCGTGGCGTGCGTCGGCGTCGCCGGGCGCGCCTGCTGGGTCTCCGTAGGCGTGGGCAGCTTGGGCGCCTCCGGCTTCTGCGTCTTTTTGAATTCCTCCGCCAGACGGTTGATTACCTGCGCACACGACAGGCCGCCAAAGCCCACCGTGACGTACAGATCGTCCAGCGACGAAAGCGTGTAGCGCTTATACAGAACGTCCAGAAATTCCGGCTTGCACAGCTGGGGGAAGGAGTAGCCCAGACGGCGCGCTTCCTTTTCCAGCAGGTCGCGGCCGCGGGCGAGGTTTTCGTCCTTCGATTCGTTTTTCAGGAACGAGCGAATCTTTGCCTTCGCTTCGCTGGTCTTTACCATGTTCAGCCAGTCCAGCGACGGGCCGTGCGAGTTCGCGGAGGTCAAGATCTCCACAAAGTCGCCGGTTTCCAGCTGCGTCGTCAGCGGCACAATGCGGTGATTGACCTTCGCGCCCACGCAGCGGTTGCCCACGGCGGAATGAATGCGGTAGGCAAAGTCGAGCGGCGTCGCGCCCTTTGGCAGCGAGATGATGTCGCCGCGCGGCGTGAACACCAGCACCTCCTCGGCGAACAGGTCTACGCGCAGCAGGTTGCCGAACTCGCCGGGGTCGCCGGTTTCGCTCTGCCAGTCCAGAATGCGGCGCAGCCAGCCCAGCTTTTCGTCCAGCGAGTCGGCCGCTTTTCCTTCCTTGTAGCGCCAGTGCGCGGCAATGCCGTATTCCGCGCTGCGGTGCATCTCCATCGTGCGAATCTGCACCTCGAACGGGCGGCCGTCCGGGCCCACCACCGTGGTGTGCAGCGACTGATAGAGATTGTCCTTGGGCACGGAGATATAGTCCTTGAACCGCCCCGGCACCTGCGGCCACAGGGAGTGCACAATGCCCAGCGCGGCATAGCAGTCCTGCTTGGTGTCGACGATCACGCGCACGGCGATCAGATCGGTAATCTGCTCGAACGTCTTGTTCTGCGTTTTCATCTTGCGGTAGATGGAATAAAAGTGCTTGGGCCGGCCGTCGATTTCCTGCACGTGAATGTGCTCTTTCTCCATGCCGTCTCGGATGGAATCGATGATCTCGTGAATCCACTTCTCGCGCTCGGCGCGCTTCATACCCACCTTTTCCACAAGGCTGTAGTAGCCCTCCGGATCGATGTAGCGCAGGGAAAGGTCTTCCAGCTCCCACTTTACCGCGTATACGCCCAGCCGGTGCGCCAGCGGCGCATAAATGTCCAGCGTTTCGCGGGCGATGGGAATCTGCCGCTCGGGCTTCTGCGTTTTGAGCGTGCGCATGTTGTGCAGCCGGTCGGCCAGCTTGATCAGCACCACGCGGATGTCCTTCGCCATGGCGATGAACATCTTGCGGATGGACTCCGCCTGCTGCTGTTCGCGGGTGAAGAAGTCCATGCGCGTGAGCTTGGTAACGCCGTCTACCATCAGCGCAATTTCGCTGCCGAAGTCCTTCTCGATGGTCTCCACGGTGCAGCCGTCCACGTCCTCCACACAGTCGTGCAGAAGCCCGGCGGCGATCGTCGGGGGATCGAGCATCAGGTCGGCCAGAATCAGCGCCACGTGGGCGGGATGCGCGAAATACGGCTCGCCGGACATGCGCTTCTGATCCTTGTGCGCGTTTTCGGCAAACCGGTAGGCGCGCTCAATGACGCCCATATCCTCGTTCGGATGATATTTCTGCACGTGCGCGATCAGTTCGTCCAGCGTCGGATATCCGGGGTGCGTCAGATCGTTCATGAGCTCACCTTCCTTTCATTGCCTGTTCGCGCCAGTCCTGCATGCGGCGGAACCAGGGATTCTCAGCCGGGTCGCGTTTCACAAGCGGCGGAAGCGTCACGCGGAACCCGGCGGTTTTCGTGTCCTCGATGGTCAGCAGCGCCATATCCGAGAGGATGAACAGCCCGGCGGCGCAGACGGACTCGCTTTCGTCCGCTTCCTCGGCGATTCCGCGCACCAGCGCGTCCCGCGCCAGAAAATGCGACGGGCGGCGGCTGACGCGGCGCGCGGCGGCGTAAATGCCGCGCAGCGATTCGAGACCCGGCATGCGGGCGAACAGCGGACTGACCGGCACGCCCTCCAGATGGAACGAGGCGTTCATCAGTCCGTCCGGAATTCCCGCCAGCACGATGGTGTCGTAGCCCTCCGGCGGCGTTCCCGCGGGCAGCACCGCGAGCGAATGGAAGCAGCGCGCGTCGGAAGGGTATTCGCCGACGAATACATCCAGAGGCAGGTCGTCCGCGGCTTCCAGCGCGGCGCGCGCGCCATCGATGGAAGCGGCCACGATCAGAACACCCTGCACGCGCCCCGCCAGCTTCTCGCGGAGCGCCTGTGCCGAGATTGTCGGTGCGGGAATTTCCGAATATGCCCAATTATACACATGGTCTGTTAAGAACGTTTGAAACAGGGAATCCGCGCGCGCGTCGAGCCCCGAAAGCCGTCCGCCGCCATCCCGCGCTTCCAGCGCCGTGAGCTGCGCCTGCACGCTCACGCGCCCCTGATAGCGGTTGACTGTCGCCTGAAACACCACGTCGGCCGTGCGCGGCAGGTGCCCGGCCAGATCGCCGCGGCGGAACCAGATGGCGTCGGTCATGCCGCCCGCGCTGCGCAGGGACAGCTTCAGATGCGCGCCGTCCGCGCCGACGGGGCGGGCGGAGGCGATTTCACATTTCATCAGAAACTGCGCGGAGGGATTGCCGCAGCCGGTGGGCGCGAGCGCTTCCAGCATCTCCACAGCCTCCGGCGTAAGGTCGTCCACGTCCACCTCGCAGTCGTATTCCACCCGCGGAATCCACAACTCCGCGGGATAGGTTTCCTTCAGATACGCGTCCAGCCCGTCCCGGAACGCGTCCAGATTTTCCTTTTTCAGCCGCAGACCGGCCGCCATTTTGTGGCCGCCGAACTGAATCAGCGTGTCCGCCACGTGCGAAAGCGCGTCGTGAATGTCCACGCCGTCGATCGAACGGCAGGAGCCGGTGTACACGTCGCCGTCCAGCGACAGAACCACCGTGGGATAATGGTAGCGCTCCGTCAGACGGGACGCGGCCAGACCGATTACGCCGCTGTTCAGTCCCTCGCCGGGAATCACGATCACGCGATGCTCGGCGAAGCGGAACGCGCGCAGCAGCTCGTCCGCCAGCGCGTACGCGTCCTGCTCCAGTGCCTTGCGGCGCAGGTTTTCCTCGTTGAGCTGCCCGGCCAGCCCGGCGCACTCGTCGGCGTTCGTGCCGGTGAGCAGCCGGTAGGCGCGCATGGCGTCGCCCAGCCGCCCGCTGGCGTTCAGGCGCGGCGCAAGCTGGAAGGCTACGTTCCCGGAGCTGATCACGCGGCCGGTCATGCCGCTCGCGTCGATCAGCGCGCGGATGCCGGGGCGCGGGGACACGTTGATTCGCTTGAGACCCAGCGCGGCAATCGCGCGGTTTTCATCCTGAAGCGGCACGATGTCCGCAATCGTCGCCAGCGCGGCCAGATCCACATAATCCATCGCCGCGTCGCGCCCGCCCAGCGCCGCCACGAGCTGAAACACCACGCCCGCGCCGCACAGATAGGGGAAAGGATAGTTGTTCAGAAGCGGATTCACGACCGGGCAGGGCGGCAGCTCGCCCTCCGGCCGATGGTGGTCGGTAATCACGACGCGCATGCCGCGCGCCTGCGCCAGCTTCGTCAGCTCCACCGAGGTAATGCCGCAGTCCACCGTCACCAGCAGCCGGTGCTTTTCGCATACCTTCAGCACCGCGCCCTCGTTCAGCCCGTAGCCTTCCTTGTGCCGGGAGGGCAGGTACACGTCCACCTGCGCGCCGATGGAACGCAGATAGCTGGAAAGAATGGACGAAGCGCAAACGCCGTCCACGTCGTAGTCGCCGTATACGCAGATGCCCTCGCCCGCGTCGATGGCCGCGCGAATCTCCTGCACGGCCTGCTCCATGTCCGAAAGCAGGAACGGGTCGCGCAGCTGGTCGCGCCCGGGGCGCAGGAAGGCGCGCGCTTCTTCCTCACTGCGCACGCCGCGAAGGCGCAGCAGCCGGTGAAGGAGCGCGGGCATATCGGCGGGACGCGGCCATTCGGGCGCGCCGGTGGAACGCGGAAGGCATTTGAGCATCGGAATCCTACCTCATTATCCCTTTTATCGTTTGACGGCGACGCGGATTTGATTCGCGAAGTCGCCGGGCAATGTCATTTCTGTCGTCTGCGGCATCGAAAAATCGATCCCTCATCTGCGCGGCGCCGCCTGAAAAAATATGGGAATCCGCCGCTTGTGGCGGGTTCCCATATCATGGGGCTGCGAAATCAGGCCTTGGCCTTCTGCTTTTCGCGGGCTTCCGCCTTGTCCATCAGGGACGCCCAGACGGGGCCATTCAGCAGGTTGGAGGAATAGGAACCGGCGAGCATGCCGACGATCAGCGGGAAGGTGAACTCGCGAATCGAGGCCACGCCCAGCACATACAGCGCCACCAGCGTGAACAGCGTGGTCAGCGTGGTGTTGATCGTGCGGGACAGGGACGCGCGAACGCTGTTTTCCACGATCTCCTTGTTGGGAACGGACATGCCCACGCGCTTCTTCGTCTCGCGGATGCGGTCGAAGATGATGATGGTGTTGTTGATGGAGTAGCCGACGATCGTCAGGATGGCGGCGATGAACGACGAACTCACCTGATACAGCGAGCGGAAGAACGTCATGAACGCCAGCATCATCAGAACGTCGTGCACAAGGCCGAACAGCGCGGCGACGCCGGAATAAAGATCGAAGCGGAAGCCGATGTACACCAGCATCAGCGCCAGCGCGATGGCGAGGGACAGAAGCGCGTTGCGCACCAGATCGGCGCTGGAAACCGCGCCCGCGTGCTCGATGGACACATAGGTGAAGTTCGGGTAGCGGCTGGACATTTCAGCTTCCAGCACGCTGCGCACGGCGCTGGACTGGTCGTTCAGCACGACGATGACGCGGGTCTCGGGGTTCTCCGCGTCGTTGTCCAGCTCCTCGGCCTTCACGACGGTGTAGGGGATGCGGTTCTCATCCAGCGCGTCCTTCACAGCGTCCTGCAGCTTGTCGGAGTCCGCCAGCTTCTTCCAGCTGAACAGATAGCCGCCGGAATAGCTGCTGTCCAGTTCGTTTTCGCTCACATAGGCGGCGGTCAGGTTGGTGATGGTTTCGTCCGTCAGCCCCTCGGCTTTGGCGGCCTGCTTCACCAGCTTCTTCATGTCGTCCGAAAGGTCGGTCAGGGACAGGCGAATCTGCAGGTTGGTCATTGCGCCGGTGCCGTCGTCGCCGGAAGCAGCCTTCGCCACCTGTGCGTCGGTGTAGCCGTGACGGCGCAGAACGTCCACGACGTCCTCGGTGTTGAATTCCTCGCCCACGGCGTACTCAAGCAGAGAGCCGCCGGTGAAGTCGATGCCCAAGTTCAGGCCGTGACCGGCAAGGTTCAGAATGAGCGCCGCCAGCACGAGCGCGGCGGGAATGAGCATGAAAAGCTTCGTATAATCGGTGAATTTCTTCTTCATTTCCGTACGGCCTCCTTATCGGGTATAGAGCGAGCGCTTGGCGAAGCCCAGATGCAGCGCGTGCTTGAACAGGAATCTGGTAACGAAGACCGCGGTAATGAGAGAGGTGATAACGCCAAGCGTCAGGGTGTAGCTGAAGCCCTTGATCGGGCCGGTGCCGAAGTACATCAGCACGAAGGCGGCGATCAGCGTGGTTACGCTGGAATCGATGATGGCGCGCAGCGCGTTTTTAAAGCCGTTGTGGAACGCGGAATCGTAGCCAAGGCCGCGCTTGAGTTCCTCGCGGAAGCGCTCGAAGATGACGACGTTCGAGTCCACGGCCATGCCGATGCCCAGCAGGATGCCGGCGATTCCGGGCAGCGTCAGCTGAATCTGGAACTCGGCCAGCACGTAGAACACGATCAGGATGTACACGGCCAGCGCCAGATCGGCCATCAGACCCGGCAGGCGGTACATGACGATCATGAACACGAAGATGATGGCAATGCCGATGGCGCCCGCCAGCATCGCGCGGTCGATCGCGTCCTCGCCCAGCGTGGCGGAGATGGCGCGGGTTTCACTTTCCTCAATGTCCAGCGGCAGCGCGCCGGACATGATCAGCGTCTGCAGACGGTAGGCTTCCTGATAGGACTCGGTCGCGCTGGACGCGTTGCCCATCGAGATGGAAACGTTGCCGCCCGGGATGCGCTCCTTGATCGTGGGCGCGGAAATCATCTCGTCGTCCAGATAGATATAGATTGACTGGCCGATGTAGCGGCCGGTGGCTTCCTCGAACGCGGTGGCCGCGTCGCCGTTCAGAACGAAGGTGACCATGTAGCCGCCGCCGTCTTCGGCGCTGTCGTTGTACCAGACCTCGACCTTCGATACGTCCTTGCCCTCGACGACCACGTTTCCGGCGGGATCGACGAACGTCAGGTGCGCGGGCGTGCCGATGATGTCAAGCACCTGCTTGGGGTCGGACACATCCGGAATCTCCACGCGGATGTAGTTGCTGCCCTGCAGCGACACGTTGGCCTCGGTGAAGCCCTGCTCGGTCAGGCGGTTGCGCAGCACCGACGCGGTGCCCTCCAGCAGGTTGCGGAACTCGTCGGACGAATATCCGGCGTCGTCCGCGTAAAAGACGGTATAGATACCGCCGCGCAGGTCAAGGCCAAGGCTCAGCAGATCGCCGATCGGAGTGGGCATCTGCGTGTGGTTGATGGTCAGTCCGGTGAAGGCGATGACCGAAAAGAAAACGATCAGCGCCGTGACGACGGCCAGAGTAATCCAGCTTTTCTTCCTCATGTGCGTTCTGTTCCTCCCATCGGGTGCGCATGCGCCCCGCATTCATACATCTACATATTATATAATTCTTTATTCGGTTCGTCAACCGCAATCGTTGGAAAACATTCGTTCCGCGGGTTTTGGACGCGAAATTCTAACAGAACCGCCGTTTTTTCACCGCCCGAAGCCGCCGTCCACGCCGAGTACCTGCCCGGTGATGAAGGACGCGTCGCTTGAAAGCAGAAAGCGGATGGCGGAGGCCACGTCGCGGGGCGTGCCCAGCCGTCCGAGCGGGGTTTCCTCCGCGAGGGACGAGAGCGTTTCATCGTCGAAGCAGGCAAGCATGTCCGTCTGAATCACGCCGGGGGACACGGCGTTCACGCGCACGCCGGACGGCCCGACTTCCTTGGAGAGCGCCTTCGCAAGGCCGATCAGCCCGGCCTTGGCAGCGGAATAGTGCGCCTCGCACGACGCGCCCACCTCGCCCCAGATCGACGTGACGAACACGATCGCGCCGTGCCTGCGCGAAACCATGCCAGGCAGGGCGGCCTGCGCCGCGTAGGCTGCGCCGGACAGGTTCACGTCCAGCATGCGCCGCCATTCGTCGGCGGTCACGTCGGGGAACAGCTTCTGCTGCGCGATTCCGGCGCAGGAGACCAGCGCGTCCACGCGCCCCAGCCACGCTTCCGCGTCCGCGAAGGCGGAAAACACCTGCGCGCGGTCGGCCACGTCGCAGCGCACGGGATGCGCGCCCGTTTCACGCGCCAGCGCCCGCGCGCGCTCCTCGCTGGCGGAGTAGAAGAAGGCCACCGACCAGCCGTCCGCCGTCAGTGCGCGAACGGTTTCCGCGCCGATGCCGCGCGAGCCGCCGGTAACCACACAGCTTTTCATGGAAAAACCTCCGAAAATGGATTCTTCATGGGAATATTCTGCGCGCGGGCACGGTTTTCCTGCCGCTGAATTGTTGCAATTCGGCGTTTGTTCTTGACAGGGCGCGGAATCTCCGATAAAATAAAAGATGGATTTTTGTAGCCGCGGGGGTGCGATTACGAACAGATGCGCATGGAAACGAATTCTCTGGATGCTGATGCTCGCATGGATTCTGCATGCGGGTCTGTGCGCGTACGCGGAAGGGCCGGTGGAGGCTGCGGCTCGCTTCAATCCCAGCGAGCTGGCGGAGCCGGGCGAGGCTGAGCTGACGGTGACGCTGACGAACGTCGGCGCCGCCGCGATGACGGACGTGCGCCTGTCCCCGTCGGAAACGCGCGAGGGCGAAGCGATCGACGACATTGCGCCCGGCAAAACCGCAAAGTTTGTGCGCACGCTCTCGGTCGGCCGGGATATCATGGCCAACGGGTACATGGACGTATACATAACCTTCAAGGTCAACGGCACGGCGTTCCGCAGGCAGACGCGCGCGCGAATCAGCACGGTGTCGGCGGCGGTGAAGGCGCGTTTTACCCGCGACGTGAGCACGTCGGCTGTGCGTGCCGGGGATTCGGCGGCGATTACCTACCGGCTGGAAAACGTCGGCTCGGTGGAAATGGTCAACGCGGTGGTAACCGACGACGCGGCGGCCTTTACGTCCGCGCCCTTCCGGCTGAAGCCGGGCGAATCGCGCGTGTTCACGCACGTCGTGGTCGTGGAGACGGATACGGATACCGAACCTGTCGCGACGTTCGCGTCGGCGCTGTCCGGCGGGCAGTACGCGCTGCGCGCGGAAAAGGAAACGATCGCCGTCGCGACCGACGAAATTCGCTTCACCCTGCCCGGGGAGACGCTGTCCGTTTCGGCGGGCGGAAAGGCGCGCTTCCAGCTGAAGATGGAAAACGTCGGGAAGCTGGACTACGAAGCTCTGGAGCTGACGGAGCCGACGCTCGGTTCGTTCCACGGCCTGCCGGGTCGGCTGAGGGCGGGCGATTCCTGTGAAATCGAAATCGAAACCCCGCCGCTGACCGAAAACGCGGCCTACGCGTTCACACTGTCGATGCGGGATGCGGGCGGCAAGCACGTGTTTTTTCAGACCGAGACGGTCAACGTGCAGGTGCAGCCGGTCGCGGAAGGGGAGAGGGTTCTCCGCGCGGTCGTAACGGACGAAGAGAAGCCCGCGTTCCTGCTGACCATTTCCGGCGCGAACGGCCGGGAGACGGAGATCGTGCTCGGCGAAAAGACGCTGGGCGATGTAAAGCCCCTCGCCTTCCTGCCGGTCGGAAGCGATATGAGGGTGTATCTGTCCGACGAGGACGGCACGCAGGAGGAATATCACTTCTATCTGAAGTGGCAGGCCGGGGACGGCGAGCACGTCGTCTGGGCGGAAGAGCCGGTGCGTGCGCGCCACGCCGCGCGCGCGGCCAGGGGCGGCAGCGGCGGGCAGACGCTGTTTTTCACGATTCTCAACGACGGCGGCCTTCCGGAACGAATTCTTCTGATCTGCGCGGTGGCGTTGCTTCTCACGGTAGCGATTGTGGCCGTGCGGCATCTGCGCCGGCGAACGGAAGCGGACGAGCTGGAGCACACGAGCAAGTTCAAGCCCGTGCGCGAGCAGAGCCGTCAAAAGGAGAAATAACCATGTTTCAGGGCTTTACCGAGCAGACGTTTGAATTCTTCATGGCGATTCGGTTCAACAACAACCGCGAATTCTTTCTGGAGAATCACGACTGGTATCAAAGCAGCGTGCGCACGCCCTGTCTCGATCTGGCCGCGGCGCTGGGAGAAAGCGTGAACGCGCTCGATCCCGAGCTGGAAACACGGCCGACGAAGGTGCTTTCGCGCATCAACCGAGACGTGCGCTTTTCAAACGACAAGTCGCCGTATCGCGATTATCTGTGGCTGGCGTTCCGCCGTCCCGGCGAGGAGCGGCGCACGACGCTGGGCGTGTACGTGGACGTGTCGGACGATGGAATCAACTACGGCATGGGGTTCTACGATGAGAACCTGCCGCTGATGAAGGCGTTTCGCGCCACGCTCGAGAACGCGCCCGCCGAGTTTCTGGAAATCGCCGCGGAGGTGGAGAAGGAATTCGAGCTTCATCCCAAGGCGTACAAGCGCATGAAGATTCCGGACGCGGTTCCGGAGCCGCTGAGAAAATGGTATCCGCTGCGCGGGTTCTATGTTGAAAAGAGGATTTCCGACTACGCGCACATGATGTCCAAGACGTTGGACGAGGAGATTGCCGAGGGCTATCGCCGTCTGACGCCGCTGTACCGGTATTTTACCCGCCTGACGCCGATTCCGGACTGACGCGGGAAAAAATGTATCCCGTTCCGAACGCTTCGGAACAGCCGCCCGGCGCGGAACCGCGGAGCCCTGTAAGCCGCGATTCGCGCTGCCCGCCGCGAAACGACGCGGCTTGCCGGATTTTTCCGGGGGAGGGCGGAGGCTCGCACGACCAAAGGGGGTTTTTATGGTTTCCGACAGTACCCGGCTTTTAAGCGGCGCCGTGATTCGCGCTGCGGAGTCTCTCCTTACCAATGAACTGACCGAAAAGCTGGGCTATGCCTTTGCCCTGTGGCTGGCTAAGCGGCTTGGCACCACGCCGGACAGGCTGTCCGTGTCCGTGGGTCATGATTCGCGTCCGTCCGGCCCGCGGCTGCAGCACGCGCTGATCGACGGCCTGACCGCCGCAGACGCGGACGTGTACGATTGCGGTCTGGCGACGACGCCGGCCATGCAGATGTCGATCATGCTGAAGCAGATTCGCGCCAGCGGCGCGGTGATGGTCACCGCCAGCGCGCGGGAAAGCGGCATGAACGGCTTTAAGTTCTTCACGCCCGACGGCCCGGTGTCCGCCGAGGACGCCGCGGAGATTCTGGAGGGCGCGCTGAATACCACCGTGCCGCACCGTCTGGTGAAAAAGCTCGATCTGATGAGCGCTTACCGCGAGCGGCTGAAGGACAACATTCTTGAATTCATGGGCGACGATGTGGCGCTGCCGCTTCTGGGACTGCACGTGGTGGTGGACGCATCCGGCGGCGCTGGCGGCTTCTTCGCGGAGCTTCTGTCCTCGCTGGGCGCGGATACCGAGGGCAGCCTGAACCTTACGCCCGATGGAACGTTTGCGCTGCACGAGCCGAACCCGGAAACCCCGGCGGCGCTGGCGGCGCTGTCGCGCGCCGTCGTGGAGGAGGAAGCCGATCTGGGCGTCATGTTCGACGCGGACGGCGACCGTGTGGCGATTGTGGATCAGACCGGCCGCGCGATCAACCGCAACCGCCTGATCGCGCTGATTGCCGCCATCCTGCTGGACGACGAAAAGGATCTCACGTTTGTGACCGACTCCGTTACGTCCTCTGGCCTGAGCCGCTTTATCACCGAGTGGGGCGGCACGCATTACCGCTATCGCCGCGGCTATAAAAACGTGATCGAGGAAGCCAAGCGCCTGAGCGCGGAGGGCATTCACGTGCCCGTGGCCATTGAAACCAGCGGTCACGCGGCCATGGCGGAAAACTATTTCATCGACGACGGTATGTATCTGGCCACGAAGGTCATCTGCGAGGCCATGTGGCGCAAGCGCGACGGGCTTACGCTGTCCAGCCTGATTGACGAACTGCAGGAGCCGGCGGAAAGCGTCGAGGTGCGCCTGCCGATCATTCAGGAGGACTACCGCCGGGCGGCCGGGTATGTGATCGAGGCCATTCTGTCCAACACGCTCACCAATCCCGAGTGGCGGCTCGCGCCGGACAACCGCGAGGGCGTGCGCATTCTGTTTTCGCTGGACGGCGGCGTGGACAACGCGTGGTTCATGCTGCGCCTGTCGGTGCACGATCCGGTGATGCCCGTGAACGCCGAGAGCGACGTGGAGGGCGGCCTTGAATATATCCTCACGCAGCTGTACGCCGTCCTTGAAAAGGACAACGAGGAACTGGATCTGACGCCTTTGAAAGACGTGATCAATCAACTGAAGACCAAATAAGAAACGGGAGTGACCTATGATGAACAAGGAAACCATGGTTGTCAACGCGATTCGCATCCTGTCCGCGGAAGCGGTACAGAAAGCCAAGAGCGGCCACCCAGGCATGCCCATGGGTGCTGCGGCGATGGCATATGCCGTATGGGGACGCGAAATGAAGCATAATCCCGCCGACGACAAGTGGGCGGATCGCGACCGCTTTGTGCTGTCCTCCGGCCACGGCTCCATGCTGCTGTATTCCCTTCTGCATCTGTTCGGCTACGGCCTGACGATCGAGGATCTGAAGCAGTTCCGTCAGTTCGGCTCCAAGACCCCCGGTCACCCGGAGTACGGCCACACTCGCGGCGTGGAAACCTCCACCGGCCCGCTGGGCATGGGCATCTCCAACGCCGTCGGCATGGCGATGGCCGAGAGCTATCTGGCCGCGAAGTTCAACCGCGAGGGTTTCCCGATCGTCGACCATAATACCTACGTCATTCTGGGCGACGGCTGCATGATGGAAGGCCTGAGCCACGAGGCCTGCTCGCTGGCGGGCACGCTGAAGCTGAACAAGCTGATCGCGCTGTATGACGACAATGAAATCTCCATCGAGGGCTCCACCGACATCGCCTTCCGCGAGGACGTGCAGGCGCGCTTCCGCGCCTACGGCTGGAACGTGATCGACGTGGCGGACGCGAACGTGTTTGAGAACGTGGACGCGGCCATCAAGCTCGCGAAGATTTCCGACAAGCCCACCCTGATTGCCTGCCACACCACCATCGGCTACGGCTCTCCCAAGGCCGGCATGGCGAGTGCGCACGGCGAGCCGCTGGGCGAGGAGAACATCGTGGCGCTGAAGAAGAACCTTGGCTGGATTGACGACGTGCCCATGAGCTTCGCCGTGCCCGCCGAGGTGTATGAGACCACCGCCGCCGTCGCCGAAAAGGGCGCGAAGGCCGAGGAAGCCTGGAACGAAATGTTCGAGGCGTGGTCGAAGGCGTATCCCGAGCTGCGCAAGGAATGGGACGTGTGGCACAGCGACGAGCTGCCGGTCGACCTTCTGAAGGACGAGGAATACTGGGCGTTCGACGGCAAGGCCGCTACGCGCAATTCCTCCGGCGTGTGCGTGAACCGTCTGGCTGCGCGCATCCCGAACCTCATCGGCGGCAGCGCCGACCTGGCGCCCTCCAACAAGACCTACATGAAGGGCGAGGGCGACTTCTCCGCCGAGAACCGCACCGGCCGCAACCTGCACTTCGGCGTTCGCGAGCACGCGATGGCCTGCATCTGCGCCGGCATGAAGCTGCACGGCGGCCTGCGCCCGTACTGCGGCACGTTCTTCGTGTTCTCCGATTTTATGAAGAACGCCATGCGCGTGGCGGCGATCATGAAGCTGCCGGTCACCTACGTGCTCACGCACGACTCCATCGGCGTGGGCGAGGACGGCCCCACCCATCAGCCCGTGGAGCAGCTCGCCGGTCTGCGCGCCATTCCCGGCCTGGTCGTGTTCCGTCCCTGCGACAGCAAGGAGGTCGCCGCCGGCTGGTATGCCGCGATGACCCAGAAGCGCCCCGTGGCGCTGATCCTCTCCCGTCAGGACTGCGCGCTCAACGAGAAGAGCGGCCCCGACGCGCTCAAGGGTGGCTATATCATCGCCGACAGCGAGAAGGCTACCCCGGATTGCATCCTGCTGGCTTCAGGCAGCGAGGTTGAGTGCTGCGTGAACGCCAAGGCGCTTCTGAAGGAAGAGGGCATTGACGCGCGCGTCGTCTCCATGCCGTCCTTCGAGCTGTTCGACGAGCAGAGCGAGGAATACAGGGAGTCCGTGCTGCCCAAGTCCGTGCGCGCCCGCGTGGCCGTGGAAGCCGCTGCGACGCTCGGCTGGCATAAGTACGTCGGCTTCGAGGGCGAGGTTCTCGGCCTTGACGCGTTCGGCGCGAGCGCTCCGTATAAGGTACTGTTCAAGGAGTACGGCTTCACGCCCGAAAACGTGGCGCGTCTGGCCCGCAAGACCCTGAACAAGTAAGTCAATACCTGGGGCACCACCGCACAATTCGGCGGCGCGTCGGGCGAAGTCTTTTCCGCCATCTGCGGCATGCAAATTCCTCGATTTACCTCCAGTAAACCTTCGGAACTTGCATTTGCATCTGACGAAAAATCCATTCGCCGGCCGACCACCTCATTTGCGCGGCGTTGCCCTAAAAAAGAACCGGGCGGGAGTCTCTCTTCAGGGAGAAGTCTCCGCCCGGTTTTTCTGTACCCGGCGCTTCATGAGTCAGGTTCTATTGCCGTTCCCATCGGGGATGCATATAGGGACATAGACGGTCAGGCGAGCAAAAGAAAAGCACGGGAAGCGGCGCGCCTGTCAACCGACAGGAAAAAAGCTGCCGCGAAGGCTCTGTTCGCGGCAGCCGGAGGGGAATATATGCGTTATTTGATTTCAATTTTGCGCGGGGTCTTTTCCTCGGGCGTTTTCTTGGGCATGGTGAGCTTCAGAACGCCGTCGGTGAATTCGGCGGAAATCTGATCCTCGGCGATGTTGTCCACCGAGAAGCTGCGCTCCACCGAGCCATACCGGCGCTCGCTGATCACATAGCGCTTGTCGTCCTTCGCGTCCTTCTTTTCGCTGTTCCACTCCGCGGAGATGGTCAGCACGCCGTCATCCACCGAAACGTGCACGTCGTCGCGCTTCGCGCCGGGAATTTCGGCCTCCAGAAGGTAGTGGTCGCCTTCGTCCTTCACGTCCACGCGCATGCTGTCCTGCTGCATCGAGCCGAAGAACGGGCGCATGAATTCGTCAAAGAAACGGGTTTCCGGGAGCATATTGTGATTTCTGTAAGCAATCATATTCGACATAACGGCAACCTCCTTTGGGTTTCCAGAAGTTCATTCATTTTCTGTCTCAGGGCCTTTGCTCTTTCGACAGGGGGTAGTATACTACAAAGGTCAAAGAAAGTCAATAACCAAAGAAGGGAAATTACAAACGTTTAACAAAACGAAAAGCGGGCGGATGGGCTTGAAAATAGAAGACGGAGGGGGTATAGTAGATGAAAATACCAAAGGCGGCGAGAAGCATGACGGAGAGACTGTATTACAACGATGCCTATCTGAAGGAATTTGACGCGGCGGTGCTGGCGTGCGAGCCGGAGAGGGACGCGTGGCGCGTGCGTCTGGATCGCAGCGCGTTTTACCCCACCAGCGGCGGGCAGCCCTACGACACGGGCACGCTGGGCGGCGCGAACATTGTGGACGTATATGTGGACAAGGACGGCGAGATGTGGCACGTGGTGGACGCGCCGCTGGCCGTCGGAGCGCGGGTCGAAGGGCGCATCGACTGGGCGCGCCGCTTCGACCATATGCAGCAGCATGCCGGCGAGCACATGCTGGCCGGAGCCTGCTGGCGGCATTTCGCCGGGCACACGATCGGCCTGCATCTGGGAAGGGACGATTCGTCGATCGACGTAGAGCTGCCGGATGGGCGCACGCGCCTGACGGCGGAGGAGCTGTGCGCGCTTGAGGACGACGTGAATCGCCACATTCAGGCGGACGTGCCCATTCGCTGCTGGTTCCCGGACGCAAAGGAGCTGGAAACGCTTCCGCTTCGAAAGCCGCCGACGGTGAAGGAGCATGTGCGCGTGGTGCAGATCGGCGACGACGAGTTCTGCGCCTGCGGCGGCACGCATCCGTCGAGCGCCGGGCAGATCGGGCTTGTGAAGATCGTCGACGCGCGCCCGAGCCGGGGCAAGCTGCGGCTGACGTTCGTGTGCGGCATGCGCGCGTTCCTGTATTTCCGAAGGATGTACGACGCGGCCACGGCGGCGGCGGGCGCGCTGTCCACGGGCTGGGAGAGCCTGCCGGAAAAGGTGGAGGCGCTGAACGCGCGCGCGAAGGACGCCGAGTATCACCTGAACCGCGAACGTCGCGAGCGGGCGCTGGAAGGGGTTTCCGCGCTGCGCCACGGCGCGGAAACCGTGGGCAGTCTGCGCGTCGTAACGCATACCTATGATAGCCTGCCCGCGGACGCGCTGCGCGACGTCGCGTCGGCGCTGATCGAAGCGCCGGACACGGCGGCGCTTCTGGCTGACCGGACGGAAACCGGTTGCCTTCTGCTGTTCGCCCGCGCCGAAAACGTGGCGCTGCACGTGGGGAAGCTTCTGTCCGAAGCGGCGAAGGCGTTCGGCGGCAAGGGCGGCGGCCGTTCGGACTTCGCGCAGGGCGCGGCCGCTTCCGCGGAAGCGGTGCACTTCGCGCTCGCGCGGATTCGGGATGGGAGCGCGACGTGACGGAAGAATGTCCGTTTGACGGTTCGCCCATGCCGAAAACGTGGCGCTGCACGTGAGAAAGCGGCTATCTGAAGCGGTGAAGGCGTTTGGTAGTCGTCCGGATTTCGCGCAGGACGCGGCGGCTTCCGCGGACGCGGCGGCGTTCGCGCTCGCGCGGATTCGGGATGGGAGCGCGATGAGACGGGCGCATGTCCGGTTAAAGGGTCGCCCGCGCCGAAAACGTGGCGCTGCACGTGGGAAAGCTCCTGTCCGAAGCGGCGAAGGCGTTCGGCGGTAAGGGCGGCGGCCGTCCGGACTTTGCGCAGGGCGCGGCGGCTTCCGCGGAAGCGGTGAAATTTGCGCTTGCGCGGATTCGGGATGGGAGCGCGACGTGACGGGCGTGGGCAGGTTTTGCAATCTCTCCGTTTTCACGGCAGTGGAGAGCGCCGCAAAAGCAGATTTGATAATTGATGGATGCGGATTAACGCGAACTCAATCGGTATTTGACAAAACGCTTGCCAACGAACGGGCGGAAGGCGGTATACTGGAAGAACAATGTACTAAAGGAGAATATGAAATGCCGCGTTTACTGAAACGTCTGTTTAGCGCTCAGGCGCTGCTTCCCAAAAGCGGCGCGCAGGGAGAGGTTCCTTCCACGAAGGAAGCGTACATGAATCTTCTGCGAATCGCGCTGCCCAGCGTGTGCGAGATGGTGCTGATCTCGCTGATGGGCTCCATCGACACGATGATGGTGGGCGGAATCGGCACGGAGGCCATCGCCGCCGTCGGTCTGGTGGGACAGCCGCGCATGCTGATGCTGTGCATGTTCTTCGCTATGAACACCGGCATCACGGCCGTCGTCGCCCGCCGCAAGGGACAGGGCGACCGGGAGGACGCGAACCGCACGCTGCGCACGTCCCTGCTGATCATCTTCCTGATGAGCCTTGTGATGACGGTGGTCGGCCAGCTGGTCGCGCGTCCGCTGATGCGTCTGGCCGGTGCGAAGGCCGATACGATCGATGACGCGGAAATCTACTTCCGCATCGTGACCGCGGTGCTTCCGTTCAACGCGCTGTCCATGGCGATGTGCGCCGCGCAGCGCGGCATCGGCAACACGCGCATCACGCTGTATGTGAACGTGACGAGCAACGTGGTGAACGTGTTCCTGAACTGGCTTCTGATCAACGGCATCTGGATTTTCCCGCGGTGGGAGGTCAAGGGCGCGGCGATTGCCACGGCCATCGGCCTGTGCGTGGGCTCGGTGCTGGCGTGCATCTCACTGGTGCGCAGACACGAGGGTGATATGGGCTTCCTGCGCCTGTCGGTGAAGGACGACTGGCGCTTCAGCCTGCCTGCCGCGCGTGCCGTGGTGAAGGTCGGCGGCAATTCTATGCTGGAACAGATTGCGCTGCGCATCGGCTTTTTCCTGTACGCGCGTCTGGTGGCTGATCTGGGCACGCAGGCGTATGCGTCGCACGTCGTGTGCATGCAGTTCCTGAACCTGTCCTTCACGTTCGCCGACGGCATCGGCGTGGCCAGCACGTCGCTGGTCGGGCAGATGCTGGGCAGGGAGCGCCCCGACCTGAGCCACCTGTACGGAAAGATTGCCCAGCGCATCGCCGTTGTGGGCGCGGTGCTGCTGGCCTCGGCGATTGTGGTGTTCCGCTATCCGCTGGTGGGGCTGTTTACCGACGATCCCACGGTGGCGCGCCTTTCGGCCAACGTGATGCTGATCGTGGCGCTGTTCCAGCCGCTGCAGATGCTTTCGGTCATCACCTCCGGCGCGCTGCGCGGCGCGGGCGACACGAAGTATGTGGCGCGCGTGATGCTGATCTGCGTCGCCATCATCCGTCCGGTGCTGGCGTTCAGCGCCATCAAGCTGATTACCCAGTTCTTCACGCCCGTCTATGCCGAGGCGGCGTTCGCGGGCGCGGCGGCCACGCTGACCTACTGGCTGGCCTATGAAGCGCCGGAATGGGCGCTGCTGGGCGCGTGGGCGGCAAGTCTGGTGGATATGGCGCTGCGCATGGGACTGGTCATGAAGCGCTTCAACGGCGGCAAGTGGCACTCGATTAAGGTGTGAAGGCGGGAACATACATATGAATATGGAAAACATCCGCGCGGTCGCGTTCGATATGGACGGCACGCTGCTTGACTCGATGGGCTACTGGCGCGGCGAAAACCGGCGCTTTCTGCAGCGGCGTTCGCTTCCGATTCCCGAGGATTTGAAGGATACGATCGACACGATGTCCAGCCACGCCTTCGCGAGGCGGTTTGTCGCCGATTACGGCGCGCCCAACACGTTCGAATCCGTGATGGACGAATACCACGAGGTACTGCGCGGGCTGTATCTGACGGTCATTCCCGCCAAGCAGGGCGCGGAACGCTTCCTGCGGCTTCTGAAAAAGCACGGCGTCAAGATGTGCGTGGCCACGGCGACGCTGCGCGACACGGCCGTGGCGGCGCTGGACAGACAGGGCTTCCTGCCGTACTTCGAGTTCGTGACCGACGGAACCGATATGGGGCTGGCAAAGGGCGATCCCCGATACTTTGAGAAGCTCGCCGAGCGGCTTGGCGAAAAGCCGGAGAACTGCGCGATGTTCGAGGACTCCGCCTACGCGATGAAGAGTGCCCGGGCGGCGGGCATGAAGATTCTGGGCATTCGCGAAAACGTGTACGCCGATAAGCCCGACGAAATGGCGCGCATCCTCGAAAACTGCGACCTGTTCGTGGATACCTTCGACGAAGCGGCGGATAAGCTGTTTCCCGGAGAGGAATAAAACCAAAGTATAGAAAAAAACGTCTCTGCCTGTGAATTCGGCGGAGACGTTTTCTATGCGGTTATTGCTGTTCCAGATACGCGCGGCGGCCGAGTTCGTAGAGGTTATTGCCCTCGCTGTCGATCACGACGACGACCGGGAAGTTTTCGACTTCCAGCCTGCGAACGGCTTCCGCGCCGAGGTCGGGATAGGCGATGACTTCGGCTTTCTTCACGCATTTGCCCAGCAGCGCACCAAGGCCGCCGATCGCGCCCAGATAGACCGCGCCGTACCGGCGCATGGCTTCAACCACGGCTTCGCCGCGCTTGCCCTTGCCGATCATGCCGGTCTGGCCGAGGGCGATCAGCGCGGGGGAGTACGCGTCCATGCGGTAGGAGGTGGTGGGTCCGGCGGAGCCGATGACCTGCCCCGGCTTCGCGGGCGTGGGGCCGACGAAATAGATGATTGCGCCCTCGATATCGAAGGGCAGCGGCTCACCCTTCGCCGCCAGCTCGCACAGCCGCTTGTGGGCGGCGTCGCGGGCGGTGTAGATTGTGCCGGTGATCAGGCAGCTTTCGCCGCACCTGAGCGCGCGAGCGTCTTCGCGGGACAGAGGCGTATGCAGAACCTTCATTTTACAGCACCTCCGACTGATGGCGGGTCACATGGCAGTTGATGTTCACGGCCACGGGCAGACCCGCGATATGGGTGGGGCAGGCGAGGATGTTCACGGCCAGCGCGGTCGTTTTGCCGCCGAAGCCCTGCGGGCCGACGCCCAGCGCGTTGACACGCGCGAGCAGCTCCGCTTCCATGGCGGCGTAGTAGGGATCGTCGCTGCGCACGTCCACGGGACGCATCAGCGCCTTTTTCGCCAGCAGCGCCGCGCGGTCAAACGTGCCGCCGATGCCTACGCCAATTACGATGGGCGGGCAGGGGTTCGGCCCGGCCTCCTCCGCGCAGCGGACGACGAAGTCCTTCACGCCGTCCTCGCCGTCGGACGGGCGCAGCATGGCGATGCGGCTCATGTTTTCGCTGCCGAAGCCCTTCGGCGCGACGGTGATTTTCAGCCTGTCGCCGGGGACGATTTCATAATAGATCATGGCGGGCGTGTTGTCGCCGGTGTTCACGCGGCGCAGCGGGTCGGCGACGACGGACTTGCGCAGGTAGCCGTCGGCGTAGCCCTGCCGCACGCCCTCGTGCACGGCCTCGGCGAGGTCGCCGTTCACGTGCACGTCCTGACCGATTTCCAGAAACACGCAGGCCATGCCGGTGTCCTGACAGATGGGCACGCAGTCGCGGTCGGCGATCTCGTAGTTTTCAATGATGCGATCCAGAATGTCGCGGGCGATGGGCCACGCTTCCTCGTCGCGGCTGCGGGCGATGCATGCGCGCATGTCTTCGGGCAGGCGGCAGTTGGCTTCGACGCACAGACGGCGCACGGTTTGCGTCACGTCCGAGGCCTGTATTTCTCGCATGGGGCTTCCTCCTTTATCGCGTAAGCTGGCGAATTACGTCCAGCGGCTCGCCGTCGCGAGAGAGTACGCGGGCGACGACGCGCCCGCCCTCCGGCGGCACGGCCGGTACGCCGGTGATGCGCTCGGCAATCTGTTTGAGCTCGTGAATGTCCACGATGGGCAGCCCCGCGTCCTTCAGCCGCAGCGCCAAATCGGGCTTCGCCGGGTTCACGGCCACGCCGCGCTGGGTGACGACCACGTCCACATCCCTGCCGGGCGTGGAGATACAGCGCACGCGGCCGGTGATGATGGGCAGGCGCGCGCGGAACAGCGGCGCGATGATCATGGAAAGCTTCGCACCCGCGGCGGTGTCCGAATGCCCGCCGGAGCCGCCCATGATGCAGCCCGCGGAATCGGTGTGCACGTTCACGTTAAAATCGGTATCAATCTCCGTCGCACCCAGCAGAACCACGTCCAGATGGTCGACGACGGCGCTCTTCGCCGCCGGGCTGGCGTATTGCATGGCGGAGATTTCGTGGTGGGCGGGATTCGTTCGAATGGATTCCACGGCCTTCAGATCGAAGCATTGCACGTCCATCAGGGAGGTGAAGCAGCCCTCGTTCAGCATGTCCACCAGATAGCCGGTGACGCCGCCGGAGGCGAACGAGCCGCGAATCTTCTCGCGCAGCATGATCTCCTTCAGGAATTTCGCGGCAGCCAGCGTCGCGCCGCCCGCGCCGGTCTGGAACGAGAAGCCGTCCTTCAGAAGGCCGGAGTGGCGGATGACGCGCGCGGCGGTTTCGGCCATGACCAGCCCCACCGGGTCGCGCGTAATCTTCGTCGTGCCGGATACGATGCCGTGCGGGTCGCCGATCGCGTCCACGGGCACCACGTAGTCCACGTAGATTTCGGGAATCGAAGCGTCCGTCAGCGGATAGGGCACGAGGTTGTCGGTGATGACGACGACCTTTTTGGCGTACATCGCGTCCGGAAACGCGTAGCCCAGACTGCCGCAGGCGGACGGGCCGTATTTGCCGGAGCAGTTTCCGGCGGGATCGGCTGTGGGCGCGGCGATAAAGGCCACGTCGATCGGCGTGATGCCCAGCGCAATGTCGCGCGGGCGGCCGCCGTGCGTGCGGAACTCGACGGACTCATCCATCAGTCCCTCCGATATGGAGCGCCCCAGACCGGCGGACATGTAGTCCGTGTTGATTTTGCGCACGACGCGGTTTTTGATGTGCTCGCGAAGCGGCGCGTGCGCGTCGAAAAGCGAGCTGGCGTTGAGCGTCAGATCGCGAATGCCCAGAGCGGCGATTTCGTCCATCACGCGGTTCAGCGTGTAATCGCCGTTGCGCAGGTGATGATGGAAGGAAATGGACATGCCGCTTTTCAGACCGCAGAGCGAAATCGCTTCCCGAAGAGAAGCGACGATCTTCATAGCCATGCTTATGCCCTCCTGTCAAGGCCGAGCGATTCGGCTGCTTCGATGGTCTGCCGCGCGCGGGCGACGATGGGCGCGTCGATCATCTTGCCGCGCAGCGCCACCGCGCCCTTTCCCTGCGCCTGCGCGGCGCGGATGGCGTCCATCACCTCGTAGGCGTAGTCGATTTCCGCGGCGGTGGGGCTGAACACCTCGTTGATGGCGTTCACGTGGCGCGGCGAAATGGCGGATTTGCCGGTGAAGCCAAGGCTTTTGGCGTATTCCGCGTCGGTATAAATGCCCGTGTCGTCGTTCACGTCGGTGAACGGCGTGTCGTACACGTCCACTCCGGCGGCGCGCGCCGCCATGACCATGCGGGCGCGAGCATAGGCGATTTCGTTGCCCGCCTTGGTGCGGCGGCAGCGCAGGTCAGCCGTCAGATCCTCGCCGCCCAAGAAAATCGCGGCGACGCGCGGGGACGCGGAGGCAATCTGGAACGCGTTTTCCACGCCCAGCGCCGTTTCGATCAGCGGAATCAGCTTTACGGTATTCCGCGCGAATCCGAGACGGTCTTCCAGCGCCGATATGTATTCGTCCACGCGCAGAACGTCCGCCGCGCGGCTGGTTTTCGGGGGCATGATCAGGCTCGGCTTCACGGGGATGATCGCGTCCAGATCCTTCGTCCACTCGCCGGTGTCCGTGGAATTGATGCGCACGATGACCTCGCACCGGCCAAAGCCCATCCGGCCGATGGCGTTGCGCACGAGGATGCGCGCGGAGTCCTTTTCCGACGGCGCGACCGCGTCCTCCAGATCGAGAATCACGGCGTCCGCGCCCAGCGCCTCGCCGTTGATGATGATATTGGGCGTGTTGCCCGGAAGAAACAGCATGGAACGGCGCACGGTCATTCTCCTTTCGCACGCGCGACGGCGGTTTCTACCCGCGCGCGGATTACGCAGTCCAGCGCGCCGCGGTCGGTCAGGCGCACGCGCGCGTCCGAAACGTTCTGCTCCTTCAGCACGTCCAGCGCGGCGGCGCGGATGGCGTCCCCGAACTGGGCGAGCACGACGGATTCGATCTCCACCTCAATCCCGCTGTCGCCGGGCTCGATTTCCACAAATACGTCGCTGGATTCCAGCGTGCCGGCCACGGCGCGCTTCACGATTCCGCTCATGTCCGTACTCACTTTCCTTTCTGCGGCGCGCATGCGCGCCTGTAATTATTATACCGCTTTAAGGCGAAATTCGCAACTCGGTTTTGTTGCAAATGACGATAAATTGTGCTATAATGCTCTGGAAATGAAGGCTTAGGCGGCAGGAGGGCGCATATGCACATGGAAACCGGCCGCCCGGACAGACGGCGTGGACAACTGGAAGCGTTTCTGGCCGGGTGCGGGCTGGATTTTGACGCGCGCGCGGAATATACCGCCATGCTGGTGGACGACGGCGAAATCGTCGCCGCCGGCTCGCTGGACGGCATGACGGTGAAATGCGTCGCCGTCGCGCCCGACCGGCAGGGCGAGGGTCTGGCGGCGCGGGTGATGACCGAGCTTCGCCGCGAGGCGTGGGCGCGCGGTCATGGGCAGCTGATGCTGTACACCAAGCCGCGCAACCGAATGATGTTCGCGGAGCTGGGCTTTTCACCGCTTCTGGAAACGCGCGACTGCCTGCTGATGGAGAGCGGGCGGGGTGGCCTTGAACGCTTTCTGGCGGGGCTGCCCGGCGCGGAGGGCGTGACCGGCTGCATCGTGGCCAACGCCAATCCGTTCACGCTGGGGCACCGGTATCTGATCGAGCGAGCGCTGGACGCGTGCGACACGCTTCGGGTGTTCATCCTGTCCGAGGACAAAAGCCTGTTTTCGCCGGATGCGCGCATGACGCTGGCCAAGGCGGGCTGCGCCGGTCTTTCGCGCGTCAGCTTCCACTTTACGGGGCCGTATCTGGTCTCTTCGGCTACGTTTCCGGACTATTTCCTGCGCGACCGTCAGATTGTGGACAGAGCCTTCTGCGAGCTGGACGTGGCCATGTTCGGCGAACACATCGCGCCGAGGATGGGAATCACGCGCCGGTTCGTCGGCACGGAGCCGGAGGACGGCGTGACGCGCCAGTATAACGAATGCCTGAAGGAGCGCCTGCCGGGCTGCGGCGTGGAGGTCGTCGAGCTTCCAAGGCGCGAGGCGGACGGGCAGGTTATCAGCGCCGGACGCGTGCGCGCGCTGTACCGCGAGGGTCGGATGGAAGCGCTGCGGCCATTGGTGCCCGAGACCACCTTTGAATATCTTTTGAGGAATCCGTACAGGGAGGGGTAAGCATGCCATATTCGGTGGGGCTGCACAAAAGCCTGATTGAATCATCCTTCTTTGCGCCGCGCGGGCACAGCCGCATTTATAATCTGGGCATGCAGATTGCCCAGCTGTACCTGAGCCCGTATGACAAGCTGATCGGCTTTATCGGCGACGCGGGGTCGGGCAAGAGCGCGCTGGTGAAGGGAATGTTCCCCGGCGTGGAGCTGACCAATGACGACGACGGCGTGAACGTGCGCCCGCTGCCGCTGCTGGATCTGGACGATTCGCGTTCGTTCTATCAGCCGCACACCTATCATCTGGACATTCGCTTTGAAATAGGCTTCACGCAGCCGCACGTGCTGGCGGACGCGATTATTGAAGCGCTTGCCAGAGGAAAGCGCGTGCTCGTGGAGCATTTCGACCTGATTTATCCGCTGCTTCACCGAAACGCCGACCTGATGATCGGCGTCGGCGAGCAGATCATCATCAGCCGCCCGACGATATTCGGTCCGGAGCCGGTCGAGTTTGTCAACGTGGTGCACAGTTCGCTGCCGTACCGCCTGATGGCGCACACGGCGGAGGACTTATGCGAAATGCACATGTCGCCGGAGCTGGTGAACAGCTGCGTGCACGACGACGTGCATCACGGCTTCGTGCTCGCGTTCCGGGAGGATCACCCGGAAATCGATCTGGCCGAGCTGGAACGGCTGGTTCAGGCGGACATTGCCGCCGACCTGCCGGTGGAGTACGCCGACGAAAACCATATCGCCGTCGGCGGGCGCGTGCACGAATGCAGCGGCCCGCGCACGCATGTGTCCGCGACGGGGCGGATTCACGGCTTCCGGCTGTATCCCAAGCTCGTGTACGACGTGCAGCAGAACCGATACCTGCTGATCGGGTTCGTCGGAGAGGGCTCCGAGGAGGCACTCAGGAATTTCCGCGACTCGCTGGAGGGCAATCCAGTGCGCCGCTCACTCGCGTTTTTCTGAAACTGAAAAGGAGTGCGAAAAGCATGGAGAAGAAAAAGAAGGTACTGATCATCGGCGTCATCGGCGCGGACGTGCACGCCGTGGGCAACAAGATTCTGTACCACGCGTTCACCGAGGCGGGGTTCGACGTGGTGAATCTGGGCGTCATGGTCTCGCAGGAGGAATACATCGCCGCGGCCATCGAGGCGAACGCGGACGCGATCGTGGTTTCCTCGCTGTACGGACAGGGCGAGCTGGACTGCCGCGGCATGCGCGAAAAGTGCGACGAGGCGGGTCTGAAGGGCATTCCGCTGCTGGTGGGCGGCAACATCGTCATTGGCAAGCAGAAGTTTGAGGACGTGGAAAAGCGCTTCAAGGCTATGGGCTTCGACCGCGCCTTCCCGCCGAACACGCCGCCGGAGACCACGATTCAGGCGCTGAAGGAAATTCTGCATGTGGAGGATGACGAGGCATGAAGCCCGTGCTCCTGATTGACTTTGGCAGCACCAACACCAAGGTGACGGCCGTCGATCTGGACGCGGAACGCCTGCTCGGCTCCGCCGCCGCGTATACGACCGTGCAGACGGACGTGAACGAGGGTTTGGAAAACGCGCTTTCAAGGCTGTTTGAAAAGACGGGGCCGCTTGAATTCGCGGCGCGCTACGCCTGCTCCTCCGCCGCAGGCGGTCTTCGAATGGTCACGAGCGGGCTGGTGCCCGAGCTGACCGCGGAGGCGGCGCGGCAGGCCAGTCTGGGCGCGGGCGCGAAGGTACTGAAGGTGTTTTCGTTCCAGCTGACGGAGGACGATCTGGACGAGATTCGCGCGCTGCGGCCGGATATTTTCCTGCTCGTGGGCGGCACGGACGGCGGAAACACCGAGTGCATCCTGCACAACGCGCGGATGCTCGCGCGCATGGAGTTCGATTTTCCAGTGGTGATCGCCGGGAACCGCGTGGCGGCGCGGGAGTGCGAGCGCATTCTGGCGGGGCACGACGTGAGCGTGTGCGAGAACGTGATGCCCAAATTCGGCGTTCTGAACATCGAGCCGACGCAGAAGCGCATCCGCGAAATCTTTTTAAGCCGCATCATTCAGGCGAAGGGACTGAGCCGCGCCGCGCAGCTGATTTCCGGCATCCTGATGCCCACGCCCTCGGCGGTTCTGAAGGCCATGGAGCTGCTGGCGCAGGGCACGGACGACGAGCCGGGCATCGGCGATCTGGTGGCGGTGGACGTGGGCGGCGCGACGACGGATGTGTATTCGATTTCCGACGGCATGCCGACCGCGCTTTCCACGGTGTACAAGGGACTTCCGGAGCCGTACGCCAAGCGCACGGTGGAGGGCGACATCGGCATGCGCTACTCCGTGCGCGGCATTGTGGAGGCCGTGGGGCTGAAGCGGCTGAGCGAGGAAAGCGGGCTGCCGCCGGAGGCGGTTTCTGAAATGGTGGAAACGCTGGCGGCGCACACGGACATGGTGCCCGAGCCGGGCACCGACTGGGAAAAACTGGACTACGCGCTCGCCTCGGCGGCCATTGAAACGGCGGTCGGGCGGCACGCGGGCAGCATGGAGGAAACCTACACGCTGATGGGGCTGACGTATGTGCAGTCGGGCAAGGATCTGCGGCCCGTCCGGCAGGTCATCGTGACCGGCGGCTGCCTGATTCACACGCCGCGCACGAAGGACATTGCCGCGCACGCGCTGTATTCGCCGCTTGCGCCCACGTCGCTGCGCCCCATGAAGGCGGATATCCGCGTCGACCGCCGCTATATTCTGGCGGCGATGGGACTTTTGTCCGAATATGAGCCGAAAATTGCGCTTCGCATTATGAAAAAGGAGCTGGACAACGATGGCTATACAGAATAGGAAGATTCCGGAGGGCGAGTTTCAGGCGCTGCGCGCCGAGGTGCTCACCCAGTGGCCCACCGGCAGGGACGTGAATCTGGAGGAATCCGTCGCGTATCACAAGGCGATGCCGGAGAACCGCATTTTCTCCCGCAAGCTGGTAGAAGCCAAGAAGAACCACAAAACGCTGATACAGCCGCGCGCCGGCGTGCCGGTGGTGGAAAAGCACATCGAGCTTCTTCAGCATCTGGAGCAGTTCGGCGAAGCCGATCTTCTGCCCACGACCATCGACAGCTACACCCGCCAGAACCGCTATAAAGAAGCGGAAAACGGCATCGAGGAATCCATCCGGCTGGATCGCGCCATGCTCAACGGCTTCCCGGCCGTTAACCACGGCGTGGCCAACTGCCGCCGGGTGATCGAGAGCGTGAACGTGCCTGTGCAGATTCGCCATGGCACGCCCGACGCGCGCCTGCTGGCGGAAATCTGCTTCGCGGGCGGCTTCACCAGCTATGAGGGCGGCGGCATTTCCTATAACCTGCCCTATTGCAAGAACATTCCCATGGAGCGCACGATTCGCGACTGGCAGTATGTCGATCGACTGGCCGGTCTGTATGAGGAAATGGGCGTGTCCATCAACCGCGAGCCGTACGGCCCGCTGACCGGCACGCTGGTGCCGCCGTGCATCTCACACGCCGCGGCGATTATCGAAGCGCTGCTGGCGGCGGAGCAGGGCGTGAAGAACATCACCGTGGGCTACGGGCAGTGCGGCAATCTGGAACAGGACATCGCCGCCATCCGCACGCTGGAAGAGCTGACGGACGAGTATCTGACGAAGCACGGCTACACGGACGTGATCGTCACCACCGTGCTGCACCAGTGGATGGGCGGCTTCCCGGCGGACGAAGCCAAGGCGTTCGGCGTAATCGCTACCGGCAGCATGATTGCCAGTCTGTCCAAGGCCACGAAGGTCATCGTAAAGACGCCGCACGAGGCCGTGGGCATTCCCACGATGGAAGCCAACGCGGCGGGTCTGCGCTGCACGAAGCAGGTCGTCAACATGTTCGCCGATCAGGTGTTCCGCAGCGAGCGTCTGGAAGAGGAGAAGGAGATCATCCGCAAGGAAACCCGCGCCATCGTGGACAAGTGCTTCGAGCTGGGCATGGGCGACATTGCCGCGGGCGTGTGCCGCGGCGTGGAGTCCGGCGCGCTGGACGTGCCGTTCGCGCCGTGCCGCGCAAACGCCGGTCTGATGCTTCCGGCGCGCGACAACGACGGCTGCGTGCGCATTCTGAACTTCGGCAACCTGCCCTTCAGTCAGGAAATTAAGGACTTCCATATCGCCAAGCTGGAGGAGCGCGCGAAGGCCGAGGGGCGCAAGGCTTCGTTTCAGATGGTCATTGACGACGTGTACGCTATCAGCAAGGGCCGCCTTGTCGGCCGCCCGCGCTGACAGAAGGAGGCAGAAATCATGAAAATTCTCGACGTTGTATGTTCCGCCGGAAGAACCGGCTTCTATTTCGACGATCAGCGCGCCATCAAAAAGGGCGCGGGACACGACGGCGTGTTCTATACCGGCGAGCCGGTGACCGAGGGCTTCGCGTCCGTGCGTCAGGCGGGCGAGTCCATTTCCGTGATGCTGGTGCTTGAGGACGGCCAGATTGCCTATGGCGACTGTGCCGCGGTGCAATATTCCGGCGCGGGCGGGCGCGACCCGCTGTTCCTCGCGAAGGATTTCATTCCGCTGATCGATAAATACATCAAGCCCGAGCTGGTCGGGCAGGAAGCGGACAGCTTCCGCGCGCTCGCGAAGAAGCTGGAGGATATTCAGATCGACGGCAAGCGCCTGCACACCGCTATCCGTTATGGCGTGTCTCAGGCGCTGCTGGACGCGGTGGCGAAGGCCAGCGGCCGCCTGATGTGCGAGGTTGTGGCGGACGAATACGGCTGCGAGGTGACCGATCAGCCCATCGCCATCTTCACGCAGTCCGGCGACGACCGTTATGACAACGCGGACAAGATGATCATCAAGGGCGCGCAGGTGCTGCCGCACGCGCTGATCAACAACGTAGAAACTAAGCTGGGGCAGAAGGGCGAAAAGCTGGCGGCGTATGTGGAATGGCTGCGCAACCGCATTCTCGATCATCGCAACGACGAAGCCTACAGCCCCGTCCTGCATATCGACTGCTATGGCACGATCGGCGCGATTTTCGGGAACAATAACTATAAGGCCATGGCCGATTATATCGCGCGGCTGGGCGAAATCGCGAAGCCGTTCCACCTGCGCATCGAGGGCCCGATGGACTGCGATTCCACCCGCGAAGCGCAGATTGAGGCGCTGGCGGGGCTTACGAAGGAGCTGGACGACCGCGGAATCGACGTGGAGCTGGTGGCGGACGAGTGGTGCAACACGCTGGAGGACATCAAGCTGTTCGCCGACGCGAAGGCCGGTCACATGGTGCAGATCAAAACGCCCGACCTCGGCGGCATCAACAACACGATCGAAGCGGTTCTGTATTGCAAGCAGAAGGGCGTCGGCGCGTATCAGGGCGGCACGTGCAACGAAACCGACCGCAGCGCGCAGGTATGCGTGCATTGCGCCATGGCGACGCAGCCCGTGCAGATTCTCGCCAAGCCCGGCATGGGCGTGGACGAGGGCTTCATGATCGTCTATAATGAAATGCAGCGCATCCTCGCTCTGCGCAAGGCGAGGAAGCATGCGTAAGCGTTTCTTCTCATGACTTTGGCGGCGCGGGATTCGATTCCTGCGCCGCCAACGTCATAAAGGGGTTCTTTGTCAAATGTAGGGGTGAGGGCTGACGGCGAGCAGAATTCTTGCCCT
>OLSB01000692.1_pt1 | contig 37852 bp, 34 predicted proteins | sample 1672071 | NCBI WGS metagenome assembly OLSB01 (sample SAMEA3136642, study PRJEB25190) | human gut metagenome | biome: human gut; feature: human-associated habitat; material: faeces | place: Austria | collected 2013 | reverse complement strand
GCTGCACATGTTCTTTGACAGACTGAGCGTCCCCCTGCTTTCACAAGCTGAAAGCTGGGGGACGCTTGTAAATGGGGCACTCTCTTCGGCCTCTATGGCTATCATCCCTTTTCGCCGTGGGTCATCAGATACTCGGTGAGCTGATCCAGAAGCGTGGTGTCAAGCAGATGGTATATCAGAAATCCGTCGTGATTTGGTCGGCCGACAACGATCTGCCCGCCGGTCATGACAAGGCTGCACGTCTCGTCCGCGGACGTGCCCCAGACGAGGATGAGCGTGACGCTCCTGCCGTCATAAGCGCTGCCGCTGCCGGCTGAGTCCACAGCCCAAGGCAAAAGATTGCGGAGATCCTCCCTGTAACCGCTCTGGCAGAGAAGCGAAAGGATATCCCGAAACGCTTCGTCCCCCGCCGTCGAAGTCGGGAGCGTATAGCTTTCCATGTACGGTGTGCCGTCTCGGTTCCCGCCGAGCACTGCGGTGCCGGACAGGCTTGAAATGGTCTGCGGGTCAGCGCCCGTCATTTGCCCGAACGTGCGCGGCGTCAGCCGCCAGACGCATAGGCAGAGCAGCAGAATTGCAAGCAGCAGTACGATGCATTTCTTCGTCCGGTTTCGCATAGGGCTCTCCTCCGTTTTTGTTCTGCCTTTATTTTATCAGACGTCCGGTATATTTGCAATGTTCCGCCACGCGCGCGGCTTTTTCACCCGTGCAGCATTATTCACACATAGTTCACTTGACAAACCGCTGTGAACCGTGGTACTCTAAGCGAGGATATTGATAGCAATATCTTTGTTTTCTGCCGTTTTACTGCTGTTGATTCCCTGTTTTCGGGAGCATAGCATATGCGGCAGCTATTTTTTTGTCTGATTGGAGAGATGCACCATGGACTATGACGTTATCATCGTGGGCGCAGGCCCCGGAGGAATATTTACCGCCTACGAACTGGCGAAGGCAGACAGAGCACTGAAGATCGGCGTATTTGAGCTGGGCAAGCCGCTTGACAAGCGCAGATGCCCTATCGACGGCAAGAAGGTCAAATCCTGCGTCAAGTGTCCCACCTGCGCGATCATGAGCGGCTTCGGCGGCGCGGGCGCGTTCTCCGATGGTAAGTACAACATCACGAACCAGTTCGGCGGCACGCTGTTCGAGTATGTCGGCAAGCAGGAAGCCATCGACCTGATGAAGTATGTGGACGAGATAAACCTCTCCCACGGCGGCGAGGGCACCAAGCTCTACTCCACCGCCAACACCAAGATCAAGCGCACCTGCCTTGAAAACGGCCTGCACCTGCTCGACGCGCAGGTCCGCCATCTCGGCACCGACATAAACTACGTCGTCCTCGGCAACATTTTCGACGAGCTGAAGGACAAGGTCGATTTTCACTTCAACACCGCCGTCACCGGCGTGAAGAAGACCGGCGACGGCTACGAGGTCGAGGCCGGAGGGAATGCCTACACCTGCAAATACTGCGTCGTCTCCGTCGGCCGCAGCGGCAGCAAGTGGATGGAGTCCGTCTGTGAGAGCATGGACATCCCCACCCACTCCAACCGCGTCGATATCGGCGTGCGCGTGGAACTGCCCGCGGACGTGTTCTCCCACCTGACCGACGAGCTGTACGAGAGCAAGATCGTCTACCGTACCGAGAAGTTTGAAGACCTCGTCCGCACCTTCTGCATGAACCCGCACGGTGTCGTCGTCAACGAGAACACCAACGGCATCGTCACCGTCAACGGCCACAGCTACGAGGACAAGAGCAAGCACACCGAGAACACCAACTTCGCCCTGCTCGTCAGCAAGCATTTTTCCGAGCCGTTCAAGGATTCCAACGGCTACGGCGAGAGCATCGCGCGCCTGTCCAACATGCTTGGCGGCGGCATCATCGTCCAGCGCTTCGGCGATCTCGTCCGCGGCCGCCGCAGCACGCAGCGCCGCATCGACGAGAGCTTCGTCACCCCGACCCTCGCCGCCACTCCCGGCGACCTGAGTCTCGTCATGCCCAAGCGTATCCTCGACGGCATCATCGAGATGATCTACGCGCTCGACAAGATTGCCCCCGGCACCGCGAACGACGATACCCTGCTCTACGGCGTCGAGGTCAAGTTCTACAACATGGAGGTCGAGATCGACAACAACCTCCAGACCAAGAGTGACGGCCTGTATGTCATCGGCGACTGCTCCGGCGTGACGCACTCCCTGTCCCACGCCTCCGCCAGCGGCGTGCACGTCGCGCGCCACATCCTCGCCCGATGAGCCGCAAATCCCCCCGTTCCCTTGATTTCTTGCCGCATAAGGCGTATATTGGTAAGCATGTGGCGGCAAGGAGGGAATCAATGGACAGGGTAAAAGGACAAAACTATATGCATGGCGCCGCCATCCTCACTATCGGCGTCATCATCATGAAGCTGCTGGGCTTCATCTATAAGATCCCGCTCGGCAATATTCTCGGCGACGAGGGATATTCCATGTTTCTCAGCGCCTACAATATATACAACGTCTTTTTCGCGCTGGCGACCGCCGGTCTGCCGGTGGCGCTGTCGCGCCTTGTCGCGGAGGCGGACGCAAACGGCCGCGCCCGTCAGGAGGAAAAGACCTTCCGCGTTGCGCGCAGGACGTTTTTCGTCATCGGCCTTGTGTTCGCGCTGATACTGTTCCTGCTGCCCGACTGGCTCGCCGCGACCTACCTTGAAAACCCCGACGCCGCGCCCGGCATCCGCGCCATGGCTCCGGCGATCCTGCTCGTGTGCCTCGTCTCGGCCTACCGCGGCTATTGTCAGGGCAACGGCAACATGATCCCGACAACCGTAGACGAGGTGCTGGAGGTGCTGTTCAAGGTCATCTCCGGACTCATCCTCGCCTCGGTTGCAATGAAGCAGGGGCTTGGCCGCCCGACCGCGTCGGCAGGCGCGATACTCGGCGTGTCCATCGGCTCGGTCGTGTCGCTGCTGTACATGGTGTTTTACAAGTGCCGCAACTACGACCGGCTCTCCGAGCCCTATTCCGCCGGAATACACGATCCGAACGACACTCCGGACGACGATGAGCTCGTCGATTCCACGGGCACGATAATCAAGAACATCCTGTCCATCGGCGTCCCCATCGCCTTCGGCGCGTGCATCATGGCCATCCTCAACAGCATCGACTCCAAGCTGTGCATGAACCGTCTCCAGTCCGCCGCGGGCTTCAGCTACTACGAGGCCAAAGTTCTCTACGGCGTGTACGGCAAGGCGCAGACGCTCTTCAACCTCCCCGCCGCGTTCATCACTCCGCTCACCGTCGCCATAGTTCCGGCGATCTCAGGCGCGATCGCGCGCCGCGCGCATACGGACGCCGCCAAGATCGGCGAAGACTCCATGCGCATCTCCGCCGTCATCGGCATGCCGATGGGCGTGGGGCTTACGGTGCTGGCCGATCCCATCATGAACGTCCTCTACCCGAACAGCAACGAGGCCGGCCCCGGCCTTCTCGCGGTGATGGGCATAGCGTCGTTCTTCGTGTGCGTGGTGCTGATGGAAAACGCCATTCTTCAGGCCTCCGGCAAGGAGAAGTTCACGATGATAACGATGATCGTGGGCGGCCTTGTCAAGATACTGGTCAACTGGCTCCTCGTCGCGCAGCGGCAGATAAATATCTACGGCGCGCCTATCGGGACGCTGGTGAGCTATATCACGATGACGGTTCTGAACTTCGTGTTCATGTGCGCCGTGCTCGACGAGCGGCCGCACCTGCTCAGGATATTCGCCCGCCCGCTGATATCCAGTCTCGCCATGGGCGCTTCCGCCTGGGCGGTGTACGGTCTTGCCTCCCGCTTTATCGGCTCCGGCTGGAAGCAGACGGCGGCGAGCATGCTGCTCGCGGTCATTGTCGCGGTGGTGATCTACGTCGTGTCCGTCGTGGCGCTGCGCGCGGTAACGAGCGAGGATATGAAGCTCATCCCCGGCGGCGAAAAGATAGCAAAACTGCTGCATATCCGCTGAGCGCCGGAATTGCAAAAAAGCTTTAAAAATCAACGCACAGGGCTTGATAATAGTCAGGTTTTGTGGTAATATCTGCGTTGTTGCCTTACGGGGCAGAAAGACAAAGAAATGAGTATTCTGCCGCATTTTCGGGCAGACTCATCATAAACATGGCATGAGCCACATTTTTAGGAGGATACACACATGAATAAAGCTGAACTCGTATCTGCCGTTGCAGAAAAGACCGGCATGTCCAAGAAGGACAGCGAGAAGGCAGTCAACGCCGCATTCGACACCATCACCGAGGCTCTGGCCGCAGGCGACAAGGTCCAGCTCGTCGGTTTCGGCGCGTTCGAAGTCAAGGAGCGCGGCGCTCGCATCGGCCGCAACCCCAAGACCAAGGAAGAGATCGAGATCCCCGCGTCCCGCGTTGCTTCCTTCAAGGTCGGCAAGGCTCTTAAAGAGGCTGTCACCAAGTAATTTTTGATTATAAAAAGCAGCCGCATTTACCTTAATGCGGCTGCTTTTTGGTACTGAGGAGTTAATATGAGACTGGATAAATATTTAAAGGTCTCCCGTCTGATAAAGCGCCGCAGTGTCGCGAACGACGCCTGCGACGGCGAGCGCGTGAGCGTGAACGGGCGGCAGGTCAAGGCCAGCTATCAGGTCAAGGAGGGCGACGTCATTGAGATTGCGTTCGGCCAGCGCACCCTCAAGGTCGAGGTCACGGAGGTCAACGAGATCGCCAACAAATCCAACGCCGCCGCGATGTATAAGGAGATCTGAGCAGGGGCAATAGAATACATCGGGACGGCACAGCGGCCGTCCCCTACGATGGTATTTGATGTGCACGGTGTCTTTTACCCGCTGCTCGTGTCTCCCCTCCGGCGACCCTTTCGGCGCTGACGTGCCACTTCCCCTAAAAGGGGCAGCGCTTCGCGACAAAGATTTCGCATTGGCGCGTTGGCAGTGCGCCTCACCTCTTGGCGCCCCTCTTAGGTGAGCTGTCGCGCAAGCGACTGAGGGGTCGCCAGTGTGCAGAAAGCGCCATTTGGTAAAAGACACGGCAGAGTACAGAAAATCTCTGTCATTGCGAGAAGCGAAGCGACGCGGCAATCCGTTTCTCTTTTACACTGCATAGAGACATGCTGCCGCCCCGCATTACAATCCAAAAAAGTCCGCCCAATGCGCATTTTTACGCATTGGGCGGACTTTTTCTGCCTTTTTAACAGCCGCCTATTCCTCGTCTATATATTCCATCACGTCCTGCACGCGGCAGTGCAGCAGCCGGCAAAGCTGATTTATCGTGTGCGTTGACACGTTGTCTCCGTGCTTCATCGCGTAGAAGTTCGACAGCGGAAAGCCCAGCTTTCCCAGCCTGTACGAGGTCACGCCTTTCTCCTTCATTGTCCTGAACAGCGGTTCATAGCTTATCACCCGCAGACACCCCTTTCGCACAGTCAAGTATAGAAATTATGTGCGGTTTTTGATATCTGCTATATTTCATATATACGAGTATTGACATACAAGTTAAGAATATGCTATACTTCGTATTGTCAAATTTTCGCAATTATAAAATAGAAACGGGGGATTGTTATGGATTACGTCTCAGTAATACTTTTTTATGCCGCTGTCATTTTGATAGTTATATTTATAGTCAAAACGGTTAGGAAAAGGAAAGAGAATAAAGAAGAATCAAAGAGACACCCTAAAACTGATTCGCAGAAGGAGCTTGTCCGCGAGGTAATTGCGGCAATAGAGCGAGATGTCCCCAACTTTTATGGAGCGACCGTCTATTCTTCCAATCATAGCAACAGCGGACTTGTTCGATACTGTTCCATGGGCGCAGGGAACAGCGCTAACTCAGAATACGATTATAATTTTAATGCACACGGTTATTTCGTCAGTAATGAGATGGCATATATTCTGGCCTGTCAAATTGCTGATCACTTTGGCGGCAGGTGCTATGGAAGTTATTCATCTGGACATCAAGATTGTCAGTATTATGTCGCGGGACCGCGGCGGCTTGCGTTAGAGCGTGAGCAGAAACGGCAGGAGGAGCTTGATCGGCAGCGCATAGAAAACCTGAAACATCTCTGAAAAGTCGCCGGAACGGCGGCATGTCAATCAAACATATTAATCAGATTAAAAATGACTTCTGCCATGCTGCGGCAGAAGTCATTAGTTTTTCAACGGTTTCGGGTTGCCCCGCGGGAGAACTTCATTCCCTTGCTTTCATTATACCACACCGCAGCGGTGCGCCGCAAGGCGCGTCCGGTCACATATAGATGCTGTCAGTCGCGACATGGTCGCAGAAGGCGCGGTCATGCTCGACGAATATCATCGTGGACTCCGTATTCAGCAGCAGCTCCTCTATCTGCATACGCGAGAGCAGGTCTATATAGTTCAGCGGCTCGTCCCAGACATACACGTGCGCCTGCTCGCAAAGGCTCGCCGCGATGAGCACCTTTTTCCGCTGTCCGGCGCTGAAACCGGCCATGTCGCGGTCAAAATGCCCGCGCGTCATGTCCAGCTTGCGCAGAATGGTTTTGAACCGGCTCTCGTCAATGCCCCGCTCGCGGGCAAAGCTGCGCAGATCGCCGCGCAGAAACGAGCTGTCCTGCGGGATGTATGAAATTTTCAGCCCTCCCGCGCGCCAGATCTCGCCCGTATGGGGGATATTTTCGTCGCTTATGAGCTTCAGAACGCTGGATTTTCCGCAGCCGTTGCCGCCGCGCAGCGCGATGCGCTGCCCCTGCCGCAGTTCAAAGCTCAGCGGCTGCGCTATCGCCCCGGCTCCGTAATCTATCTCGAGCTCGCGCAGCTCCAGCAGTCGCTCCGAATAGTGCCGCAATGGGCTGAGCTTCAGATCGTCCGCCGTCTCAAGATTTTTCAGCAGCTCCGATTTCTGCTCGATGCTGTCCTGGATCCGCCGGTCTATCGCCTTGGCGCGCTTCATCGACTTCTTGCTCTTAGCGCCCTCGTACGCCCTGCGCCCCATGCTCTTCTCGGTTTTCGTCGGGTCGAAGCCGATTTTCGCGCGCTCCGCCCTGTCCGCCCACTGCGCCTTTTCGCGCGCGGCTGCTTCGAGGCGGCCTATCTCCTTCTTGAGCCGGTCGTTTTCCGCCAGCTCGTATCTGTCCCGCCGCTCCTTATTTTCAAGCCACGTGGAAAAGTCGCCTTGGGTCACTTCAATATCCGCGCGGTTTATCGAGAGAATGTGGTCAACGCAGCCGTCGAGAAACGCCCGGTCGTGCGAGACGAGGATGAAGCCGCGCTTGCGCCGCAGATACCGCGCGACGCGCTCGCGTCCCGCCTCGTCGAGATGGTTCGTCGGCTCGTCGATCAGCAGAAAGTCGTCCTCGTTAGTGAACATCGCCGCAAGCTGGAGCTTCGTCCGCTCGCCGCCTGAGAGCGAGTCGAACGGCCGGTCGAGCAGCGCTTCGTCAAGCCCCAGCATGGCCATCTCCCGCCGCAGACGCCACTCCTCGCCGTCGCTCACGACCTCCGCGAGCGCTTCCGCCGCGGGGCGCGCCGTGTCATGCAGCGCGATCGGGAAGTAATCAAAGCTGACGCTTGCGGAGATGCTGCCGGTGTACTCAAGCTCACCCATCAGCAGCTTCAGAAACGTCGTTTTTCCGCGGCCGTTGCGCCCGGTGAAGCCGAGCCGCCAGCCGGTGTCTATCTGAAAGCTCACGTTGTCGAACACCTTTTCGGCGCTGCCATCGTATGCAAAGCTGAGATTCTTTATATCAATAAGCGACATATATGCCCCTCCCTGTACATATAAAAATTCGGCCGCAGGAAATGACCCGCAGCCGAAAATTCACATGGCATGGAGGTGCCATGATATAAACCGGATGCGCTGATGCACTTTCCTGCGAAAAGGCGCGGCAAAGATGGGGCAGCATATTTCATGCCCCGTCACTTTGTTTTATCGCCTTATAAATCAGCAGGAAATACTGTGCACTCGTGCGCCTCCGTTCGTTTTGATCTATTTATATTATAAATCGTGCGCGACGCTTTTGCAAGCCATACATTTTGGACAAGCACATGATAAATTCGCCATAAAAAAGCAATACAGTCCACGGAATTTATGGTATAATACGGTCAGAATAATTACGGAGGTTCTGCCATGGATTTTCTCGGAGTCAATCTGGATATCAAGAATCTGCCGGAGCTGGATCCTGAGTTCATCCCGCTGCACAGGTTCAACGAGGCATTTCTCCGCGGCGCAGAGAAGCCCGTCGGCATCGCGCTGGAGCGCGCGGGCGGCGAGATGGCCGCAGTCGAGACACGCATACACGGCACGCCGGAAATGTACGCCGCCGACTGCTATTACATCGACCGCCTTGTGAAAACCATGCTGTGGATGAAGGGCGGATACAAGATCTATATCCGCGGCGACGCGCGGATATACGACTATCTCCGCTCCGTCTACTGCGCGGGCGGGGCGAGGGAGTTCGACTGGGACTACATGGCGAACGTCTTTGAGCGCCCGTTCGAGGTCGTGCAGACTGACACGCTGCCCGCGGCCAAGGATTCGCCGAAAGCCATAGGCGGGCACATGGACGGCTGCCGCATCGGCTTCGACGCCGGGGGGAGCGACCGGAAGGTCTCGGCAGTGATAAACGGCGAGGCCGTTTACTCCGAGGAGGTCGTCTGGTTCCCGAAGATCAACTCCGATCCGGACTATCACTACACCGGTATCGTCGCCGCGCTCAAATCCGCTGCGGAGCACATGCCGCGCGTTGACGCCGTCGGCGTCTCCTCTGCGGGGATATACATCAACAACCGCACGATGAACGCGTCGCTGTTTCTGAAAGTCCCCAAGAAGCAGTTCGACGCGAAGGTCAAGGATATCTACATCCGCGCCATAACCGACACTTTCGGCGACGTGCCGTACAGCGTCGTGAACGACGGCGATGTGACCGCGCTTGCGGGCGCGATGAGCCTGAAGGAAAACAACATCCTCGGCATCGCCATGGGTACGAGCGAGGCAGCAGGCTTCGTGGACGCCGAGGGGCGCATAACCGGTTGGCTCAACGAGCTGGCCTTCGTTCCGGTCGACGCAAATCCCGCCGCGATGCGCGACGAATGGAGCGGCGATATCGGCTGCGGCGTGAAATATTTTTCACAGGACGGCGTGAACAAGCTTGCGCCCAGAGCCGGGATTGAGCTTGACGAGTCGCTGTCCCCCGCCGAGAAGCTGAAGGCCGTGCAGAAGCTGATGGAGGCGGGCGACGACCGCGCCGCCGCGGTATACCGCAGTATCGGCGTCTATCTGGCGCACACGCTGGCCTATTATCGTGCGCTCTACGGCTGCGGGAGCGTACTGCTGCTTGGGCGCGTGATGTCCGGCAAGGGCGGCGAGCTGATAATCTCCGCCTGCGAGGACGTTCTGCGCTCCGAATATCCGGAGCTTGACGGCAAGCTGCGGCTCGCACTGCCGGACGAATACTTCCGTCGGGTCGGTCAGTCTGCCGTGGCGGCTTCCCTGCCCGAAATAAAGTGAGGGTATATTTCTTATTTTGATCTAACAGTAATAAAAACCTCCTGTGCTGCAGAAAATAAGCCGCACAGGAGATTTTTTATTGATTTATGGAGCTGATCAAATGACAAACGAAGAATACAAGAAATACGCCGACCGGCACGCCCCGCGCTCGCCGCTGCTGAAGGATATGCTTTTCGCGTTCCTGACAGGCGGCTTCATCTGCTGCCTAGGCCAGCTTGCGGGCGACCTGTACCGGAACCTCTGCGGGCTGGACAAGGAGGCCGCCGCGGGCGCAACGTCGATCACGCTCGTGTTCCTCGGCGCGCTGCTAACAGGGCTCGGCGTATACGACGACATCGCCAAACTCGCCGGAGCCGGTACGCTCGTGCCGATAACGGGCTTTGCAAACTCCGTCGTCGCTCCGGCGCTCGAATTCAAGACCGAGGGTTTCATCGCAGGAACCGCTGCCAAAATGTTCATCATCGCGGGGCCGGTCATCGTCTACGGCATATCCTCAAGCGTCATATACGGGCTGCTCCTCGTCCTGTTCGGCGGCTGAATTATCTCAGCACCTTGCCCAGCACGCGCAGCGGCAGCTCGGGCGAGATGACGATATCCGCGTACGCGGGGTTCAGCGAGTGCAGCGCCATGGAATCCTTCAGCGCCACGAGCTGCTTGAGATAGGCGCTGCCGTCATACAGGAAGATGCCGATGTCGCCGGTCATCAGGCTGCGCTGCTGGCGCACCCAGACGGTCTGCCCGTCGTGAAACTCCGGCTCCATACTGTCACCCGCGACGCGGACGCCGAAGTTCGACCCCTCCGGAACCTCCTGCCCGACCTCTACCATCTCGTAATCCTCGCCGTCGAGGAACTGGCCGGTGCCTGCCGACACGGCCAGCGAATACAGCGGCAGCGTCCGCAGCCGCACGGGCTGCGGCTTCTTCGCCGGACGCGGCTCCTCATACGAAAAGCGCCGGCTCTCGCGCAGAAGCTGGATATACTCCAGCGCGCGGCCGCGCCCCTCACGGTTCAGCCCCGCCAGCAGCTCGCCGCCGGTGCCGGAAAACGTCCCGCGGATATCCTCTATCCCCAGCACGTCGCATATCGCGAGAAACTGCCGCGCGTTCGGCAGCGTGGCGCCCTTCTCCCATTTGGACACGGCCTGATTCGTCACGCCGAAGCCCAGCTCATCCAGCGCGGCGGCAAGCTCCGCCTGGTTCATTCCTTTTTCGCGGCGGCGCTCCGCAATGAGCGCGCCTATATCCGTATACATGCTGTCCTCTTTCCGCCGCCCGTCCGGCCTTTTTTGAAGCTATTATATCCTACTGTTTTATAAATTTCAAGCCTTTTATCCAAATCGGATAAAAGGCTTGAAACGATTTAATCACTCTATGCCCGCCTGAAGCTTTTTGAACCAGCCGCCGCGGTAATAGTATATGAGCAGGAGTATGCTGCAGAGCACCCAGCCCGCCGGATAACCCAGCACGATCGCGTCGATGCCGCCGCCGAGCTTATACACCGCAAAGAGGTACACCTGGCGGAACACGACGAAGGAGCCGAGCATGATGAACATCGTGGAGCGCGTATCGCCCGCGCCGCGAAGCGCGCCGGAATAGACCTGGTTTATCGCAAACATCAGGTAAAACGGCGCAACGATACGGATAAACAGCCCGCCGAACTCCACGACCTCCGCCTCTTTGTTGAACAGCGTCACGATCTGCGGGGCGAAGATGTACAGCGGCACCAGCACGACGGCCATGATGATAAGCCCGATCACGAGGCCGGACTTTGCTCCGGATCTCGCGCGCTCATAGTTGCCCGCGCCGAGATTCTGCCCGACAAAGGTCGTTATCGCGACGGACAGGCTCATCATCGGCAGCAGCGCGAAGGAGTCCACCTTGCTGCAGGCCGTCCATCCGGCCATGCAGGAGCTTTCGAAGCGGTTTATGTACGACTGAACAAACATGTTCGAGAACGCGGTTATAGCAAGCTGCAGCGCGGACGGGATGCCAATGGCGCATATCTTGCTCAGGATGCTGCGCGTTATGTGCAGGTCGCGGCAGTCTATGCGGTAATCGGCCTTGCAGCGGATGAGCAGCAGCATCACCAGCACCGCCGACAGCACCTGCGCTATCACCGTTGCTATCGCCGCTCCGGCAATACCCATGCTGAAATACTTGACAAAGACGACATCGAGTACGGTGTTGGTCAGCGCCGAGAATATGAGGAAGTACAGCGGCCTTGTGGAGTCGCCCACGGCGCGGAGGATGCCCGCCCCGATATAATACATAATTACGCCGGAGATGCCCCAGAAGTATATGCGCAGGTACTCCGTTGCATCCGCCATGACGTCCTCGGGCGTGCTCATCAGCTCGAGCATCATCGGCGTGAGCCACACGCCGAGCGCCGTCAGCACCACGCACATCACGAGCGACATCGCTATCGTCGTCTGCACGGTCTTATGCAGCTTCTCCTTGTCATGTGCGCCGTAAAACTGCGAGATAACGACGCCCGCACCCGCCGCCAGACCACCGAACAGGCCGAACAGCGCATTGATGACCGGCCCCGTGCAGCCAACGGCGGCCAAAGCCTGCTTGCTGACATAGTTGCCGACGACAATGGAGTCCACCGTATTGTACAGCTGCTGAAAGACATTGCCTATCATCAGCGGCAGGGCAAAATAAATAAGCAGCCGGGGGATGCTGCCTTCAGTCATATCCGTGTCCCTGCGTTTCAAAACCGAAGCCACGCTTGAACCTCCAATAATTCATAAATCCAATATAGTATAGATTTGCGCAAATCATATGTCAAGCCGCAAAAGGACGTATTTCGTGATAATCTACAAATTATCAAGGTGTGATTCGTGCATATAGACGAAAAAGGCATGGTTCAAATACCATGCCTTTTTGTCAGCTCTCAGCCTTGGCCTGAGCGATGCAGTTGATTATGTACGGCTCGACCTCTTTGACATCCATGTCCAGCGCAACGGCAAGCTCTCCGTGCAGGATATCCTTCGCGCGCTTCATCGTTGCCTCCGCGCGGCTGCTCTTGGTCTTCTTGTCCGTCATGCGGCAGCGCAGACCCTTCACGATGGACACCAGCGCCTCGCAGCTGTGCAGCTTGAAGAGCTGCTTGTAGAACGCATCGACATGGTTGAAGCGCGTATCGTTACAGATGGCAGGCTCTATGCCCGGAATGGCGGCGATAAGAGCCTCCGCCTCGTCGCGCGACATCACGGGGCGCATATATGCCCCGGAATCCACCGGCGCAAAATAAGTTCCGCTGCCGATAAACGGGCGAAGGTGATAATAAAGCTTGCTGTCAGCCGCGGCTCCGGCCAGCGGCGCGATACATTCAACCGTACAGACTCCGTTCTCTCCGTAAATTATTTTTTCTCCGACCGAAAACATCCAAACCATCTCCCATCTTATTACTCATATTTATATATTACAACATTTCACGCGAAATTTCCAATAGAAAATTAAGAAAAATTAAAATTTTTCGGCCGCTTTTTAACATACGCTTTACAAGAATGTGCAGCGCCGCAAATTTGCGCATTGAGTTCTTGCGTCGGCTTTGCTATAATAAGCTAAAATCATCCCGGCTCTGCCGGAGAGGGAGAGACAGCATGAACTACACATGGTATGAGATGGGCTGGATAGTGCTTATTTATTCGTTTCTCGGCTGGTGCGCCGAGGTCGCGTTCGCCGCGGTGCGCCACGGGCGCTTTGTGAACCGCGGATTTCTGAACGGCCCCGTCTGCCCGATATACGGCTACGGCGTGCTGTGCGTTCTGCTGATCCTAGAGCCTGTGAAAAGCAACCTCGTGCTGCTGTTCTTCGGCAGTATGTTTTTCACCTCCGCGATCGAATTTCTGGTCGGCTTCATCATGGAGCAGCTTTTCCACGACAAATGGTGGGATTACAGCAACAACCCCTTCAACATCAAGGGCTATGTCTGCCTTGAATTCTCGATAATCTGGGGCATCGCCTGCGTTCTGGTCGTGGACGTCATCCATCCGATGATATACGCGCTCATCAAAAAGCTCTCCACGCCGGTCGGCATATGGGTGATGGCCGCACTGCTCGCGCTGCTGGTGTTCGACGCGATACTCACACTCGCCGAGATGCTCAAGCTCAACAAGCGCTTCAAGGCTATCACCGAGCTTGAGTGCGCGATCCACTCCGTCTCCGACGCGATGGGCGAGAAGCTGATATATGAGCCGATGGAGCGCGGCAAGGAGCGCCGCGTGGCCTTCGACGAGAAGCACCCCGAATTTGCGGAGAAGAAGCGCGAGGCCGTCGAGGACGTCATGGCCAAGCGCAGCGAGATAAACGTGGCTGTGAAGGAGCGCGAAGATGCACGCCGCGAGGAACTGGCCGCGAAGAAGGCCGAGCTGGAGGCAAAGCTCGCCGAGCTCAGGAAGACGAACTTCATCCACGCGCGTATCGCGGCGGCGTACCCGCACCTGTCCGAGGGCGAGCACAACGGCGAGAACTTCCGCAAGCTGCGCGACTATATTGAGCAGAAGCGTGCTGAGAAAAAGGGCAAGAAATGAGATTATATTTTACCGGTCACGACTATAAATACGCCGCCGAGCAGATGCTGCTGACGCTCTTTCCGGAGCAGCGGCCGGAATATCCGGAGGGTAAGCCCGACAGCGACCGGATCGAGCTGAAGCTCAGCCACGGAGATAAATTCACTACCGCGAGCTGCCGCATGGTGCTCGGCGGCAAGGTCTATCACGGCCGCGCCGCAGTACGCCGCGAGCTGCTCACGAGCGAGCTGCTGACCGATCGCTACTGCCAGCGGCTCATAAAAAACGCGATGTACCGCGCCGCGCTCGCCTCCGGCGTGCACCGCCCCGCATGGGGCGCGCTGACCGGCGTGAGACCGGGGAAGATATTCTGTTCCCTGCTCGCCGCCGGGCTGAGCGAGGACGAGGCGACGCGACGCTTCATCGACGAATACGACGTGACGCCCAAGCGCGCGGCGCTCTGCCGCGACACAAGCCGCGAGACGGTGAAGGCGGTGTCGGAGCTGGGCGAAAAGGACGTCTGTCTCTACGTCGGCATCCCCTTCTGCCCGACGCGCTGCGCGTATTGCAGCTTCGTCAGCCAGTCGGTCGAGAAGAGCATGAAGCTCATCCCGCCGTTCATGAATGCGCTCATAAAAGAAGTCTCCGCGGTCGGCGCGGAGCTGCGCGCGCTGGGGCTGCGCGTCGTGTCGATATACATGGGCGGAGGTACGCCCACCACGCTGAACGCCGCCCAGCTCGACAGACTGTGCACCGCGCTGGAGTGCGAATTCGACCTCGGCGCGCTGCGGGAATACACCGTCGAGGCCGGACGCCCCGACACGATAACCGAGGATAAGCTGCGCGTCCTGCGCGCCCACGGCGTTGACCGCGTCAGCGTCAATCCGCAGACGATGTCCGACTCCGTGCTGGAGACGATAGGCCGGCGGCACAGCTCCGCCGACATCGTTGATGCGCTCGAAAAGGTGCGCGCCGTCGGCGGCTTTGCGGTGAACATGGATCTCATCGCAGGGCTCCCGTCAGACAGCGCGGACGGCTTCCACGAGACGCTGGATAAGGTGCTCGCGCTCGCGCCGGAGAATATCACGGTGCACACGCTGTCGCTGAAAAAAGGCTCCCGCATCACGCTGGAGGGTTCGCCGCTGCCGTCCCCGGCCGAGGTGTCGGAAATGCTCGACCTCGCGTACGACCGGCTGACCGCGCAGGGCTACGCGCCCTACTATCTGTACCGGCAGAAGTTCATGTCCGGCGGCTTTGAAAACGTCGGCTGGGCAAAGCCCGGCTGCGTGAACCTCTACAACATCTGTATCATGGAGGAGCTGTGCAGCATCATCGCAATGGGCGGGGGCGGCTCGACGAAGCTTGTCCGCCATGGCGACGGGCGTAACATCCGGCTCATGGCGCCGAAATATCCGCTGGAATACATTGAGAGCATAGAGAAAACCTGCGCTGACAAGGCGAAGATATCTGAGTTTTATAAAGATTGTGAGGAATAAACATGGCATATAAGCTTGAAGAGATCAATTTCAAGACCGTGGCCGACCCGAAGGGCTTCGTCGAAGAGGGCGACGCGGCGTATCAGGCGCGCGTTTCCAAGGCGGCACAGCTGATCGCGGAGAACCGCAAGAACAGCCCCATCGTCCTGCTGTCCGGCCCGTCCGGCTCCGGCAAGACCACCACCTCGATGAAGCTGGCCGATGAGCTGGAACGCATCGGCATCAAGACGCACTATGTCGGCATGGACGACTATTTCAAGACCATCGACCCTGCCACCGTGCCGCGCACACCGGAGGGCGAGATGGATCTGGAGTCGCCACGCTGCATGGACATGGAGCTTCTGAACAAGCACTTCACCATGCTCTCCAAGGGCGAGCGTATCTTCGTGCCGAAGTATGAGTTCTCGCGCAAGATGCGCGTCCAGTCGCCGTCGAAGTCCATCAAGCTCGGCAAGGACGAGATCGTTATCTTCGAGGGCATCCACGCGCTCAACAACATGATAACCGACGTGCATCCGGAGGCGTTCAAGCTCTACATCTCCGCGCGCAGCGACGTGGAGTTCGGCGGCAAGATCGTGTTCAAGCGCACATGGTTCCGTCTCGTGCGGCGCACGGTGCGCGATTATAACTTCCGCGGCTCCGATCCGGCGGAGACGATGAGCATGTGGGCAAATGTCCGCCGCGGCGAGAAGAACAACATCTCCCCGTTCAAGGACAAGGCCAACTTCCAGTTTGACACCTCCCTGCCCTATGAGCTGGCGGTGTTCAACCGTACGGCGACCGAGCTGTTCCGCTCCGTTCCGGAGGGGATCGAACGCTTTGACGAGCTGCGGCAGGTTCTGCCCGCACTCCAGCTCTTCGGCGATATCGACGAGAAGTACGTCGCCAAAGAGTCGCTGATCCGCGAGTTCATCGGCGGCGGAATATACGAATATTAATAGTATAGAATTACAAGCCCTGTTTTTGTGCATATCTCCGAGCACAAAAACAGGGCTTGACATTATACGGCATTTTATGCTATTTTCGCATTAAGCAAAGGGCGAGGCGGTCAGCTACACCACCCGAAAGGGGGTGAGCAAATGCCGATTATCATTACTCTACATATCTTCGGATACACCGTAACAGTAAGGATAAAAAAGCAGAACCGCCACTCTGCCAAGTGACGGTTCTAAAATGAAACGTTGTGTAACGAGCTGACGTAAAACGTCATCGCCCTTTGTGGTTAACATTATAGCACTGCAAGGGGCGCGGAGTCAATAGGGAAGGTAAAACTTCCCTTTAGGAACATGCTTTGGAACCGTATGATATGCCGATCATTCAAAAATAATCCTGTCATTCACACCGGACGACGGATAGCGTCGGCCGCTCATATTTCGCTATGATCTCTCCCTCAGTCGGCTGCGCCGACAGCTCCCTCGTCAGAGGGAGCCTTAACGGCTACTCGCAGAGCTTCAACAAACCCGCCCCCGTCCACAATCGTGGACGGGGGCGAGTTTATTTTCTCTCACGTTTTACGCGATGAAGTTCAGCGAACCGTGCAGGAACTCAAACTTCGTGTCGTACTGCTCCGTCGGATGCAGCAGCATCGGCTCGGAGCTGAGGCCGACGACCTCGCCGGTTTCGACGTCGACATAGCAGGTGTAGCGCATCCAGGTCGTATAGACGGCCATCTCGTAGAGCGAATCTTCAATCTTGAAGTCGTAAAACTCGACGTCGGTGGAGTTCAGGTGCAGCTCATTGAGAACGGCCTTGAGAACCTCTGCAGCGTTGATGATTATATTGTTATTTTTCATTTATCGTCATCCTTTCTTAAAAACGGGTTTGTTTTCCTTGACCTTACGAGCATAGGATACTGCATAATTTTAAGAAAAAAATTAGATAAATTTGAAGAATTATTGAACTGATTTGTGAAAAAACGCGCAGATTCGCAACTTTTTATATCGTTACGGAAAATGTGCTGCCCTCGCCCGGCGTGCTGTCGAGCGCGACGCAACCGCCATGGAACTGCACGATCTCCTTGACCATCGCAAGCCCAAGGCCGCAGCCGCCGTCCTCCCCGTGCGACGGGTCAGCCTGCCAGAAGCGCTGCCAGACCTTGTCCTGATACTCCGGCGCGATGCCGGGGCCGTCGTCGGAGACGCTGAGCACGGCTTTTCCGCTGTCATCCGTATGCAGCGAGACGCGGATATGCGCGTTGCTGCCGCCGTACTTGTAGGCGTTTTGCAGGAGGTTAACTATCACGCGCGACATAAGCCCCGCGTTGAAGCTCGCCTCGATTCCGGGCTGGATGTCCGTGGTCAGTTCCGCATTGGAGCCCGGCGGCGCGGGGCACTCTTCACAGCAGGAGCCGACAAACTCGCTAAGATCCATCCGCTTCATCGGGTATTTATCGGTGCCGTGCTGCATACGGGTCAGGCCGAGCAGCTCCTGCACGAGCTGCGACATGTGGCAGCCCTGCTCCTCGATCACGTTCAGCGATTCTAGGAAGTCATCCCGCGTGCGCGCCTTGCGCTTCGCGCGGTCGCACTCGGCGAGGATGACGGTTATCGGGGTGCGCAATTCGTGCGAAGCGTCCGAGGTGAACTGTCGCTCGGCGTCGAACGACGCTTCGAGCCGCCCGAACATGCGGTCGAACGCCGCGCCGAGCCGCCGCATCTCGCTCGGCCCGCGCGTTATGTTCAGCCGCGCGCTCAAATCCTCACCGGCGGATATGCTGTCCGCAGCGGCGAGTATCTTTTCCATCGGGCGGAACGCCGACCACGCGATGAGCCAGCCGCCGCCGATGGTGACGACCAGCAGGATGGGCAGCAGCGTCGCGGTGAGGATTATAATAGTATGCATCAGGCCGGAGCGATCCTCGGCGGAGATAAGCCCGCGCACCCACAGCCCCGTGACGTCCATGTCCACGTAGCTGTCATAGATATAGTAGGTCTCGCCGTCGATGTCCGCCGTGTTTATAACGTTCGGGTCGAGCGGCGTGTTCTCGTCGAAGCTATCCGGCTTCGCGCCGCGGATGAACTCGCCGTCCGTGTCGTAGAACATGCAGTACACGCCGCGGCTGTACATCGACAGATCGTCCCACTCGAACTTGCCGCGGTCGAACTCGACGTCGTCAACGTTCTTCTGCACGACCTTCACCAGCCGCCCCGCGGGGTCGTCCGTGATGGCGTTGTGGTTCACGACCAGCACGAACACCAGCGTCAGCGCCGCCAGCAGGAGCATCATCAGCGTTATCCACGCCGTAATTCTCAGCTTCGCAGACATTCCTCAGTCCTCCCGCAGTACCCAGCCGCTGCCCCACACGGTACGGATGAGCTTCTTGTCAAAGCCGGTATCCATTTTCTTGCGCAGATAGCCGACGTATACGTCCACGACGTTCGAGCCGCCCTCATAGTCGAAGTTCCAGAGGTTGTTTTCGATCATCTCGCGCGTGAGGACGATTCCCTTGTTGCGCAGCATGTATTCCAGCAGCGCAAACTCGCGCGAGGTAAGCTCGATGTTCTTTCCCGCGCGGGTCACCGTCTTGGCCGAGACGTCGACGGTCAGGTCGGCGGCGGTGAAAATATTGGAGCGGTTGCCGGTGTATTTGCGGCTGATCGCGCGCACGACGGCCAGCAGCTCCGGAAAGTTGAAGGGCTTCACGAGGTAGTAGTCGCCGCCGCTCTCCAGCCCCTCCACACGGTCGGCAATGCTGTCGCGCGCGGTGAGAAACAGCACCGGCGCGCCGTTGCCATCGCGGCGCATCTGCCGCACGGCGTCAAGCCCGCTCATGCGGGGCATCATTATGTCCATTATCATCACGTCGTAGTCGGCAGAGCGGGCGTATTCCAGCGCCTGGACCCCGTCGAAGCACGCGTCCACGCTGTACCCCTCGTCCTCCAGCGCCTCGCAGATGATCTTGTTAAGACGCTTTTCGTCCTCCGCAACAAGTACCCTCATATTTTCCTCCGTTCCGCCGCTCGCGGCAGCGTTCCATTATGTAATATATTCTGACAGAAAAAATTATGAAAAGTTTTAATTATTTTCTTAAAATATTTTACTATACTCAGACCATAAAGTGAAGCAGAAAATATCGTTATCATAACCGGTCATGGAGGAATCAGCATGAAAAAGGCTCTGAAAACAGCACTTATCATTCTCATAGTTCTGCTCATAATCGGCACGGCCATAGGCGGATATTTCATCTGGCGGCACCACGCGCTCTATATCGGCGCAGACGCGGCGCTCGGCGCAGCGTTGGACGACGCCGGGCTGCTCGCGGCTGAGACATTTGACGTCGATGTCGACTTTGAGCACAAGTACGGCCGCAGCTGGTACGAGGTACAGTTTGAAACTGCCGAGGCGGAGTACGATTATATAATCGACGCTGGGACGGGGGAGGTCCTGAAGGCGGCCGCAAAATAACGCGCCGCCCCGCCGAGACAGCTCCGGAGCACGCCGGATATATGCATGGGATGCAGAAAGTTACCGTATACGCCATTACACCCCTCTTTTTCTTTTCCTGAACACTATCAACGAAATCCCGCCGGGACGTGCTTCCCAGCGGGATTATTCGTGGTTATAGGCATATACTGCTCTTTATATGGCACATCTCAGCGCAGCAATCCTTTCCGCTTTTTACATGTAAACCGGAGTTTTTTGAAGCTGAACCGCATTTCATTCGCAAGGTCACACGCAATACTCAATTGGAGGTTTCCGTCCGAGTCAACGTCAAACTCGCCATATCCCCACGTCAGTCTGCCCAAGATCCCGTCGGCGAACGAATCAGCAGCAATGCTTACCCCCGTCAGCAACAACAATTCAAGCCGGACGATGTCCTTGCCGTCCGTCAGTTTCAATTCGCAGGAATACGTGACCTTCTTCGAAATAATGTTCTTCTTTGATACAAAATTTATTTCAAGGAAGTCATAGTCATGGAAGCCGTCTCTTGCAAGCAGTTCAGCAACGAATTTCTCCGGCAAGCGCTTTTTTTATCGTTTCGAACTTCGCGTAATACTGTTGACTGTTTACTGCCCATTCTTTCGTCGCGCTCTCACGAATCCATTCGCGCTCGTCGTTCATGTCTCTCCACAATTCTTTCGTAAAATACTGCATGTTCCCTCCGGTTCAGAAATGGCGTGGGTTACAGTGCGGCGCGGCGATTTAAAATCGGCGCACGGTCTGAAATTTTCTCGTAGGGGACGGCCGCTGTGCCGTCCCGCGTTCCTCCGCTTCACACCCGCTAGTCATTTTTATCCGGAACAGAAATCGTCTGATAGAATCTTCCGCATTCATGTTTGTTGTACATTGAATTCGCCGTAAAGCCCACGTTGTTTTCTATGTATTCGTCAATCTGGTCAAACTTTGGTATGCTGTCAGCGGGGAAATCACAAGCGTAGAAAACAAGTTCGGACATTGTCTCATCGAATTTCATGCGGAAAATGATATCGTCCGAATTTTGTTTCAGATCAAACCACTCATCCCCGTTTTCCATTAGGTTTTCCCACAAGATTTCTTCGATAGCTCCTCTGGGTATTTTGACCACCCGCACTTCATTTTTCCCTAAACGGCTGACTTTCTTTGTCATAGCGCTTCTCCTGCTTTACCGAAAAAATATCTTCCACCCCAAGAGTACCAAATATATGGCGGTGTGTCAATTCTCTCTATACGCGGCGCCGTTTTTATAGAAAAATGCCTCCGTATCTGCATACGGAGGCATTCTATGTAACTTATATCAGTTGACTGCGACCGGTTCGGACTGTTCCGCCTGTGCCGGGGCTTCGGGAGTCTCTGCGGGCTTCTGCGCGTCATCGTTGCAGATGAACGCCATGACGGTATTTATGACCGCCGCAACGGCGACAGCTGCCATGGTGAGCAGAACAAGACCCGTGACCTCGGAGCCGACGATGCGGGACATCGGGTACTCATTGCCTCCAAAGAGGTTGATGGCAATGATGCCGCCGAGGGACAGCGCAAAGGCGATAACGCCGAGCGTGGCGGATGCGCCAGAGACTGCGCACAGGCCAAGTATCGCGGCGGCAACACCGGCGAGGCAGGCAAGCGCCGCAACGATGGTGAGAATAACGCGGGTGATGATCTCGGCGGTGACGACCTCGGTGGTGTCATCGACGAAATCACGTCCGGCCTGAACAACAAGCGCGGCCTTCTCAAGGTCAACTACCGGCTCGTCATTGAGAACCACGATCTCGCCGTTCTCGTCAAGACGCCAATAGGTGAAGTCCTTGCCAAGTCTGCTGGCGATGCTCTTGACCTGCGCCTTGCCCTCCGCGTTGCGGTAGGTCTCGGTTCCGATAACGAGGTCAAGCGCGTCGGCTATCTGCTGCTGGCCGCCTTCAAACACGGCGAGCTGGGCTGCGCCTGCGGCAAGCTTGGCAGCACCCGCGGCGAGTCTCGACTGACCGGCGGCGTAATTGGCGTATCCGGCGTCAAGAGCCTTCTTCGCCTCGGCGAGCTTGAGGTCGTTCTCGTCGAGCGCTATCTTGGACTCCGCGAGCTTCTTCTCGCCGGCGGCAATGGTAGCCTCGGCCTCGGCGATCTTCTTCTCACCCTCGGCGACCTTCTTCTGACCGGCTTCGTACTCGGCTATCTTGGCCTGACCGGCTTCATATTCGGCGACGAGGGAATCCATGGAGTAGCCGGTGTTGGCAAGCTCGGCCTCGAAGATACGCTTCGCGGCGGCAACCTCGATGGCGAGGACAGCGGCTCTGTCATTATCACCCTCGGCGACGGCTTTATCATACTGCTGCTGGAGATTCACATACTGGTTGTGAAGCGGCTTGACAATGGCGTAGATCGGCTGAACCTTTGCCAGCTGCGCTTTGCCTTCCTCATAAGCCTGCTTATTGGCGGCGAGAGTGGCCTTGCCTTCCTCAAGCTCCTTCTTGCCCTGTTCAAGCTCTATCTTACCGGCTGCGATGGCGGCGACGCCTTCATCGTATGCCTTATGAGCCTCGGAGAGCTTGGCGGAGTTGGCGTCATAGGCCGCCTGACCCGCTTCAAGCTTCGCCTTACCGTCGGCGAGCTCCGCACGGCCGGCATTGTAGGTGCCGAGGCCGTCTCTGTACGTGCCTACACCATCGGCATAGACGTCGGAATTTGCGGCAAGCTCCGCGATACCGGCATCCATCAGATCGAAGTTGGCAAGAGCTTCTTCACGGATCTCTTCCCAGATTTCCTTGCAGTCAAGTTCGTCCTTAACGCTTACGCCGCAGGCCCAAGCGCCTACCAGACAGACCAGTGCAAGAATTGCGCTGAAGATTCTGAGCAGTACTTTCTTCATTGTGTTTATCCTCCCCTGAACACAGACCTTTATTAAATTATATTCCGGAACATTAAGAAAATAATTAAATTATGCCCCGATCATTGGCCTGTGCTATCTACAAACTATGCTCCCTCCTCGGAGCGGGACATATGCCGATCCTTTATTCGGCTTTGGGCTCTCCCGTGCCCTTGTGTCTCGGTTTGCGATATGGATTCCTGCGGCGATTTCCGCCGCGCGGCGCGCCGTTTTCCTTGGCCGCCGTATCTTTTGCATGAGACTGCTGCGCAGGCGTCTGCTTTGTTTTCTGCTCAATGGGTCTCTGCTCCGCGCCTGACTTTGCGCTGCCCCTGCCGTGACCGCGGCGGCGGTTCGGTTTATTGGGCTTTTCGCCCTGATGCGCGGGTTTGGGCTGTTTCTCGCCCTCAGGCTTCTGCCTGCGGCTGCCGGACGCCTTCTGGCCGCCCTCCGGCTTCTCCGTTTTCTCCGTCTTTTCGGCCTTTGTCTCCTCGGATTTCGGCTTGACGGAACGGCGGCGGCGATTGCCGCTTCTCTTTTTCTCTTCCTCGGCGGGTGCGGGTTCCGGCGTGGGTGCGACCATCATCGGTATCGCCCACTCGTCGACCTTCTCATCCTCTTCCTCCTCAGGCTCCGGCACATAGTGCAGCACCTTCGGAAGCGGCTCTCCCTCCTTCGGCCGTCCGCCCGGGACAGCGGCAAGCTCGTTGGCCTTGAACAAATGCAGGGCATCGTCCGAATCGTTATCCAGCTTGACCTTGACGGTCTGGCGCAGGAGATTGACCTGCACGGCGGTGCCGTAACCGTCCTTCGTCTCGACGAAAGCGCCCTGCTTCGGAACCTTCTTCAGCAGTTCCTCGTACGCCTCCTGCTCATAGCGCAGGCAGCACATCAGGCGGCCGCAGCTGCCGGATATCTTGGTGGGGTTGAGCGAAAGCGACTGCACCTTCGCCATTTTCGTGGACACCGGCTGGAAATCGTCCAGGAACTGGCTGCAGCAGTACGGCCGGCCGCAGATGCCTATGCCGCCGATCATCTTTGCCTCGTCCCTGACGCCGATCTGGCGCAGCTCGATTCGGTTGCGGAAGATGCCCGCAAGATCCTTTACCAGTTCGCGGAAGTCGACCCGCCCGTCGGAGGTGAAGAAGAACATCGTCTTGTTCCCCTCGAAATTGCACTCCACATCCACCAGCTTCATATCCAGCCCGTGCTCGGCGATCTTCTGCTGGCATATCTCGAAGGCTTCCTTCTCGCGCTTTTTGTTTATCTCGGTCACGCGCAGATCATCCGCCGTGGCGATTCTCACCACAGGACGGAGCGGCTGCACGACCGCAGTCTCCATGACCGCGTGATTTCCGCGGATGCAGTCGGCGATCTCCAAGCCCTTGGAGGTCTCGACTATGACCTTATCGCCGGTCTTTATATCCAGCTTGCCTGGATCGAAAAAATAGTTTTTTCCGCGGTTTTTGAACTTTATACTTACAACATCAATCAATTATTTTTCCTCTGCTCTATGCCGTCGGCAGCGATTCCACTGCCAGCAATCCAAAAATATGCTTTACGCCCGTATTGACCTGAAGCATCGCGCCGCAGCGCGAAAGCACCGTGCCCAGACGCAGTATCTCCGCCCGATCTATGCTGGGGTTTTTCTCGCGCATACACAGCATTTCCGTGAGAAGCTCTCCCGCGCAGGCGACGAAATCCGCAGCGTCGCGCACATCCATGCCCTCGTTCGCGGTACACCAGCGGAACAGGCGCAGCCTGTCCCCCGCGGCGACGGCCTTGAGATAATCCGACGCGAGCTTTTTCATCGCGGCGTCCATCTGCTTTTCGCCGCCGGAGCTTATCTCCATGCAGCGGGAGCGCACCGTCGGCAGAAGCCGCTCGGAATTCACAGTGCACAGGATAAACACGACCCACGTGGGCGGCTCTTCCAGAAGCTTCAGCGCCGCATTCTGCGCGCTCTCATTCATCAGCTCCGCCTCGTGTATCACGTACACCTTGCGCTCTGCCTCGTTCGGCAATATACTGGCATCCGCCGCCATTGCGCGCACCTGATCGACCATGATCTCGCGCTTGGGGCGACCCTTATCGTCCGTCATGCGCCGGACATCTATGATATCCGGATGTATTCCCGCGGCCGCTTTCCGGCAATCCCTGCATTTGCCGCAGGGCTTCGGCTCCGCGCCGCTGCATACCGCGCGCGCGGCAAGGCGCGCCGCCTGCGCGTCACAGTCGTCCGCGGATGGGGCGGCGATTATATACGATTGGGAAAGTCTCGAAGCTTCTCTCATGGCAGCGTCTCCGTTCCGCCGCGGCAAGGCGGCAACATGTCCAAGCCCTGCCCGAATCGAGAGGTAGGCCGCGTGCAGTCACATGTGTATATATTTTACAAGCTTTGTGCTTAACAGTCAATAAAAAGCGTACTGTGCAGAAGAAATTATAATAGATTGCTTCAAATATGTCAAATATATAATTACAAAAAAGCGTCAATTTTTGGACACTTATTTCAATCTGACGTAATGAAATTTTTTCATGTTACATGATGTAACAACCGGCCTCATCCGATTTTCCTTGCACTTTCGGAATTTCGGCCTTATACTATGAAATACTACACAGAGAGAAGGGATAATATGACCTTGACCGCCGCCGCGCAATGGCTGAACACGGCCTTTGCCGGCTACGACAAAGCGATTCTGAAAATAATGCATTCTCTTGCCGGTGCGCTCGGCCCCGTGCTGACGCCGCTGATGAAGCTCATCACTTTCCTCGGCGAAAAGGGACTGCTCCTCCTGCTGCTGTCGCTCGTGCTGATGTGCTTCGCGCGCACGCGCCGCATAGGCGTATGCGTGTTCGGCGCGGTATGCTGCGGCGCGCTGATAACGAACTTCATCCTAAAGGACTGGATAGCAAGGCCGCGCCCGTTTGAAACGGTCGATCTGTACCGCCAGTGGTGGCAGGCCGTCGGCTCCCCCGCCCAGGACGGCCACTCCTTCCCCTCCGGCCATGTGACGGCCGCGGCGGCGGGCATGACGGCGCTGTGCCTGATGCGCGGCAGGAAGTTTGTCGTGCCGTCGGTGATAGTCGTTCTGCTGATGGCCATATCGCGCAACTATCTCATGGCGCACTACCCGTCAGACGTGCTGTTCGCGGCAATCATCGGCGTGGCCTCGGCCTTCATCGCGTATTACATCACGCGGCTCATCTTCCGTCTGCTGGAGGATCACGATGACGCCGGTATATGCGCGTTCGTGCTGAATTTCGACCTTCCGGTACGGCTGCCCGGCGCATACAAGGGGCGGCACGAAAAATAATAAAACTCATAAAAAATAACGGAGAACTGCTTTTCGCAGTTCTCCGTTATTTACATTTCGGGGTCATTACATAACGCCGGTGGCTTCCTTGCTCTTGGCTATCGCCGCGTTGAGCTTGCGCGCCGGATAGTACAGGACGAATCCCAGCACCATGAACAGCACGCACATCAGCAGCAGGATGATCGCGCAGCGGGCGTAAGTCCCGTCGTAGAAGCCGCCGATGGTCTCGCGGATCATGTCCATGCCGTAATGGAACGGCATGAAGTTATAGAGATCCTGGAAGAACTGCGGCAGGACATGGTACGGATAGGAACCGCCGGAACCGGCGACCTGAATGACCATGATGATGACGGAGATTGCCATGCCGATGTTATCAAGCGCGTAGACAAGGCTGTAGTTCATAAATACGAAGTTCAGCGAGCATATCATGCAGGCCAGGATGAACCGTCCGGGCGCGACGCACTGGATGCCGACATAGTACAGGCAGCCAAGCGAGGTGACGAGCGCCTGAAGGATACCGATGCCGAGGAAGAGCGTGAAGCGTCCGAAGTAGCGCTGGATGCCGCGCGTGCGGCCGAGCTCGGGGTAATTCACCGGCACCTTTATCATCGTCGCCGCGAGGAGCGAGCCGACGAACAGCGCCAGCATTATGTAGTACGGTGACATGGCGGAGCCATAGTCGCTGATCTCATAGACGATCTCCGTGCGCATATCGACCGGAGACGTGAGGTAATCGGCCAGGCCGTCGGGGTTATCCTCAAGCACCTCCATGAGACGCTTGAAGCCGTCACTGTCAACGAAGCGGCGTACATCGTCCGCGAAGTTGGACAGATATTCATACACGGTATCGGACAGCGATATTGCCGCGTCTATCGAGGTCATTCCGTCGCCGAGGGCGGAGCTGTATCCGCGCAGCGTATCGGCCACGCCGTTGACCTTGCCCGCGCTGCCCATCAGCACGTTCTGTATCTCATTGAGCGCCGCCTGCGCGCTGTTGGCCGCTCCCGTGATATGGTCGGTGACGTTCTCGTTGAAGGTGAGTATCGCAGTGCGGATCACGTCGCGCATCTCGTTTATCTTGTCGATGATCTCCTGACGGATGCCGGGATCCTCTATCTGATCGACCTTCTGGCGTATCTCCTCAAGCTTCGCTATGGCGTCGTCGATATACTTGGTCAGGCTCGGCGTGGAGACCTCGATGGCCTTGAGCTTCTCCTCGATCTTGTTCAGAAGCTCAAGTATCTTCTGCTGCGCGGCGGTGCCGCCGTTCCAGGAGCTTATATTGTCGATCGCGCGGTTTGCCGCTTCCTTTGCAACGTTCAGCGAATCGATGCCCGCGGTGAGCTGATCGTACTTGAAGGTCAGGTCGTTCATCACCTTCAGGCTCCACTCCATCATCTTGAGCTGCGAAGTGGGCTCGCCGATGTTGCTCAGCTCATTGCGGATGCTCGCGATATGCGTCAGGTCGTCGTCAAAGCTCATCAGCGGGTCTGCCGCGTTGAGCGACGTCAGCTCTGCGGCCAGATCCTCGAGGGTCTTGTCCATCTCGGTGAGCTTCGCGTCGATCTCCTCGTTCGAGAGAGAGAAATCGAAGTTCTTGATGTCCTGATTTATGCCGTCCATCGTGGTGTACGCCGCGCCGACGCGATCCTTGCGCGAGACAAGCTCCGTTTCAAGCGCGTCGATATCGCTTATCAGCGCCTTGACCTCGGCGATCATCTCGTCGCGCACGGCCTCGGCGTCCATACTCTCGATGAGCGACTTTATCTTCTCGATACGCGCGATCGCGTGGTCGAGTATCGCGGACGGGTCGGGGATGCGACCCTTGAGCGCTTCGAGCTTCGCCTCAAGGTCGTCGAGTATCTGGTTTATCGCTTCCTTGAGCAGCGGCGTACCGCCCCAAGAGCTGACGATGCCGAGCAGGGAATCGAGATCCTTGTCGATGTCGTCAAGCGCCTTGACGATGTTGTTGGACAGGTCGCCCGCGACGCTGGAGCCGGTGCCGATGGCGTTGCTCACGGAGCCGACGGTGTTGCCGGCATTGATTATCACTTCGCCCGCATCATTTATCGTCGCGGCGGAGACCTCCATCAGGTTCCCCGTCTGCGTCAACAGGTTCTTGACCGAGCCGAGAATGACGTTCAGCTCCTGAAGCTGTTCGCAGGCATTGTCCAGCGCGTTTGTGAGGCTGTTCGCAACGTCGTCCGCGTCAAGGCCGAAGGCACGAACCATGGAGCTTATGGTGTTCACCGCGTCCGCCGCTTTCTCAACAATGGTAGCGTTTATCTGCTCCTGCACGGCGGTCTTGGCCTTGTTGGTTATCTTCGGGGCAATTGCGTTTTTCTTCTCGTTTTCGTAGTATTCTATCTGCGGATGCCGCAGCTCCCCGCTCATGATGCTGAGGAAGTCTCCGGTAAACTCCGGCGGCACGATCAGCGCCGCATAATACTTGCCGGAGTAGACGCCGGACAGCGCCTCATCGCGCGTGTCGAGGAAGACCCAGCCCATCTGATCGTTGGACTCCAAGCCCTCCATGACCATCTCGCCGATGTTGAGCGTCATGCCGAGCAGCTCCGCGCCGTCGTCCTCATTTGCGACGGCGACCTTGATGTTCGACGTGGATGCCGGGCCGTAGGGGTCCCAGTTGGAGAGAATGTTGAACCACGCGTAAAGCGACGGCACAAGGCACAGACCCATGATGACGACAACTGCCACGACGCTCTGGCCAAGGCGCTTCATATCAAGGTGAATTATTTTACCTATCTTTTTCATGCCTTATCCTCCGATGCGCCCTTTGCCCCGTCCTTGCCGGACTCATCCTTGTACTCGGCGCGCAGCTCGTCTATTATCTCGTCTACCTCATCGTTGGGGACGGCAACCGTCTTGCGCTGTGTCATAGCGGTGCGGGCGGCCTCCGTCGCGGCTTCCAGCTCGGTTATCGTCTCGGCAAGACGCTGGCGGCGCTGGCGGACTACGATATCCGCCGTCTCCTCGCCGAAGTCCTGCTCGCGGCGTGTTATCTCCTCCACCTTGCGCTTCAGCTCAAAGTTCAGGTACTCCACCGCGATGAGGTACGCCGCCACGGCGAACATCGTTGCGATCCACATCAGCAGGAAGATGACCTTCGAGCCGTTCGTGATGAACATTATCGTCAGGAACAGCACGGTGGAAATTATCAGCGCCCAGAGTCCCTTATGGATACGAACCTGGTTCGCGTAATACAGTGTCTTGACCTCGTCAACGAGGCGGTCATACAACTTATGATAGCTATGCTCTGACATTGTACTGCACCTCCTTAGAACAGTCCGGTCTCTTCGAGACGCTCTTCCATGAAATGATTGACTCCCATGAACGGCTTACGCACAAACAGGCCGATGCCCAGCGCCGCCACGGCAAATATCAGCAGCTGCGAAAGCTTTGTGACATATATATTGCCGTACAGGCCGCAGATGCATTCGCGCATTGCGTCGATAGCATAGGGGAAGGGGAAGAACAGATATATCTTCTGGTACACCTCCGGCAGCAGCTCTATCGGGAAGGTGCCGCTGGAGCCTGCGATCTGGAGAACCATGATGACGACGACTATCGCCTTGCCGACATCGCCAAAGGACACGGCCAGAGAATATATCAGCAGGCTGAAGGTAAAGCTTGTGACGAAGCCCGTCAGGTACAGAAGCCCCGGCTCCAGACATTGTATCTTCAGAATCAGCAGGTCGCCGGTGATTATTATCGCGGTCTGTATCTGGCTCATCACGAAGAACAGCAGATACCGGCCGAAGAACAGCTGCACGGGCTTGGGGTTCACAAGTCCCTCAGGGCTTGCATGCGGCTTGAGTATCGAAACGAGGATAACGCCGCCGACCCACACCGCCAGCACCGAGTAGAACGGAGCCATCGCGGAGCCGTAGTTTGCTATCGGGTATATCGGGGTGACGCTGGTCTGCACTATCTGCGCGAGGTACTGGCCGTAGACCGCCGGACTGCCGCCCAGCAGGTCGACAAGCGCGGCGAAGTAGTCCTCGTCGGTCGTGATGCTGTCGAGCTTCTGCAGCGTCTCCGTAAGGGACGCGATAACGCGCGAAGCGGCGGGCTGCATCGCGTGGAGCGTATCGTCCAGCGCGGCCTTTGTGCTCTCGACGGCGTCTCGCAGGACGAGCGCGTCGTTATTCAGCTTGCGCACACTGTCAAGCGTCGTCGCAACGTTGAGGAAGATGTCCTCGACGGCCTTGGTAAGCTCCTCGGCGGAGGGGACGATGGTGTCCGTCAGGCCGAAGATGGTATCAACGATATCCGTACAGTCGCCGATGGCCTCCTGAATATCGTCCCTGTGCGGCAGGGCATTGAGCCACTTGCCGAGGTCGTAGAAGTTATCGGCTATCTTCTGCGCGAGAGCCTTTGCGTCCTGCCCGACCTGAGTGTCTCCGGGGATCGCGTCGCCCCAGCCGCTCACCTTATCGCCGCAGGCTATCGCGTCGGCGGCGGCCTTCTCGACCGCTTTCTTCGCCGCAGCTATCGCCTCGGCATTGCCGGACTCGATGGCGTTCTGGAGCCGGTCGAGCGATGCCTGCACCTTTTCAAGCGCCTCATACACGGCGAGGTCTATCTGCGCCACGTTGTCGCGTATCTCGCTGCCCTCCGGAAGCTTGGAGTTGATGTCGGCAATTATCTTATCCAGCTCCGAAGTGTCGATGCTGATATTGCCGCTGCCGCCCGCCGCGAAGTTATCCAGCGCGCGCTGCGCCGCGTTCAGAGTGCTCAACGCCTGCTGCAGAACGACGTGCAGCGCCTCTCTGGGGTTATCCTCAGCGATCTCGGCAGAGATGACATTCGCCTGCTCCATGATGCCGCTTATCAGAACTTCGAGATAGTTCTCGTTTATCGAGCGCTTGAGCGACTCGACCGCAGTGTCGGTTATCTTGGTCGCAACGGCGTTCTTCTTTGCGTTTTCATAGTAGGTTATCTCAGGCTTGCCGTTCCACATGGTAAGCATGTTGTACATGTTATAGGAGAAGTTCTCGTCAATGACGACGGCGGCGTAGTATTCGCCGGAGTACACACCGTTGACGGCCTGCTCCTCGCTGTCTGTGATGACCCAGTTGATGGCCGTTGACTCGCGCAGGTCTTCGATTATATCGTCGCCCTTGTTGACCTTCTCTCCGGTATCGGTCACATAGCCCTTGTCCATCGACGCGACGGCAATGGAGATGTTGCCCGTGTTGCCGTAGGGATCCCAATTTGAATAGATGTTGAGCCATGCGTACAGACTCGGCAGGATCATTATTGCTATCGCCACGACGAAAGCGAAGAAATGCCGGCTGAGAGACTTGACGTCCCTCCCGAAAATTTTGAATATGTTTCGCATAATTCCTCCGTACCCGCTGACAATTATTCTTGCATGCAAAGTATTGATTCTTACATTCTAAACATTATATATTTTTGATTTTTCTTTGACAACAACAAAAGTATCTCAATTCTGCGCATGGGCGCGGTTTTGCATAAAAATCAGTCATTTCAGCCCGTAAGTTTAGGCCGTATAACACGCCGTCCCCCGGTTCTGACGAAAACCGAGGGACGGATGTTCCTACATTATTTATATAGATCGAGCTGGCGCTCTACCTGCGCCATCTTCTTCACCTTGGGCGCGTTGAATACTTCGCCGCGGGCAACGACCATCGCAGGAGTGCGCAGAGCCTCAAGGCTGTCGAGCGGGTTCTGCTCCGTGACGACAAAGTCGGCGCACTTGCCCGCCGCGATGCTGCCGGTGACGTCGGAAAGTCCGGCAATCTCCGCGTTTATCATCGTCGCGGTGTGCAGCGCGAAAGCGTTCGACACGCCGCAGTATTTATGGAAATAGTTCAGCTCGCGCCACATGTCGTAATGCGTGATGTACGGGCAGCCCGTATCGGTGCCGAGGCCGACGGTGATGCCGGCGGCAAGGCAGGCGCGGGCGCAGTCTATCATGCCGTTGAATACGACCTCGCCGTTATACTTCTCCGTCTCGGTGATGTGGCTGACCTCGCGGTCAAACAGTGCGTAGGGCAGCGCGGGAGATATCGTCGTCACCAGCGCCGCTCCCCTCTCCTTGAAAAGGGATATAATACGCTCGTCGGGCTTCGCGCCGTGCTCTATGGTGTCAACGCCGTTTTCGAGCGCGACGCGCACGCCCTCCGGACTCTCCACATGCGCGGCGACCTTGTAGCCCAGCCGGTGCGCCTCGTCACACGCGGCCTTGACGTACTCGGGCGGCATCTTCAGCGCGCCCGGCTCGCCCTTCACGGTCGCGTCCAGCACGCCGCCGGTTATCATTAGCTTTATAAGATCTGGCTTGCCGGAAGCAATCTTCGTGACAAGATCTTTCGCCTCCTCGGCGCTGTGCGCCTCATACGCAAGCGAGCCTGCCATATGCCCGCCGGGCACGGAGACCGCCATGTTCGCCGCGAGGATGCGCGGGCCGACGTACTTCCCGGCCTTTATCCCGTCGCGTATCTTGCCGTCGTACTCCATGATGCCGCCGACGGTGCGGATGGTGGTGACGCCGCTCATGAGCTGGGTCTTGGCGTTCGCGGCGCAGATGATCTCGACCACGCGCCGCATGAGCGCGGTGCTCGTGACGGTCTTTACAAGCTTGGTATTATCGGCCTGCTTTTTCTTCGGGCGGCCGGAGGCAGGCAGGTGCAGATGCAGGTTTATAAGCCCCGGCATAATATACTTGCCGCTGAGATCTACCTTCTCGCAGTCCGCGCCCTCGCTGCCCGCGGGGACAATGCCGACTATCTTCTCGCCGTCGGTGATGATGCTCATGCCCTTCTGCGGCTGCATATTTTCGCTGCCGTCGAGTATAATGCCGTTTATATACGCTCTTTTCATGGCAATGCTCCTACTATTATATTTATGCTCTGATTATAGCCGCGCTGCGCGGATTTTTCAAGGCTACATAAAAAGTTCAGAGCATTGTGACGAAAGCCGTCCTCCGGATATCCGTTCTTTTTGTCTGCGATGATGATTGACATTATAAACCTAAATGGCTAAAATATGTCGTATACTACCTATTAGAGAGGTGAGCTTAATGGATTGCGAAATACCGATAGGCGCGCGCTTCTCGATACTGCACCGCAGCTTCCGGCGGCGCATCGACGAGCTTATCGGCGAGCAGGGACTCACGGGAGTTCAGGGCTTCGTGCTTTGCGAGCTGCACCGCATGGAGATGGCCGGACTTGAGGAGATAAACCAACGTGACCTCGAACGTGCGACGCACCTCAGCCACCCGACGCTCAACGAGATAATCAAACGTCTTGAGGCCAAGGGCTTCGTGAGCTGCCGCGTGAGCACGCGCGACCGGCGCTCGAAATGCATCGTCTCCGCGCCGATGGCCGGAGAGGTGTTCCGCTGCATGGACAGCCTTGACCGCACGGTCTTTGACGAGCTGTGCCGCGGGCTGAGTGAGGAGCAGACAGCCGAGTTTCTGAATACCACTGATATTATGCTGAAAAACGCCATGGACATGTACCCCGCGCAATGTCTCGGCGGGAAGGGATGTGACGGCACATGATAAAAAGACTTGCCGGATGCGTGAGAGAATACAAAAAGCCCACAATTCTCACGCTGATCTTTATAGTGGGCGAAGCGTTTATCGAGACCTTTATCCCGTTTATAACCGCAAAGCTTGTGAACCTGATAAAATATAACGCTCCGATGGAGCAGGTCGTGCGCATCGGACTGTTTCTGGTGCTGATGGCCTGTCTGTCGCTCTGCTGCGGCGGCATCGCGGGCGCGACCTGTGCCAAAGCGTCCACAGGCTTCGCGCGCAATCTGCGCCACGATATGTTCGAGCGTGTGCAGAGCTTCTCGTTTGAGAATATCGACAGGTTCTCCTCCGCCTCGCTCGTAACGCGTATGACCACTGACGTCAGCAACGTCCAGATGTCGTTCATGATGATAATCCGCATGGCGATCCGCTGCCCGTTGATGTTCATATTCTGCATCGTGATGGCCTTCATCATGGGCGGCAAGCTCGCGCTGACCTTCGTGGTCGTTGTGCCGGTGCTCATATTCGGCCTGCTGATGATAGCGCGCAAGGCGATGCCCGCGTTCCGCGCCGTGTTCCGCAAGTATGACCGGCTCAACGAGTCGATCGAAGAGAACGTCCGCGCAATGCGCGTCGTCAAGGGCTTCGCGCGCGAGGACTATGAAAAGCAGAAGTTCGGCGCAGCGTCCGAGGATATCTGCGGCGACTTCACCCATGCCGAGCGCATCGTCGCGCTCAACTCCCCGCTCATGCAGCTGTGCGTGTACTTCAACATGGTGTTCATAATGATAGTCGGTTCCAAGCTCGTCATCACGAGCGGCGGCCAGACCATCGACGTCGGCCAGATGTCCGCCATGCTGACCTACGGCTTCCAGATACTCATGTCGCTGATGATGATCTCCATGATCTACGTCATGCTCACGATGTCCGCAGAGTCCGCAAAGCGTATCTGCGAGGTTCTGGCCGAGGAGCCTGCGCTCAGTAATCCCGAAAACCCCGTCACCGAGGTCAAGGACGGCTCAGTCGACTTCGACGGCGTTTCGTTCAAGTATTCCGCAAAGGCGAAGAAATTCGCCCTGCGTGATATCGACCTGCACATCGCCGCCGGCATGACTGTCGGCATTCTCGGCGGCACCGGCTCCAGCAAGACCACGCTCATCCAGCTCATCTCCCGCCTTTACGACACCACCGAAGGCAGCGTCCGCGTCGGCGGCGTGGACGTGCGCGATTACGACATGGAGACACTGCGAAACAGCGTCGCGGTCGTGCTTCAGAAAAATCTGCTGTTCTCCGGCACGATAAAGGATAACCTCCGCTGGGGCAATCCCGACGCGACTGACGAAGAGCTCGTCGCGGCCTGCAAGCTCGCGCAGGCGGATGATTTTGTCCGCTCCTTCCCCGACGGCTACGACACATGGATCGAGCAGGGCGGCACGAACGTCTCCGGTGGCCAGAAGCAGCGCCTGTGCATCGCGCGCGCACTGCTCAAGAAGCCGAAGGTGCTGATCCTCGACGACTCGACCAGCGCCGTCGATACCCGCACCGACGCGCTCATCCGCGCGGGCTTCAAAGCCTATATCCCCGAGACCACAAAGATAATCATCGCGCAGCGCGTGGCCTCCGTGCAGGACGCCGACATGATAATCGTCATGGACAACGGCCGCATCGCCGCGACCGGCACTCACGACGAGCTGCTGCGCTCCAGCGAAATATACCGCGAGGTCTGCCAGCAGCAGGCGAACGGAGGCGACAACGATGAGTGATAAGATCAAAAACGCGCCCCCGATGGCGAAAAAGGGCAACATCGGCCGCGTGATAAAGAAGCTCGTAGGCTACTACCCCGTGCTCGCCCCGCTCACGGCGCTGTGCATTCTGTTCTCCGCCATTGTATCTTCCATTCCGTCGATATTCATGCAGAACGTGCTGTCCATCGTCGAAAAATACTACAAGCTCGGCGACTGGTCAACAGCCAAGGCCGAGATAATGCCGTGGGTCACGGCGCTGATCGTCCTGTACGTGCTGTCGATACTGTCCATGACGCTGTACAGCCAGCTCATGGCCTATATGACGCAGGGCTTCCTCAACAAGCTCCGCCGCGAGATGTTCGACGGAATGCAGGATCTGCCGATAAAATACTTCGACACCCATCAGCACGGCGACATCATGAGCTACTACACCAACGATATCGACACGCTCCGCCAGCTCGTCTCGCAGGCGATCCCCTCGTTCATTCAGGCCGGTGCGATCGTGCTGTGCGTGCTTGCGATCATGCTGTATTACAGCATCCTGATGACGCTGGTGCTGCTGCTCGGCGTAGTAGCAATGATCTTCGTTGCGAAGAAGGTCGGCGGCGGTTCCGCGCGCTATTTCCTGCGCCAGCAGAAGTCCGTCGCCAAGACCGAGGGCTATATTCAGGAGATGATGAACGGTCAGAAGGTCGTCAAGGTGTTCTGCCACGAAGATGCGTGCCTTGCGGGCTTCGACGAGATAAACGACGCACTCTGCGACGACAGCTTCCGCGCCAACGCCTACGCGAACATCCTCGGCCCCATCATCGGCAACATCGGCAATGTCCTGTACGTCACTCTGGCGCTTGTCGGCGGCGTGTTCCTGCTGGCAAACATCCCGAATGTCAGCATTTCCGGTGCAGCGTTCAGCGTGAGCATCCTCGTGCCGTTCCTGAACATGTCCAAGCAGTTCACCGGCAACGTCAACCAGCTCTCCCAGCAGATAAACGCCATCGTCATGGCCGGCGCCGGCGCCGAGCGTATCTTCACGCTCATAGAGGAAAAGCCCGAGGCCGACAACGGCTATGTCACCCTCGTCAACGCGAACATCGCGCCTGACGGCACGATCACAGAGAGCGCCGAGCGCACCGGACACTGGGCGTGGCGGCATCCGCACAGCAACGGCAGCCTCACCTATACCGAGCTGCGCGGCGACGTGCGCATGGTGGATGTCGATTTCGGCTACGAGGAGGGCAAGGAGGTTCTGCACGACGTGTCGGTTTACGCCGAGCCGGGGCAGAAGGTCGCCTTCGTCGGCGCGACCGGCGCAGGCAAGACCACGATCACGAACCTCATCAACCGCTTCTACGACATTGCCGACGGCAAGATACGCTACGACGGCATAAATATCAACAAGATAAAGAAATCCGACCTGCGCCGTTCGCTCGGCCTCGTGCTTCAGGACACGAACCTCTTCACCGGCAGCGTGCTTGACAACATCCGCTACGGACGGCTGGACGCAACGGATGAGGAGTGCATCGCGGCGGCGGAGCTTGCGGGCGCGGACGATTTCATAACACGTCTGCCCGACGGCTACAACACGCAGCTCACCAATAACGGCGCGAACCTCTCGCAGGGTCAGCGGCAGCTCATCGCGATCGCGCGCGCCGCGGTCGCCGACCCGCCGGTCATGATTCTCGACGAGGCGACCAGCTCCATCGACACGCGCACCGAGGCGATAGTCCAGCGCGGCATGGATAAGCTCATGGAAGGACGCACGGTGTTCGTCATAGCGCACCGTCTCTCCACGGTCAAGAACTCCGACGTCATCATGGTTCTCGACCACGGCCGCATAATCGAGCGCGGCAGCCACGAAAAGCTCATTGCCGAAAAGGGCGTGTACTATCAGCTCTATACCGGCGCATTCGAGCTTGAATAAAGCGCATCCCCCTCACGGTCTTTGGATCGTGAGGGGGATATTTGCGCAATTTTTGCGTTCCGGATTTTAGCGCATCATATAAAAAAGCGGCGCGCTGAAGCAGCGCGCCAAGTAAGGTGGCAAGAGGGATCTCCTGCCGGTGGGATAAAGATATGAGCCGGTCTTTCAAAAAGACCAATTGGATAAGCTGTGATTAAATAATATACCGCGGCCGTATTTTTGTAAAGAGCGAGGAAAGTCGCTCCGGCACTAGTTTTGTCGAACGCATATTTTTCCGCAATACGGGGAAAATATCCTCGATAAAACAAGAGAGGAGTTTTACCCATGATAATGGATCGCATTGCGCTGATATTGGCCATCGTCGGCGGACTCAACTGGGGCAGCATCGGGCTGTTTCGCTTTGATATCGTGGCGTGGCTGTTCGGCGGCCAGACCGCGACCGTCAGCCGCGTTGTATATACTCTGGTAGGGCTGGCGGCACTGTGGTGCATTTCCCTGCTTTTCCGCAGCGACGCCGTCACCGACGAGGGCATATGACCGCCGCAGAATAACAGACCCGCATAGACAGCTCCCCCACCGGCTGACTCGTC
>OLSB01000688.1_pt1 | contig 38038 bp, 32 predicted proteins | sample 1672071 | NCBI WGS metagenome assembly OLSB01 (sample SAMEA3136642, study PRJEB25190) | human gut metagenome | biome: human gut; feature: human-associated habitat; material: faeces | place: Austria | collected 2013 | reverse complement strand
GCATAAGTGAATAGTGGTAATTCAAATATTTGATTTTCTTTGATTTTTTTTGAACTTTTGGGACAATTAGGGACAGTCCCAAATTGTGCTAATGGAACAATTGGGGACTGTCCCTAATTGTCCCTAATTCTGCTAAATTGTTTTTTTGATTTTGTTTGCATAGTAATATATAAACTCCGTTGGTGTTGGTATTCCTGTTTCATAATTAATTTTTGCTGTGTAATATGTTGTTAAATCTTCTATTGCAGATATTCTCCATGCATATAATATTGCGTTTTGCATAGCTCTGCTTATTGTACTATTTGATTTTTTATATTTCTTTGCTAAGTATTGTATTATTGAAAATTTTCCATCTTCATTTTTGTTAGTTATGGCATAATATATTGAATCATGTAAATACTTCCTTCCTTGCAAATGTGAACCTATTCCAATTAAGTCTAGCTCATTATCTATTTTACTAGATATTTCTTTTTCATATTCTTCTACGTCATTTTTTACTGTTGTAACTGTATAATCACTAGAATCACTATATCCTCTTAGCAATAATAGTGTATTTATGACATTTTCTTCTGAATAGCTGTCTTGTTTTTTATAAAAAATGAAGTCAACTTTATTAGCATGTAAATAATCATAAACTGAGTCTGTACATATATTTGTTGTTACTATTATTTTAGGAATTGTTTTTAACTTTAATTTTCTTAACTCTTTTATAAAGCCAAATCCACTTCCTTCACCATTTGTCAATTCTAAATCTAATATTATTCCTTCTGGTGCATTTTGTTTTACGCACTTTAATCCTTCTGTTTCCGAATTTGTAATTTTAATAAATTCTATTTCTTTTCTTGCTCTCTCTATTTTTTTAAATATCTCACAAGCATTAATATCATCTTCAATTAATAATAGTTTCATTTTATTTTCCACAAAAATACTCCTCTTACTTTTTTTCATATATTATCATAATTTGTAATATTTTTCTACTAATATGTGTCGTTTTTTGTCACTTTTTAATTTATTTATAATTTTAAAATAAAATTATAAAATATTTGTGAGGTAAAACATGAAAGAAGAAATTGGTTTAAGAATTAAAAATATACGTGAAAGTATGAATATGTCTAAAGAGGAATTTTCTAAACTGCTTGGTATTTCTGGTCAATATTTAGGTATTGTTGAACGTGGTGGGAGTTGTTTATCTATTGAGAAATTGAAAAGGCTTTGTGATTTAAGTAATTCATCTGCTGATTATATTTTATTTGGTAAAAATACTAATTTAGAGCATGAAACAAATGTGATATTAAGTACTTTCACAGATGAGCAAATTGAGCTTGGTTGTGATACTCTAAAAAAACTAGCTGTTTTTATAAAAAGTATAAATTAATTATTAAACTTTATTACGAAAAAGTAAATGCCCCTAATCTCGATTTTTAGGGGCATTTGATTTTATGTGTTTTTTTATAAAATAATTACCTATATGTTATTACTTTAAAACGAATTCTTTATTCTTTTGTATTAAATTGTGTTGTGTATCTTTGAAGGGCGAAAAAATATATAATTCATACTTATTGATGTTATTGACATTTTACTAATTTTTATTAGTCCATGCTTTTAATATTTCTTTACTTATATTTAATTTTCCATATCCTACACCAATTTTTCTATCAGCCTTCTTTTCTCCATGGCAGTCACTCCCTCCCGACATAAGTAAATTATTATCTTTGCAATATTTATCTAAAAATTTTATTTGTTCCTCTGTAAAACTTGAATGATATACTTCTACACCATCAATAATATTATTTTGTTTTAATATATCTAAAAAGCTAATTGTATCCTCTAAATGATATTTAAAAATATGTGCTACAAAAAGTCTTCCTCCTGCATTTCTTACCGCATCAGCAACCACATTTGCTTTAGGATAATGAATACTACAATCTACAAATACAGGAAAGTTTTTGTTCGTCACACAAGAATTAAAGAACACATCTATATCATCCCATTCTTCTTCTTTAAAATATTTTTTATTTTCTTCATATTTTTTTATCTCAGGAAAAATAATATCTATTGGCCATCCTTTATATTCTTCATATTCTAGATTTCCTATTTTTACATTATTTTTCTTACAACTTTCTATCATATAATTAAATTCTTTTTTTAAATCTGGTTTCTTATTCTCATAATTTTCAGATATAAAATTATTTAATTTTTTATATTCAAAATCATAAGCTAATAAATGAAACATTACACCATCAAATACAGTACTAAATTCTACTCCCGGTATTATTTTTCCTTTAAATATATCTTTAATATTTATTTTTTCTAATTCTTTATAACAATTAATTGTATTGTGGTCTGTTATAGATAATACTTCAATATTTGTCTTTTCTGCTTCTTCTAATATTTTTCTTAAATTCCATGTACCATCTGAATAATTTGTATGTGTATGTAAATCTATCATTTGTATCTCCCTACTCTATTTCTAATTCATTTCTTTCCCAATTATTTAAAAGTTCATTAAATTCATCTAAAACTTCCTTTTTTGTTAAACTACTTGTATCTAAAATTTTCTTTTTAATAGTATTTTTACTAATACTTCCAACAATTTCATCTGTCATTTTTTCAAGCACTTCTCTTTGACTTACTATTGTTTTCTCTTCAAGCCATATTCCCTCTAATATATGATTTCTTGTTTTATTTCTTTCACATATTGTATTATAATCCGCCGTTAAAAGTAAGAATACATCACATTCTATTAAGCCTTCATTTTTCAGTTCTTGTAACATTTCACAATATTTCATATATGCTCTCTTAAATGTTCCATTAAACCCTTTTGGTTCTTCAAACGCTTTTGCTGTAGCTACTGTTGCAATTGCACTTTTATCTATTATCACTTTTTTACCTTGTTTTTTTAATTTATTTGCTTCTAATATTTTCTGCTTTTCTATTCTAAATAGTTGATCCTGATAATATTCTTCCTCTTCTTGTGAACCTGGTATAGGAGATGCTTCATCTCCACTTTTCCCTGTTTCTTGTTCTAAATATCTAATTGCCTCAGGTAATACAATCCATCCTAGTTTTTTCAATTCTTCACATAAAGTTGTCTTTCCAACACAAGATGTCCCTTCTACTATTACAATTTTTCCTTCATTCATAAAAATCATCTCTCTGTTTTATATTTCTCTTTTTTATTAAATATTATAGAATATAATGGTCCTATATTTGATATAGTTGTAGCAATTAAAACATCTATTATTAAATTTAGAGTTACGTTATATTTTTTATCATCTAATTTATTAATTACATTTATAGTACACATTGTATTTACTATAATATAAAAAAAATAACTAATTATGATTATCAATAGTAATACATAATTTTTGACAATTATAGAAATTATAATTGATATTAGCAATAGTATTGGAAAACCTATCCAATTTATAGCACATCTAAATTCATTAATAATTCCAATTAATCCTCTAATCTTATTTTTAACTTGTCCTTTTTTTACTATATCTTTATAAATCTTCCAAAATTGACTTGTAGTTTTAAACCATACAGAATTTTGCTTTATTATTTTACTTAGTCTATCAGGTGTTTCCATATTCTCCAAAGTTAATAATGGTGTTATTTTTATATTATTAAATTTTAGTTGTATTCCTAAATATATATCTTCACACCAAAACTCAGTATTAAAGTTTCCTAACTCTTTTAATAATTTCATATTGATAATTAGCCCATGTCCAACGACATGAGTATATAGTATATTACTTTTGAAAAAACTATTTATTAACCCTGTTTTAAGTTCAAAATTAGATTGATATATTGAAAATCCTTTTGGTATACATTTTATTTTTTCATAATTTTGCATACAATACGAATATTGTTGCACTACATTGTTGTTTTCTATTTTTTGCCTTATTTCCTCAAAAGTATTTTCATTTGGTCTACTATCAGCATTATACAATGCTAAATATGTTTTATCTAAATCTACTTTTCTATTAAAAATTTTTTCTAAATTCTCAAGCATATAATTTAATTGATCTGACATATATCCTGTAGTATATGGATAATCAATCCAATACACATTTTTATATTTTGTTACTATTTTTTCTTCTATTATATCTTGTGTTGTTTTTTCATTTGTTAGATTTTCTTTTATTTCTTTTTGAGTTGTTATTAATATTATTGGTATATCTTTAGTAATTGTATTAAAATACTTTATTGTATTTTCTATACAATTTTGCTCTCTTAAAACAGGAATTGCAATTATTATTTCTCTACTCTTTTGCTCTATTTGTTTTATATTATTTTTCTCATTTATCGCTTTATTTAAGAAGATTTTAGTCCTAATATAAAAAAATATAGTATAGAATATAAGACCAGTAATCGTTAATTTAACAAACAAATCCATATATTAATTCTCCATTAATGCTTTTTTTAATTCTTCCTTATTATGTATTACTTTAAAATCCATACATCCTTCTATAAATAAATTATCATCACCTGTAAAATCTAAATTTCTATCATCTGTTTTATATCCTATACACTTCTTTCCTAAAGCATATGCAATTCCTAATTCTACACAAGCACCTTCATCTGGTACCCTTCCATCTAGAAAAAATATTAAAATATCACAATTTTTTATTCCATTTAAATCAGTATTAAATATTCTTTTGTTTATTTCCAACTTATCTTTGCTCTCATCCTTTAAAATTTGTGCTGAAAGTCCCGCTTCTCTTTGTGGTAAATAAACTTCATATCCCCATTTTTCTAACAATATAGTATATTCTTCATTTCTCTTAAGTTCCATTTCATTAAACAAAGGTGCTGCAAAATAAATTCTTTTCATAGTATCGCCCTCCCTAAATTTTACCAATATTATACAATATTTTCTATTTATTTACAATATTTTTTAAAATATACTTCTTAGAACATATAAAAAATGAGTTCAAAACTCATTTTTCTTTTCATTCTTCTAAATCAAATTGAGAATTGTATAATCTTGCATATGCTCCATTTTTTTCTAATAATTCACTATGTGTTCCTTGCTCTACAATATCTCCATGTTCCATTACAAGTATTAAGTCTGCATTTTTTATTGTTGATAGCCTATGTGCAATTATAAAACTAGTTCTGCCCTTCATTAAATTGTCCATTGCTGTTTGTATTTGTTGTTCTGTTCTTGTGTCTATAGAACTTGTTGCTTCATCTAATATTAATATTTTCGGATTTGTTAAAATTACTCTGGCTATTGTAAGCAATTGCTTTTGACCTGCAGAAATGTTACTTGATTCTTCATCTATTAATGCATCATATCCTTTTGGTAATGTTTTTATAAAATGATGTACATGAGCTGCCTTTGCAGCTTCTATTACTTCTGTGTCTGTTGCATCTTCTTTTCCATATTTTATATTTTCTTTTACTGTTCCTCCAAATAACCATGTATCTTGTAATACCATACCAAATACTCTTCTTAATTCTCCTCGGTCAAATTCTTTTATATTGCTTCCATCTAGTAATATTGCTCCACTATTTACATCATAAAATCTCATAAGAAGTTTTACTATTGTTGTTTTTCCAGCACCTGTTGGTCCTACTATGGCTATTTTTTGACCATTCTGTATATTAGCATTAAAATCATTTATTATTACTTTGTCAGCGTCATATCCGAAATTAACATGTTCAAATTGCACATTTCCTTTTATATATTCTGTACTTTTAGGATTTTCTATATTTTTTATTTCTTCTGGTTCTTCTAAAAATTCAAATACTCTTTCTGAGGCTGCCACCATTGCTTGTAACATACCGGAAACCTGTGCAATTTGGTTTATTGGCTGTGTAAATTGCTTGTTATATTGTATAAAAGATTGTATGTTTCCTACTGTAATCTTTCCTTGTGCGGCAAAATAACCGCCTAAAATTGCTACTGCTACATATCCAACATTACTTATAAAATTCATTACAGGATGTATTAATCCTGATAAAAACTGAGATTTCCATCCTGAGCTATATAATTCTTGATTTGCTTTTTCAAACTCACTTATTACTGTTTTTTCACTATTAAAAGCTTTTACTATTGTGTGTCCACCATATATCTCTTCTACTTGACCATTTACGTGGCCTAAGTAGTCTTGTTGATTTTTAAAATACTTTTGTGATTTTGATACTATTTTCTTTACTAATAATGCAGCCACTGGTAATATTATTAAAGAAGCAATAGTCATTTGCCAACTAATTGAGAGCATCATTATTAATATTCCTATTAATGTACAAATTGATGTTATTATTTGTGTAATGCACTGATTTAGATTTTGAGATAATGTATCAATATCATTTGAAATTATTGATAGTACTTCTCCATTAGTTCTTTTATCAAAATATTTCATCGGCAATTTATTTATTTTTTCTATTAATTCATTACGCATTTTATATGTTAATTTTTGTGCTACTCCTGTCATTGTAAAGCCTTGTATTGCTGAAAACAGCATACTTATTAGGTATAGGCCTAATAGGGTTAATAGTATTTCTAATATTTTTTGAAAATTTATTCCTTCTCCACCTGATATTTTGCTTATTAATCCATTATATATTTCTGTTGTTGCATTTCCTAATATTTTTGGTCCAACTATTGAAAATATTGTACTTCCTATTGCAAATATTATTACTATAATAATTGCAATTTTATAATTAGATAAATAATTGTTTAATAATTTTTTAGTAGTACCTTTAAAATCTTTTGCCTTTTCAACAGACATTGGCCCTTTGCTTGGTCCCATTCCTCCCATAGGAGGCTTTTTGGTTTGATTATTCATTATTCTAATTCCTCCTTTGAAAGTTGTGATAATGCTATTTGTGAATATGTATCACACTTTTTCATAAGTTCTTGATGTGTTCCTATTCCAACAATTTTGCCTTCTTCTAGTACAATTATTTGATCCGCGTTCAAAATCGTACTAACTCTTTGTGCAACTATAATTACTGTTTTATCTTTAGTTTTTGTTGCTAAAGCTGCTCTTAATTTACTATCTGTTTTTAAATCTAATGCAGAAAAACTATCATCAAAAACAAATATCTCTGGGTCTATTGCAATTGCTCTTGCTATTGATAAACGTTGTTTTTGACCTCCTGATACATTTGCTCCACCTTGTGCTATTTCTGATTTATATTTATCTGGCTTTGCTTCAATAAATTCCGTTGCTTGTGCTATTTTAGCAGCTTCTTTCATTTGCTCGTCAGACATTTCTGGATTGCCGTATTTTATGTTTGATTCTATTGTTCCTGAAAACAAAAGTCCTTTTTGTGGAACAAATCCTATTCTTTTTCTCAATTCATGTTGAGGTACATCTTTAATATTAACACCATCTATTAATAGTTCTCCTCCTGTTACATCATAAAAACGTGGTATTAAATTTACAATAGTTGATTTTCCACTGCCTGTACTTCCTATTATTGCAGTTGTCTTTCCTGGTTCTGCTGTAAATGTGATATCTGTTAATAGTTCTGCATCTGCGTCAGGATATCTAAATGAAACATTTTTAAATTCCACTAGTCCCTTTTTGCTACCATCAAAGTTTTTTGTTTCTTCTTTGTCTTTTATTCTTGGTTCTTTTTCCAATATTTCATTTATACGATTTGCTGAGACTTGAGCACGTGGTAGCATTATTGCAATCATAGCAATAACTAAAAAGCTTATTACTATTTGCATTGTATATTGTATAAAAGCCATCATGTCTCCAACTTGAATATTTCCTTCTGCAACATTGTGTCCCCCAACCCATATAATTAATAGTGCTATTGAATTCATAATAAACATTAAAGCAGGCATCATTAAACTCATTGCTTTATTTACAAATATGTTTGTTTTCATCAAAATTTGATTTGCACTATCAAATCTTTTTTCTTCTTTTTTTTCTGTATTAAATGCCCTTATTACTGGCAAACCTGTTAGTATTTCTCTTGATACTAAATTTAATTTATCTACTAATTCTTGCAATTTTTTAAATTTAGGCATTGCTATAATAAATAAAAGTAGCATTATTCCTATTATGCATAAAATTGCTAACCCTATAATCCATGCCATTGATGTATTACTTCTATTTAATACCCTTATAAATCCACCTATACCTACTATTGGAGCATATACTACTACTCTAAATAGCATTGTAATAAGATTCTGAATTTGTTGTATATCATTGGTACTACGAGTTATTAGAGAAGCTGTAGAAAAGTTTTTAAACTCTTCTATTGAAAATCCCAAAACTTTTTTAAATACTTTATCCCTTAGGTTTTGCCCTAGCTTAGCGGCTACTTTTGATGATAAATACATTATTATTATTGCCGCAGTCATGCTTATTAAAGCTACTCCTAACATTTGCATTCCTGTAATAAATATGTAATTATTTTGAATTTTATCTAAATCCATGCCCACTTCTACATATTCTTGCTTAGTCGCTTGTATTGCAACTTGTTCTGTCATATTGCCTAATTTTTCATCTATTAATTTACTAGTTTCCTCTACCATTTTATTCTTTTGTTCTTCTGGCATAGTTTTTATTATGCTTAATAAATCCATTTGCTCAAGTATGCTTTGCTGTGTTTTTGGAAACTCTTGTAATATTTTGTTTTTTAATTCATGTGCTGTTTCTTCATTTGTAATGCTATATAACATCATTAAAGGTCTTGCCATTATGGAATTTAGTTCTTCTTGTTCTTCTTGTTTTAAATTGTTAAGTATGTATATTTCTTGTTCTTCCAGTGCTGGATACTTTTTTAAGTATTTTGCATATTCTTTAGTTTCTAAACTTTTTTTAGATATTAAGGTATAACTGTCTATTATTCTTTCATCTTCTGTTGTCAATAATAATACATTCTCCATTTGACTTTTTCTTATTACCTCTGGTGAAACATTTTTGATTCCACCTTGTTGTATTCCTATGTTTACAATTTTTGATGTATAGTCAGGTAATGCCAAATCTGTAGCTGCCTGTAAGCATAATAATAGTACTATAATTATAACAGAGAAAAATGATTCCTTCAGATTTCTTAAAATTTTTAACATTTTGTCCTCCTTGTTAGTTTTGATATATTTCTTTTTTTATAATATTTTTATATTTTTTATATAGTTTTATTGTGAATTTTTTGTAAATTTATTAACTTCAAAGTAAAATTGTGGCCATGAATATATTTTTTCAATATCTTTTGAATCTACCATAATGTTTCCAATGCTTGCAAACATATACGTTTTTATTTTTCCTTCTGCTACTTCTTTGCAATTTTTTAAGCAATCATCTATAAATATATCTATTTTGTTTTCTTGTGCTATTTTTAGTTTGTCTTCCGAGTTCATTAAAAGCTTATCATATGTTATATTGTGTTTCTCTAACCATTCTTTTGTCAGATTCTCTACGCTTTCTATTCCTTCTTGTTCATACCTTGCAGTTATTAAGTAAATTTTATTTCCTTCATCTTTTAATTTTTTTAGTATTTCTGCTACATATGGTTTTGGTGTTGCTTCTACCAAAACTTTTTTGAAATACTTATACCAAAATTTTTCTATAGATTTTTCATCCCAATCATACATATTTTCTATATAATAATGATTTGGTATATTACCTATATTTTTTACCTTTCCCGTTCCATTCATTTCCTCTATATCAAAAATTTGAGAGTCTCCAAAAATAATTTCAAAAGAATTTGATATTGTATCATCTATATCTACTCCTATATTCATCTTAATTTTATTCCTTTCTTAGTAAAATTTATTATATATTCTAGCATATTTTATTTTATATTACAAATATTTTTATGGTTTTGAATCTCTATAATAAAGTTTAGTTTAACTTTCAAAATAGTATTGCCAAATAAAAAAAAATCTGTTATTATATATATTGTATTTTAAATATGCCGATGTGGCGGAATTGGCAGACGCACCAGACTCAAAATCTAAATGGATTTTTTTATTGTAAAATCTTAAAAACACTGATAAATAAGAGGTTTAGGTCTTGGAAAGATACAAAAATCACTTAAATATCTAACTAAAATCTAACCAATGTGATATTTGACAAATTTTAATTTAATATATGCCGTTGTGGCGGAACTGGCAGACGCACAGCACTCAAAATGCTGCGAAGTTTCTTCATGTGGGTTCGAGTCCCACCAACGGCACCACAAATTAGTTTGATAAGGCTAATTGATTTTTAAGAATTTGAAGACTGCACTTCTTCATTTTCTTTTTTTATGCTTATTGCATTTGATAATGCTTGAACAGACAAAGCTTTTGACTTGCTATCTAAATGTGCATATATATTTGCAGTAGTTGAAAAGTTAGAATGTCCAAGCCACTCTTGAATTGCTTTCATAGGAATTCCTTTTGCAAGTAATAAACTAGCACAAGAATGTCTTAAATCGTGAAAGCGAATATGTTTTAATCCTTTATTATTTAATAATATTCTAAAATGTTCTGATACATAATCAGGTCTTACAAGTTTTCCTTGTGGATTTACAAAAACATAATCTTTAAATTCATTTATATAAGTTTTACCAAAAGCTTCTTTAAAAGCTTGTTGTTTCTTTTTAGTTTCTAATAATTTTTCAGATATTTCATTTACTAGAGGTAAAGTTCTATAACTAGATTTGTTTTTAGTTCTATCTTTAGCAACTATTTGTCTTTTTCCATCAAGTTTAGCAATAACAACTGTATGCTTAATAGTAATTGTATTATTTTCAAAATCAAATGCATCCCATTTTAAACCTAAAACTTCACTTCTTCTTAAACCATAAAAAGCAGTCATTAAAATCATAAGTTCCATTGGATCATCTTTAGATTTTTCAAATAACTCATTTAGTTCATTTTCATTATAAAAACCACCAATATATTGTTCTTTTTTAGGTCTTTGAATTTTATCTGCAGGATTACTAGGTATTAAATTCATTTTATAAGCATAGTCTAAAGACTTTCTAATAAGTGCGTGATGATGAATAACTGTATTACCAGATAGTCCTTCAGCAAATAAAACATTATAATAGTTTTGTATATTTATAGGTTCTATATCAATTAATCTAATAGGATTTTCAGTAAAATATTTAGTTATTCTACCACTAATTAATTGATTATATGAGGTATAAGTAGATGGCTCTATTGTCTGTTTTACAGTTTCCAACCAATCATTTATAAAATCTACAAATAATACATTATTGTTTTTATTAGTAGGGAATTGTTTGAAAAATTCCATATTTAATTGCTTTTCAAAATCTACTTTTAATTCTTCAGCTTTTGCTAAAGCTTGTTTTTTATTACCTCTAACTTTTAATTTTGTGGAAACCCATTTTTGTTTCCTTTTTCCGTCTTTATCTTTATAATTTAAAACAGCTTGATAAATGCCGTTTTTCTCTTGTAGGCTTACTGTTACCATTTAAAAACTCCTTTCTTTGATATAACAGACTAGATTTAACCTACTATTGATATAAATATATATTAACATCTTATCAATACAAAATCCAGTCTTAATTGTTTGTTGTTAGATAAGATATGACATTTGCTTTCGGTATTTTATATTCTCTACCTATTTTTAAAGACTTTATATTATTACTTTTGACTAAACGATAGGCAAGAGTAATACCAATGCCAAGCATATCTTTTAACTCTCTTACAGTTACTACATCTGGATAGGTAGTAAACATTAATTTGTAATTGTCTTTCACATTTTGCATAGAAAACCTCCTTTCATAATAAATTGCATAAAAAAAGACCATAAGGTCAAAAAATAAAAAGTATTATACATATACTTTTTTACTCTTAATAAAATTAGGGCTAATAACATTACTTACCCTTTTAGGAACATCAGCACCACATTTTAATTTTTTATTTAAAACTAAATCGCTAGAATTCTTATCATAAACAAAAGCACTTCTATTCCATTTAACATATGCTAAATCTGACATTTCACAAGAATAAGAAAGTTCTTTACTAGCTTCAATATGTTGTTTCTTTAACATTTCATCTAATTGTTTGTCAGTTTCAGTTTTTCTTTTGTTTTTAATCCATTCTCTTTTAGAAATTTTGCGATTTTCTTTACTAATTTCCTGTCTGTAAGCTTTTTCACTAGAATATCTATCATCTTTTTTTATTATTTTAGTAACGTAAGAAGGATTAACATTTAAGTCTTTTGCAATAGCACTTGGTTTCAAATGTTCATTATAAAATTTTTCAACGATAATTTCCTTTGTTTCTATAAAAATCACATCCTTTCTTATGGTAAAATTTCTGTCTACAAATTTTAAATATAGTTATACTACTTGACATTTATAAGTAATTATTGTAATATATTATTATATTAAAATTATTAACTTACGATTACATTATAAAGTAATAAATGTAATATGTCAAGCTATTACAATAAAATTTTAAAAATTTTTTTGGAGGTACAATATGGAATTTAATTTTAATACTAGAAATCCTTACTCGTACATGAAATACGGAGGTTATCGTGGAGAATATAAAGACAATGAATATTATATGATTCCAATACCAGAAGCTTCTATTAATGCCAGAGATTTATATGATGTATTTAGTAAAATAGATACTGTATTAGTAGATTTATTAAATGTTGGTAGATTATGTTCTGAAGATGATAGTGAAAGAATGAAATTTACTTCTACATTATTTTTTGTTCAACAATATGGATTATTAGGATTTATGGTAGAGGCTCCAGTTAATCCAAACTTTTTATTAGATAAAGAAGTAATTTTAAAAGAAGATAATTTTATAAGCAAAAAATGTGTTATGAAAGCTCAAGATTATTTTGATTTATTTTTCCCTTTTGCTAATAAAGAAGAAATGAGTTTTTCTATTGTTGGTAATGATGTAAAAATAAATTCAAATTCTGATTTACAAAGGCTTTTAAATAATACATCAATAACAAATCAATTAATCTATTCTAGTTTTTATTGTGAAAAAATAGATTGGATTGTTGATTATGCAAAGAAAATGTATAAGATATTTAAAAGTATTATTGATTTGCAAAATGATACTTTAGAACTTTATTCTCAAGAAAGAGCAAGAGAAATAATAACAAATTATACTATGCCAGGAATTCCTTATAATATAAGTATGTATGGTACAAAACCAGAAATAGCTTGGCAACCAAATTCATTAAAACAAGCTTTAGATTTAGCTTTTGGATTTTTTATGTGTAGCGACAAAAATCCAATAAAAATGTGTAAACATTGTGGTCAAATATTCCTTTCAAAAAATCCTAAAGCAGAATATTGTAGTCCTAAATGTAGAAATCAAGCTAATGTTTATAAAAGTAGAGCAAAAAGTAAATAATAAATTGGTTAGACTCTTACACTTCCATATATTAAAATATATATGGAGGTGTTTTTTATGTTAGGAAAGTATGGAACTATTTATAAAAATTATTTAAAAGAATATAAGAAAGCTATGTATGATAATTTGAAACGTAAAGGAAAATTAGAAGAACATTGTTATCAAAGAGAGAGTGAAATTAAAGAATTGAGAGAAAGATTAGAAGAACAAATAAAATCAAATAATCCACCACCTAAAACAAATGAGTTTATTGTTATGGCACGATATAATCAAATGATAAATGAACAAGTAAATGAACTTCTATTAAAAGAAATAGAATTTTAAAAAATATTAGAAAAAACATTGTTGAGGAGATAAAATATGATATAATAAGATAAATGATATTTGAGAGTTTTAAACGTGATTTGTGTTTACATATATAAGTTTATAATATTCTTTAAATAATAATTATAGCCAAAATAATGAAACAAAAGAAAAAAGGAGGAAAATATGGGAGTTTCAGTTAGAACTAGACAAGCCTATTCCGAAATAGATGAATTTTTAGGATTATTAAGTGATGAACAAAGAAATAAAATACCACAAAAATTAAGAGAATTTTTTAGAGAAGAAAAAGATGAAAATTATATAAAAGGAATAAGTCCAACAGAGCCAATAAAAAATCAAAACCTAAAAGAAGAAACTTTGGGAATTATTGCATTACTTAATTTACAATATTGGTGTGAAGATGAAAATGAGAAACAAAGATTAAAAGAAGTGTATGCCAAAAATGAAAAGATATATCAAGAAATGTTACAAGTTTCTTTTAATCCAGATGATATCTTTAAGAAAAAAAATAACAATACAGAAAACCAACAAGAAAGAATAGAAAATACTCAAATAATTGAATATAAAGAATCATTTATCAAAATGATAATAGGAAAAATAAAAAAAATATTTTTAAGATGAGAAATTATATGTGTAGGAGATTAGTTATTTTATGGAGGATAAAAGTTTTATAAATTTGTTGACTGAAGAAAATTTAGCAAAAATTAATATAGATCCTAGATTAGTAGATAGTTTTAAAAGAGTAATGAAAAAAATGCAAGTTTATTTTAACTCTAATGGTTATACTTCTGAAAGAGATTATCAAGCATTTTTTTATGAATACTTACTTAATCCAGATAATACAAAAAATTTAAGTTTGTTTTTAAATGATGAACCAAGCAAAATAGGAGCTGATGGATTTTATACCAATGATGGTAAAAGAATTTGTATAGATGAAAGTAATTCAAGAAAAGACGAAAATTTAGATTCAACATTATGTCACGAGTTTATTCATTTTCTCGTAATGAGAGGAATTATTGATGAACAATATGCTGATCCTCAGATTAGATTTGGAGGTTTTATAAATGAGGCATTAACAGAAATGTTAAATAGTCAAATGTATCCCAATAGTGGTGCTTATGAGCCACAGGTTAGTATGATGGAATTTGCAAATTTATTGAGTAATAATGTAAATAATTACAGTATGTTTTTAAGAGGAAATATAGATGCAAAAGGATATGGAGCATCCGCTTGGAATAATTTTGTTGCTAAAGCACAAGCATATCAATCAAAGTGGAAAGGGAAACCTTTTCTTATGGCAGATGCTCGTAAAGATAAATTATATATTAATGCACAAAGAGAATTAATAAATTCTAAAATCTCTGTTCATCTTATAAAATCATTTAGCGATTATACTGAAAAAATAGATATTTTAATGCAAAGACCAGCACCAGATTTAGAATATATGGAAACTTTTTTTGAAAATATGGATATAAGTTTACTTAATAATCTAGGATTAAGAAATCCAGAATTATCAAGTATATTAAAACAAAAACTTCAAGAATACAGAGAAATATCATCTTCTCATGCAAGATATGGAAACAAAGATATTTATGAATTTGAAATATTAGGTCGTAAAATAGGTATTGATAAAGATAGAAATTTATATGGAGCAAATGGATTGCTATATCAAACTACTTGGAATCCAAATACAGGAATATATGAATTTAAAACAGGAAATGAAAGTGTAAAATTAGATATAAGTCAAATTGATTTTAAAAATTGGAAAACAAGAGCTGGGGAAAGACAACAAGAAATTGCACAGTATTTTTCTCAGAATGCAAAAGATGATGTTAAGTCAGTTGAACAAGTGGCTAAAAATAATGGATTGGTAAAATTAGAAAAGTTTACATTACCAAGTGTAGGAGGAAAGAAAAATTCTACTGTTATATATGTTGCTACATATAATGATAGAATTGAAGTATTAAACAATCCTACTCAAATTGGAACAATGGAAAATATTAATTCAGCACAATATATTGGTGTTACATCTTTAGACCCAAAAGTAGGAGCAATATATTCAAAGCCATTAGGTAGTATTGATAATGGAATTGTATATTCAAAATATAATCAAAAATATTTACACTCAAGAACAATACATTTATTAGCCAAAAAAATAACACCGACTTTAACAGAAGAACAAATAGATAAATTAGTAGAACAATATAAAGCAAGTGATGAATATGATGTAGAAGATAATTTAAGTCCAGAACAATTACAAGAATTTGCAATTATGCAGTATGCGGAAAGTCAATATGATAGAATACCATATGAACAGAAAAAGGAATTATATGATAAAGTTGTAAAGTCAAATGAGAGATTTATTATTTCTACCAAGGATGGAAAAATCAATGTTTCGCTATTGTTTGGAGATGAAATAACTACAGCTTTTCAAGGACAATCAGTAGTATTAGTAGATACAAAAGGAAAAGGGTTATATAATGAACAGTATGAAACATTATCAAGATCAGCTCCAGTAAAAACAACGAGTAATCCATCTGTAATAAAGACAAATGAAGATGGTAATATAATTTTTTCACCAATACAAAGACCAAATCAAGAAACAAGACAACAAGTATTGTCAAGTGCAATTGAAGCCACGGAGGAAACAACAAGAACAGGTACAATAAATGCACAGGCACAAGAATTAAAAAATGCAGTAAAAGATAAAACAAGAGAAAATGAAGAACAATTATTACACTAAAAATTTAAGTTTATAATAATTTGATAAAAAAGATTTACTAAAAGAAAAACTAGCAATTTTATGAAAGGATATGTATGGAAAAATTTAAATTAGATTTAGAATCTCCTATAAAAGGTGTTTATTTAAGCTCAGAGATGATAGATTTGATGAGTATAATACAATGTAAAGACCTACAACAATTAAGCGATTTTGTTATGAATTGTGAGCAAATGACAATAAGTCTAGAAGATAGGAATTCTTGGAGAGAAGAAGATATAGAGGCAATAAAACACAAGATTTTTAAAGAATACCAAGATTCTTTTATATCATTAGAAGAACAGGTTACAGATTCTCGAGCATCGTTTGCACAAGCATTAAGACATATAGGAATTGAAGAAAACATTATGGAAGAATTGTTTAATGTCTATAAAGAAAATGGAGCAAGAGGAATAAAAGAAACGCTATCTAGCAAGTACCCAGAAAAATACGAAAAAATGGCAAAATCTCAACATAGATTTATCGCTTCTGAAAGAGACCAAATAAAAAGAGTTACATACGATGAAATAGCTACTCTTATTGGTACATTACAAGAACATAATACTATTTTATTAGGTGGTGGCAGATATTATGATGTTGTAAATAAAATGGTAAATTCGCAAGAAGATAGGTATGACTTTTATCAAATGCAAAGAGGTTTAGATTTTTGTGAAAGAAACGGATTAAGTGCCAGATACCATACATTATTAGATAAACAAACTTTAGATGGACAACTTGCAGGAAAAAACAAAGAAGAAGTATTGGCTGAAATAGAGAAATTTGTAAGACAATCTATAGATTTTATTAACGAATATAATGCTAACCATGTTATTAAGGATGAAAATGGAAATACAAGAGGGTTAATAACTTCTATTGATTTATTTAATGAAATTATTTCATTTGATAAAGTTAATGAGAATGGCGAAAGAGATGAAAATGGCGAATACAGAAATATGTGGCAATTAAAATATGGAATAACATTAGAAGAATTAATGCAAACTTTTTCGTATGCTTTGGAAAATAAACCAGAAGGTGTAACTTATGTATATAATGAACCATTTTTAGAAAATCTAGAAAGAAGAAATGCAGTAATTTCATTAATAAAACAAATGAAATCAATATCACCAAATTTAATAGATACTTTTGGAACACAAATGCATATAGAAACAAATCAAAATATGCAAGAAGTAGAGCAATGTTTTAAGGATTTTTATAAACTTCAAGAAGAATTTGGACTTGGTATTCAAATAACAGAATTTGATATGTGTTTGCCAGAAGCAGAACTTTTTGCGGAAGATGGAAGTGTAAAAGATATATCAGATGACAAAAAGAAAATGAAAATAGCAGAATTGATAAAAATAATATCAGATAGTGGAGTTGATTTGGAAGGAGTTTCCTATTGGTCTATAAGTGATACACTAGACCACAATGTGCAGAGGACTAATACTAAGACTTTTTTGGCAAAAGATTTCTACAGTAAGTTTAAAGAATTGACTTCAGAAAGTTCCGAAATGTCTTTAGAGCAATTATTGAAACATCCATTTTTATCAAAAGGACAAGTTGGTAAATTCAAAGAATTATATTATCAAGAAGGTGGAAAAGAAAAACTAGAGCAAATTATACAATCTCGCCAAAGAGAAGTTATAGAAAGTAGACTTTCTGGATTATATTCAGGAATTTCAAGAGATAGAGAAACACAAGAATTTGAACAAAGTGATATATTGGCAAGTGCGGTAGAGGCAACGGAAACAGTACGAACAGGCACAATAAATGAACAAGGTCAGACTATAAGAAGCATACAAAGAGATAAAACACAACAACAAGATAAGATGAATAATGGAATTAATAAATAAAATTAAGTAGAAATAAAATTAAAAATCGAGCGCAATCAAAATGTGCTCGAATTCTTTTTAATGACTTTCATAGCATAAAAGTTATGGACACTAATGTTATAATTGTCAGCCAAAGATTTTGAAGTCTTTGGCTGGATTACTATTGAATGCAGTATATAAATACTGGATTACAATGTATTAATATTATATGCAAAATTAAAAAAATTATAATAAAACGATAGTCTTACGACTATCGGATTACAATGATTACGTTGCTTTCGCAACGGATTACAATGTTTTGTTAATTTAATTATACCATATTTAGAGAAAAAGTCAAATTTTTTATAAAAATTATTCCCATTTTGTCATAGTATAATACTTTGTTAATGCTGTATTTATATTATTCCAGTCATTTAAAGTAATTTTTGTTAATTTTCCTTTTGTTCGGTGAGGGCTTATAATTCTCAATTTACTTATATTTTTAAGTTGTTCTACTAAAACAGTTGAATTATGATTTTCTAAATCAATATGATACCATCTAGTGTCATTCATTCTTTCGGAAGTTAATGGCAGTATTGTACAAATAGGAGAATTCCTTTTTGTCTTTACAATTAATACAGGTCTTATCTTATTTTGTTCACTACCAATATTTATTCCTAAATTACACCAATAAATATAATTACTTGTTATAGGAAAGCTAGGAATATCTTTTTTGAATTTCATGTTAGCTTTATCTTTAGTCCAAGTAGCATATTCAATAGCACTAGATTCATCTATATCACTTAAAATATCTATTGTTTCATTAAATTGTTTATTTATTTCTTCGTTCATATATTCACCTCGCTTTCAAAGTATAACACACATTTATTAATAATTAAAGAGATATAAGAAAATTTGTTTGAAAACTATAATTCTAAATCATCATATTCAAGTTCTTGCTCATATTTAATCTGCCTTTCTGGATTAATATATGTATCAGTTTCTCTTTGGAAATCTCTAATAAAATCTTCTTCTTCAGATACAGAGAACCTTTTACACACCCAATGAATAAATTTATTAAGTGTTTTTTCAAAAGTTTTAATAACTTTTCTTAAAAATTTGTTATCTTTTTCTAAATGATAGATTTCATCTTCATATTTATTTTCTACTTTTCTTATTTCTTGTTTTAGTTTAATAGAATAATCATTTTCTAATGTTTTGAAGTTTTCTTTAATTTCTTTATTTTCTGCTAAAATAGATTGTCTTTCTTTTTCATATTTTTCAGCTTTATCAACTAATCTACATTGTTTATATAATTCATGATGTAAAGAACAATTTTCTTCGTGTAATTTTTCTATTAATTTATCTTTAGGTTTAATAATTAATTCTTCAATTTTTTCATCTCTACCAAGCATTATTTTACTAAAATCTTTTATATTAGGAACATCAGGTAATTGTAATTCGATATCTTGCAAAACTGTTTTAGAATTTTCAAATCCAGTTATTTTTTTATAATCTTCAACAGATAAATGAACTCTACCATTTTCATTGCCTCTTTCTAATTCAAAATTATTAGATTTTATATAATTATAAAAAGCATCTTGAAGTTGTCTATAACTATCTTTTTCTTTCCAAAACTCACTACAAGCAATTTTATCAATATCATTTCCTTTTTTATCTTGTGTATGAACTACTGGTATAAATACTAAATGCATATGAGGAGTTTCTTCATCCATATGTACTTTTGCAGATAAAATATATTGTTCTCCTAAATTCTTGTAACCACACACAAATTTATATGCAGTTTCAAAATATCTTTTAGTTTCTTCTGCACCAATAGAATTAAAGAACTCTTTATCAGACGTTATAATATACTCACACACAATATTACTCACACTTTTTATTTGCCCTTTTAAATTATATTTTTCTTTGATTAACTCAAATTCTTTTTCATAAGAATATTTACAATCCTTTAATGAATAATTAAGATAAGATAATTCTTTATTAATATTTTTATTAGAATAATTTTTGTTTCTTCTTTCGTTATGGCGATAAATTCCTTTCAAATTTTCTCTTTTATATTTTTCATTTCTAATTATTGCATAGCTCATAAATCATACCTCCTTTGCTCGAACTTATAGCTAACACAAGTGAAGTGTTGTAACACACTACAACACTTTTTTAGCTGAGTGCTTCAAAAAGTGTTAGTGTGGCAGGGAAACCCCACACACCAAACCTAAAAAAGCTAATGCATTTTTAGGTTATTAAATAAAAAATGCTTATCGCAATTTTTATTTAACTGAGCCAAAAAATAAATTTTTTGACTCACTCACTTTAGCAACTCCCAAGTAGAAACCAGAGGGAGAGAGCTAAAGTGAATTAGGCGTAATAATCCCTTATGTTGAAATAAAGAATTATTACGCCTTTATAAAACAGAAACCGTCGGTCAGTCGCCTTGCTTATAGGCAGCCTAGTAAGTAGAATTTCTACTATAATTGCTGATACAAATAAGTATCTTTGTTCATATTTGCCCAAACTTTTTACAATTATAAATCCATATCAAATATTGCCACCGAATACTCTTTTTTTATTGTGAGTCTTTGTTCTAAAATCTCACTGTCGCACTTTGTATAAATAGACCGTTTATACTAATACGGATGAATTTTATGCGTCGGCTCATCACACCTAGTACTTTTATAGAGGTACTGCCTAACTCTTTTGCATATGAAAAAGACATCTGTAATTTCTTACAAATGCCTTTTAGCTTAAATATTTAATTTTGTTTGCCCTCACAATCGATTTTAAGACGCTTTCTAATAGAGGGTGGAGTAATTTTATATACTCAAAATAAATTTTAAAAATATCAATAGTAAATTTTCTGTTATATCTAAAAATATCTAACTAATATCTAACTTTTTTTCAAAATTCTTGCAAAATCATAAAAAAATATGTTATTAAGTAGCAAATAAGAAAAACGAGAGTGAGTACTAGAAAATCCATAGTTTTGAGATTTTTAAAAAGTAATATTTAATACTAAAAATAAGTAAGTATAAAATAGCTTAAAAGACTCAAAATCTGGCGGGAAACCATGTGGGTTCGAGTCCCACCATCGGTACCACTTTACAATCAGCCAAATGGAAAAAAGAAAGAAAATTCAATAAAGAATTTTCTTTCTTTTTATTGTATATTGTATAGGAAAAATCGACTATTATCTTGCCCCTATATAAGATTTTCAGCATATATTCTCCATATCATTCCTTATTTTTTCCTTTAACATTGTACTCTTTTACTTTAACTTTTTTTATTTCAAAATCAAATTGATTTTTTTGTATATTTATATTAAATTCACTTTCTTTTATAAGCTCAAATTCTAATTTATCTATGTCTAATAATATTTGTGTTGATAAGTTCATTCCCAATGGTAATGTTTTATTAAAATTTTCATAAAAAATAATATTAGAGTAATATAATATAGGAGTACCTTCTTGTAAATTTAATTTATACATTACTTCTTTATTCTTCACATTCTGCAACTCATTTTTTGGATTTATATCAAATATTTCTAATTTACATAGTTCTTCTTTTGAAAGTTTATATACAGATATGTTCCTACATAAAGATATTTTGCCAAATGCTTCATTTATTAATTTTAAATAATTTTTTAAATTATCTTTATATAAATTAACATCCGAATTTGAATTTATATTTAGAATTTTATATTTATCTTTTTCAATTTCTCTATGTTTTTTATTATTTATAACTTTTATTTTTGTTTTATCCTCAACCATACTTCCAAATATGTTAAAGTCTTTCATATTAATATATTCTATATTTTTCTCATACTCTTTTTTTAGCAGATCAAATTCTTGTTTCAAGTCTTCACTATCACTATCTAATGCCTTTATAGAATTCATAGCTTGTTTTACTGCAAAAACAGCATCTGTTTCATTTTTGGATAACTTTCTTCTTTGCAATTCATCGGCTTTTTTGCCAAAATCCTCAATGTCCTCTTCATAATCAAAATATTTTTCTATTTTTTCTTTATGGCTTTCTTCTTCAATATCTCCTTCTTGCAAGCTAGGAAGTTCATCTTTATTAGTAAATTTCCAAAACTCAAAAATGCTTTTTTTATGCTTTTCTATTTCTTTTATATATAATTCTGCATTTTCTATTTTTTTAGATAAATTAGTAATTTTTAATTCTATTGCCTTTATATCCAATTGTTTATTTTTATTTTCTTCATTCTTATTATTTAATCTTGTGCAAAGACCTATTAAATCTTCTAAAGTATATTGTTCTTTTCTTTCATATAAAACTTCTGGCTCTTGTTTCTTATCTTCTTTAATATTTTCTTCATTATTATTAATTTCTTTCTTAATGTTTTTACTTTTAAAATAATATCTAACTCTTCCTAAAAAAGTTTTTTTACACTCCAAAAAAGTAGAAATTTGTTTTTGCTTTTCCAAATATTCTTCTATTTTACTTTCATTTATTTTTTTTAACTTTTGTAACTTTGCTGTTCTTTCAACTATTTCTAATTTAACATTTTCTATATCTTTTATTTTTTTATTTACTTGGTTATTTATAAAATTAGGCAATTTTATATACTCTATTTTTTCTTGTTCAAAGAAAAAATCTATCCCTGCCTCTTTATTTATTTTTAAATTAAACTTATACTGCTCTTCTGCTCCAGTTGATAAAATAAATAATGCCTTTAGCAATTTATAAAAATTAACTGCTGCTTCTTTGTCTTTTAACACTATTCTATAAGTGCTTAGAACTTTTTCATAAACATCAATTTGTCCTATAATTTGCACATATAGTTTTTCTTTATTATCATATACCTCAAATACATCTGGCCATTGCTTTGTAAAATACCATAAATAATTTTCCACATCTGATATCTCTGACTTTTTTAAATATCGCCCTGAATAATCTAAATGACTTATTGGTACAAATATTTTTTCTTTAACATTATTTTTTTTACATTCTATCTGTTTTTTTAATATATAAAATAATTCTGGATTATTCATTTCTTTGGATGGAACTAGCATAAAATATCTATCATTATAATCAGAATAATATATCTGCCATATAAAATTATTCTTATACTTCACTTCAAATGGTATTTTACTTTTTAATAACTTTTGTTCATCTTCTATTTCTTTAACATCATCTATCTTAAAGTTTTTTAAAAGCTCTAGGAATTTAACAAATTTTTCGATATTTTCTTCTTGCTCTGTATCTAGATACTCACTAATAGAAGCTGATAGCTTATATTTTTCTTTTAAATTTGTTAATCTATCTGTAGGTGTTATTAATATCTGAATTTCTTCAATATCTATATATTTATATACCTTGTATGCTTCATCATAAGACTCTAATGGTCTAAAATTAAGAGGTTTAAATTCTCTTAAAAACTCTGGTATATTTTCCAAATCTAAACCTATATATTCCAATTTTTGTTTTATAATTTTCTTTTCATCATTGGTAGTTTCTGGCATTTTTTCCCTCCTAACCATTATGTTTAGAGTATATCATAAACACAACAAAAAGAAAACATTTTTTAATTATTTTTAATCAAGGGGTGTCCCAAATTGAGAAAAAAGCACAATTAGGGACTGTCCCTAATTGTACTCTTTTATTTCTGCTTTAATTTTGCAAATAAATTCGTCTATTGGCATTTGTCCTATGTCGCCATCTTTTCTTGCACGCACACCTACTGCATTTGTCTCTACTTCTTTGTCTCCTACTATTAGCATATATGGAATTTTTTGAAGTTGTGCTTCTCTTATTTTATATCCTATTTTTTCTTCTCTATCATCTAATTCTACTCTTATGCCTTCATTCATTAATTTTTCTACTATTTTATTGGCATAGGCTTTTTGTTTATCAGATATTGTTAGAATTTTTACTTGTACTGGTGCTAACCAAGTTGGGAATGCGCCTGCATAATGTTCTATTAAAACCCCTATAAATCTTTCTATACTTCCGAAAACTACTCTATGAAGCATAACTGGTCTGTGTTTTTCTCCGTCTTGTCCTATATATGTTAAATCAAATCTTTCTGGCATTTGGAAATCCAATTGTATTGTTCCACATTGCCAATCTCTTCCCAAACTATCTTTTATATGGAAGTCTATTTTAGGACCATAAAATGCCCCATCTCCTTCATTTATTACATATTCCATATTTTCATGTTCTAGTGCTTTTTTTAATGCGTTTTCTGCTGTTGCCCACTCTTCATCGCTTCCCATAGAATTTTCTGGTCTGGTTGATAATTCAACTGTATATGTAAAACCAAATAAACTATATACTTGATTAATTAAATGCATTAAGTTTATAATTTCAGACTCAATCTGTTCTGGCAAGCAGAATATATGTGCATCATCTTGAGTAAAACATCTTACTCTAAACAATCCGTTTAATTGTCCTGACTTTTCATGTCTATGTACTAATCCTAATTCTCCCATTCTTATAGGTAAATCTTTATATGAGTGCATCTTGCTTTTATAAACAAGCATTCCCCCTGGACAGTTCATTGGCTTTAAGGCAAAGTCTTGTTCATCAATTTTTGTTGTGTACATATTATCTTTATAATGATCCCAATGACCTGAACGGTGCCATAGCTCTTCATTTAACATTACTGGTGTTTTAACTTCTTGATAGCCATTTAAAGTATGAATTTTCCTCCAGTAATCTTCTAATATATTTCTTAATACCATACCTTTTGGTAAGAAAAATGGAAATCCTGGACCTTCTCCTGTCATCATAAATAACTCTAATTCTTTTCCTAATTTTTTATGGTCTCTTTTTTTAGCTTCTTCTAACATATTTAAATATTCTTCTAATTGACTTGCTTTTGGATAAGAAATGCCATAAATTCTTTGTAACATTTTATTCTTTTCATTTCCTCTCCAATATGCACCTGATGTAGTTAATAATTTTACTGCTTTTATACTTCCTGTTTTCATAACATGTGGTCCTGCACAAAGGTCTGTAAATTCTCCCTGTTTATAAAAGCTAATTTCTTCATCTTCTGGCAAATCTTCTATTAATTCTACTTTATAAGGTTCTTGTTTTTCCTTCATAAATTTAATTGCTTCATCTCTTGGTAATGTAAACCTTTCTATTGCTAAATCTTCTTTAATTATCTTTTTCATCTCATTTTCAATTTTTGCCAAATCATCTTCTGTAAATGGTTTTTCCACATCAAAATCATAATAAAATCCATTATCAATCGAAGGTCCTATTGCTAATTTTACTTCTGGAAAAATTCTTTTTATAGCTTGTGCCATTATGTGTGATGTTGTGTGCCAATATGCTTTTTTCCCTTCTAAATTATCAAAAGTTACAATCTCTAGTTTACAGTCTTCATTTAGTTCATATCTTAAATCTTTCACCTCTCCATTAACAATTCCTGCTAAAGCAACTCTTGCTAATCCTTCACTAATCTTCTTTGCTACATCTAATACTGAACTTTCTTTTTCTACTTCAATATTAGAGCCATCTTTTAATTCAATTTTTATCATTTTATTTTTTCCTCCTTCTTTAAGGGTGTCCCAAATTGAGCAAATTGGACAATTGGGGACTGTCCCTAATTGAGCCAAATAAAAACTCCTAGACATAGTTATATGCCTAGGAGTGCTATTTACACGGTTCCATCCTTGTTTTTACTTAATTAGCTTTTAACGCAAGCATACGTCTAGTTTTGCTAGAAACAATGAGGTAGTTTTTCAAATATGTTTTTTTAGATTAGCTTTCAGCCTATTGACTAATCCTCTCTTTAAATAACCTTTATTTTACTTTGTCTCATTTATGTTTTCTATATAACATATGTTATATTATACTTTATTTTTTGTAAAATTGCAAGTGTTTTTCTTTTAATTTCTAAACATTTCCATTTTTCTTTGCTATATAGTTCCATGAGTCTTTACACATATCTTCTAATGTTTTTTCTGCTTCCCAATTCAACTCTCGTTTTGCCTTAGATGGGTCTGCATAGCAAGTAGCTACATCTCCTGGTCTTCTTTGTGTTATTTTATATTTTACTTTTTTTCCTGTACTCTTTTCAAATGCGTTTATCATATCTAAAACACTATAGCCTTTACCAGTTCCCAAATTATATATATATATACCTTTTTTTTCTTTTTCTAATTTTTCAAGTGCTTTTATGTGTCCTTTTGCCAAATCAACTACATGTATATAATCTCTAACTCCTGTTCCATCAGGTGTATCATAATCATTTCCAAATACTGATAATTCTTCTAATTCTCCTGATGCTACTCTTACTATATATGGCATTAAATTATTTGGTCTACCTTGTGGTTCCTCTCCAATTAATCCAGATTCATGTGAACCTACTGGATTGAAATATCTTAATAAGCAAATATTCCATGTGTTATCTGATTTATACACATCTTTTAATATTTGCTCTATATATAATTTAGTTGTTCCATATGGATTCGTTGTCCCGCCTACCTTGCATTCCTCTGTTAGTGGCACTATTTCTGGATCTCCATACACAGTTGCAGATGAGCTAAAAATAATTGTTTTTACATTATGATTTTTCATAATATTTAACAAGCTTAATGTCCCTGCGACATTGTTAGTATAATATTCTATTGGTTTTTCTACTGATTCCCCTACTGCTTTATATCCTGCAAAATGTATTACCGCTTCTATATTATTTTCTGTAAAAACCTTATCCATTTTCTCTTTGTCAGCATAATCCATTTCATAAAATTTAAAATCTTTATTTGTTATTTTTTTAATTTTCTCTAACATTTCTGGCTTACTATTTGAAAAATTATCAACAATGATTACCTCTCTATTGTTTTTTAATAATTCTACAACAGTGTGACTACCAATGTATCCTGCTCCCCCTGTAACTAAAACCGACATATCTATCTTTCCTTTCTTATTTATTGTTCGTTTATAAATTGTCTTATTATATTTACAATATTTTCTGTATTGCTTTCTAATTTGTTTGGTGTGAATGTATCTATATTTTTTAGTGTTTCTTTTAACTCTGAAATATCCTTTATGCCTTTTATAAATCCCTGTTTTGAAAATGTTTCTACAATTTGAATTTGATGATCATTTACATGTTCTCCATATTTTCTTAATCTTGGAACAGCAATTACTTTTTTACCTAACTTAACAGCTGTTACTATTGAACCCACCCCTCCATGTGTTATTATAATATTAGCTTGTTCTATAAGTTCATTAAATTTATTTTGTTCTATTAAGTTAAATATTTCCATATCATCTGACTCAAATTTAGTACTACCTGCCTGTACAACTACTTTATCTTTTATTGTTCCTTCATCTATACATTTTTGTACTTCTTCTAATAACCTATGGAAGCTATTGTTTTGTGTTCCTAATAATACTAAAATCATTAATATATAGCACCTCCATATACAGATTTAGGATATAATTGTTGCATTTCTTTCCATTGTACGATAAATAAATCTGAAATTGGATAAACCATCCTCCCTGACAATGTTTTTGTATTTCTGTTTGCAAATGTTTCTATAAAAATAATTTTAGAACCAAATAGTTTACCTATGTAACACATTGGCACCGCAGTATGAGTACCTGTTGTTATAATTACCTTTGGTTTTATTTTAAAATAATAAAATAAACTTTTAAAACAATTATATATAAATATAAAAGGATATACTAATATTTTACTTCTTGTTCCATAAGCCAAATATTTTGTTTCTTTTATACCTTCTATCTGTAAACTTTCTGTAGACTTGTCCTTTTCTGTTATAAGATAAGAGTCATATTCTTTAAATAATGCTTTTAGTTGTAATAGTTCATTTAAGTGACCACCTGTACTAGCTATAAATAAAACTTTTTTCACTCTTCTCTTATCTCCTTTTTAGATAGTAGGATAGTTATAAAGACAAGTCCTGCAAAAGCAGTTACTATTAAACTTCTGTATGTAAACCAATAATGTATAATTGAGTGTTGCCCTGCAACAATATACCATGCGATAGGTATGGTTGCTATTAATATAAAACATAAAACATTTTTTATATTTTTAAAAGATATTTTAACTCTTTGTATTATTGCTTTTATACTTAGATAAATTATATATATTACAGTTATCAATATATTAGGCACATTAGTAATCATTTTAGTATTTAATTTTAAAACCGTGAGTCTTGTGAAATTTCCATTTATTGTCTCATTTCCCGTTCTTTCCATAATTTTTTCTATTGCTGGTATAAACATATTTTCCTTTAATAATATGCTACTTAATATCCATTTTCCTGCCCACATTCCTGCATATCCTACTATCCATGCCAAGCCGTATATAATAAGGTCTTTTATGCCTTCTTTTAAAGATTTATTTTCTAATATGAAGAATAATATTATTGGTATTCCAAAAGTAGCAACTGGATAGGTTAATAAATCAAAAAAGCTAGTCATCATCCCTATTATTAAAAAGAAATAACCATATTTATTTTTTAGTTTCTCATGAAATAGTAACATTACTATCATAGCTATTAAAAAAATATATAATACACTTGAGAACTGCATAGACATCCCTGTTGTTATTGGAGATATCACAAAAAGTGCTATACAAAACGGCAGAATAAATTTTTCTAATTTTCTTTTTGTCATTAAATAAATAATTGCTACCACTAATAGCATTTGCAAACAACCATTAATCATACGAATATCATAGTATTTAAGAAATATCAATAGTGGCTTTAAAAATATTAAATACCCATGCCAATATTGAAAATAACTAGTTTTTTCCCAGTCTTGTGAATCCCTTTCATTACAATATTTAATAAGTTGTTCTGCTGGACTTCCTTTTTCTGTTCTATAGCTATAAACATTTACTGCTTTTTCTATTGCATTTTCCTCACCTACATACATTGCTTTACTAAGCATTATTGCATCAGTAAAATTATCCAGTTGTGTATTTTCACACTCTGCAATTATTCTATTATACGTTCCCTCTTTATAAAAAGAATATGTTGAATTTTCTACATTTTTTGTTATTCTTCCTGTTGGCAATAAATACGTAAATATCATAAGTAACATTGCTACTATAATGCCACTTATTAAAATTATTAAACCTCTTATTAATTTTTTAGTCATATTTTTCACAGTTTTATCTCCTCTTTTTTATTTCTCACTATTTGTGTCAGCATTAATTCATATAATTGTTTATGTTTTTTGACAATTACTTGTAGTATAATGCCCGTTATCCATAATAATAATGAAATTACTGTAAAAATTGATGCTACTATTAAACTAGGAAATCTTGGAACTAATCCTGTTTTTATATATTCTCCAACAACTGGAATTCCTAAAATTAGAGCTAAAGCTAAAAATATTAGTGTTAATGTATTGAAAAAAAATGTAGGCTTATATTCTTTAAATAGTGTAAAAATAGTCTTTAGTACACGAAATCCATCACGGTATGTATTTAATTTTGATATACTTCCTTCTGGTCTATCTCTATAATTTACTGGTACCTCAACTAATTTAAAATTTTTGTCAACAGCATGAATTGTCATTTCTGTTTCTATTTCAAATCCCTTAGATAGAACCGGAAATCCCTTTACGAATTCATAACTGAATGCTCTATATCCTGTCATTATATCTTTCACATTATTGTTAAATATTTTATTAATAAGTAATCTAACCATTCTATTGCCCAAATTATGAAATGGTCTCTTGTTTTCTGTAAAATATGTGCTTGACAATCTATCGCCTATTACCATATCTGCTTTTCCTTCTAGTATTATATCGCACATTTCTCTGGCATTTTCAACAGGGTATGTGTCATCTCCATCAATCATCAAATAACAGTCTGCTTCAATTTGTCTAAACATGCTTCTTATAACATTTCCTTTTCCTTGTTTATATTCATATTTTACTATAGCTCCGGCTTGTCTTGCAATCTCATCTGTTCCATCGGTAGAATTATTATCATATACATAGATATCTGCTTCTGGTAAAGCATTCTTATAATCCTCTACTACCTTTTTTATTGTCTTGGCTTCATTATAACATGGTATTAATACAGCTATTTTCTTCATTTTTTACCCCTTTCTGATTCCTTTCCTCTTCTTTTCTACCATTATATATTATATAATAATTAATTTCAATCTATAAATCAAAATAATATACTGCATATGTTTCATTTTGATATATTTTTGAAAAATTAAAATCAATCCATTTTTCCATTTCTTGAATTTTATTTGTATATGTAACTACTATTTTAGTTTTGTCTTTATGCATTGCATTTTTAAAATTATACATATCATCTTGAGTTACATTGTCATTATTATATAGAAAAATAGTGTAAGCATCTTTTTCATCTTTTAAATATTTTTCATTATATGGATAACGGTATGTATTTGCATAATAATTAAGAGAATATTGTCTAGGTGAAAAATACATTGATGTAACTACTTGTCCTTTATATTTTTCTTCATTTTTGGCAAAAAATTCTCCTAAATTTTTAGAGTCTATATCTTCTCTTAATATATAATCATATTTTGTATAATAAGTTGGCTCTAAAAAAGTATAACTTCCTAAAATTGCTCCATATCTAATTATCAGCAGTCCTATTCCTATTACATAAGCATATGTAAACATTTTTTTCTTATCTTTTATGTATGTATAAATACTGTAAAAAATAGTTATTATCATAAAAGGACTTTTTGTAATATAAAATAACCTATAATATACAACTTTTGATGTCAAAAATTCTGAAACAAATGGTGCTACAAAAGGATTAAAGAAAAATATAAAATATATAAGAAAAATGAATTGTGGTATATCTATTTTTTTGTTTTTAATATATAAATAAATTATGGCTAAAACCACCAATACATTTGCTAAAAGAGTTCCATACCCCACTCGATAAATGTTCCATGAAAAATCTAACTTTAATATAATTCCAATTATGAATAATATTAGTGGTAATATAAATATTAACTTATATATTATGTCTTTAAGTAATATTTTTTCTACCATTTCTTGTACTTTTTTATTTAAAAATATTATATAAGTCAATATTACTAAAAACATAAGCCAATATTTTTGTAAAAATAACACTGCATATATGAAATTTGGTAGCATCATAATTAGGTAATCATATATTTTTATTTTCTTAATTTTTAAACTATATACCAAGAAAGAAAAAATTATAAATGTTTGTAGAAATAGACTAGTTGAAGCAATAGCATTTAATCCAAATCCCATTCCAGTTATAATCCACACATATTTTTTTTCTTGATTCTTAATATATTGTTCTAATAAAATTAAGTAAATAGGAATTCCCATTATAAATATTAAATTGGAGCCCCAATACAGATGACTAAGCTCTAATGTTCCAATTAGCAGGATAGATAAAATTGTAATAATTATTCCTATCTTTTTGTTTTCTATTTTATATATACTTTTAATTCCATATAAAATAAGTGCAAAAGAGATTATAACGAATAAACTCATAGTCGTTCTAAAAGTAATAAAAATATCGCTTGTTAAATGAAAAATAGCATTTTGTAGCCTATACATACTTGATTGAAATAGATAATATCCTTGATATTTATAGAATTCATCAACATTCCATTCCCAGCCATTTCTTGGATTTATACTATTAATTTTATCCGTTTGTGCGTTTTCCATTATTAATGGCATATAAAATGAGTCGTCTCCTGCATCTGTTGCTGGAATTATTTTTATAATTCCAAATATTAAAATAATTAAAATATAGAATTCATAATGTTTTAAAAAGTTAAAATCTTCTTTTTTTATTTTTATAATTCCGTAAATAAATAATGGAACACTTATTATTGCTGTATAAATATGTACTATTGTAGATGAAACTTGGAAAAATTGCATTGGATAATATCCTAGTTGCAGACAGCCCATGAAAATAATAAATCCTACAGGCACAGATAATATTTTTAACTCTTCTTTTTTACTAAATAAAATTTTTCCTATACCATTTGATATCACAAATAATATAAAAGCATAAATAATAAACATTATATTCTCCTAAAAAACAAATTTTATTAAATCATACATTTTATGTTTTAAACACCATAAATATAACTTTTTTTTGAATTTTACCTTTTTAATTAATGGATTTTTATACCATTTCGGATATTTTTTTATTACAGGTTCAATTATATCTTTATAGGCTTGCTTATTTTTTTTAGCTTTCATTACTTTAATAGCCAAATCCACCAAAATGCAATTTATATTTAAAAATTCAATTTGCGTTAGATAACCATTTTTTATAAATTTAGGTTCAATTTTATCTATAGCTTTCTTTATATCATAATTTTTATCTGTTAAATTGTTGGTTATTGAATTGTCTGTTCTTCTGTAATAATATAAATAATCTTCTATTTTGACTATTTTATTAGCATCTATTAATGCTTCTGAAATAGCTACCACATCTTCAAAGAGCATATCTTCAGGATATAAATTTTGCATCATTAGCTCTCTTTTAAATAATTTATTACATGAATGAAATTCCATTAATAAAACTTCTTGTATTGCTCCTTTTTGATAAATTGCTTTTTTCCCTTTGTTTACCTTTTCTAACTCTGAATTATTATCTCTAAATCTGTAAAAATTACATATAACTACATCAGCTTCGTTTTTTATTGCTTCTTCTGTCATTCTTTGTATAAAGTTTTCTTCTACATAGTCATCACTATCAACAAAAAGTAAATATTGTCCCTTTGCTTTTTGAATTGCCAAATTTCTTGCTGCTCCTGGTCCACTATTCTTGATAGATATATGTTGTATATTTTTATTAAATTGCTCTAATATTTTTTCCGAATTATCTGTTGAGCCATCATTTACACAAATAATTTCATACTCAAATTCTGTTTTTTGGTTTATTAGAGATTCTAAACATTGTTTTATATATTTTTCAGTATTATACACTGGTATAATAATAGATACGTCCATAATTTCACCTATTTATTTAATTTTATAATTTCTTCATATATTCTTTTGCAGTTATTGTTGTCTATATAAGCAAATGTATCTTCAACCATTTCAATATACTTTTCTTCCATTTTACATCCATTTTTTAAAATCTTTTCCAATTCTTCTATTACTTCATCTTCTTTTTTTGCTATTCGCCCAAATTCCTTATGTTTATATTCTGTTGTGCACTCCTTATATTGCTTTTGTCTAAATTTTTCTTTATCAAACTGGTAAAATAGTTCTGGTTTTTTCATATAGGCAAAGTCGAAGTAAACACTTGAATAATCTGTTATTAATATTTTCGACTGTCTAAGTAATTCCTGCACGTCATTTTCTTCCTTTGAAGCAATAATAATATTTGGATTATTCGTATTAAATAATTTAATATATTTTTGCATTTCATAATGTGGATAAAATACTAGTTTAACATTATATTCTTTTAATAATTTGTGTAATCTTTCATTCTCTAATAGACTTTTATATTTTTTATAATATTCTGTTTCTATAAATTTTTCTTCAATATTTTTGTCTTCTTTTTTGTAAGATGGACTAATTAGATAGCTTCTCCATGTAGGCATCAATAAAATTTGCTCTTTCGTTTCATAGTCATTCAAATTATCAAATCTTGCCATTCCTACCAATGGTACTTCTTCTTCTTTATACCCATAGTTAGGATTATTTAATATAGAATTTCTTTCATCAAAGGTTGATGTTATAAATAGATTTATCTGATTTATCCTTTTATTTAATAAATCACTCATATCATCCTTTGTAACTCCGTGTTGTAAAAAAATATATTTTTTCTTGTTTTTTCTGTCAAAAACTTTCTTGTACAATAAATAACTCCAGATGTTAATATATCCAATATGTGTAGAAATATATACATTAGATAATATCAGTGCAATCTTGTGTTGAAAGCTATTGTATTCTATAACTTCTCCTAGAGCTTTTACTTTTTTATAATCCATTTGATTTTTGCTATCTATAATATAATAAATCTTTTGCTCTGGATGTTTTTCTCTTATATATTTAAACATCCAGTACCCATTATCCCTTGCTTCTGTTCCCCTCTCACAAATAAGCCATGCATCTTTATATTTTTCTCTGTCTTTATAAAATATTGAAACAATATAATAAAAAATCATTTGAAGTAAATATCCTGAAAATCTTGGTATCTTTTTAACTAGTTCAATTATTGATATTTTCATTTTCTTCTCCTTTTTTAGGATAATAGTCGAGCTATTTTTTCCTTAATGTTGTAGTTATATTTATTTAAATAATCTACTTGTTTATCTTCAATTTTTTTTGCTCCTAATATGTCTTTTTCTATATTAATACATCCTTCTATACCTTCTACATATTTCTCCAAATGCTTAGGTATAAAAATTGGTAATCCTATTACTTTAGCTTCTAAAATCACCATGCCTTGTCCTTCATAACGTGATGTTATAACAAAAGCATCCATCTTTTTCATATATTCAAATGGATTTTTTTGGCTACCCAAGAAAAATACATTTTCTTGTAATTTTTTTCTTTTTACTAGTTTTTTTATTTTTGGAGCATCTGGTCCATCTCCTATTATATATAAATTAACATTTTTATTTTGCTGTACTATATTTTCCATATGCTCTATTAATATATCAAAACCCTTTTGATGACATATTCTTCCTACTGTAACTAAATTATATTTTTTATTATCTACTGTAAAACTATTTTCTTTTTTACTTTTTGTTATTATTTCTTCTGCATCTATATAATTTGGAATACTCCATACCTTTTTTTGATCTATTTTAGTTTTAGCTATAAATGACTGTTTTGCTCCTTCTGAAACGTTTACTATTATGTCAAAATATTGATATTTCTTTTTGAAGGTATTATATAAAATACGGTATTTCCATTCATTTTTATATTTTATTATAATATCATTATGGCACCATATTATTTTCTTTTTACTTCTTGTTTCTAGTGCTGCTATTGCACATTCATTAGAATAGCCATTAAAATCAATAGTTATATCATATTCTTTTTTTATATTAAATTTTTTTTGTTTCATTAAAATTGAAAATGGAATAACTTTATATATTGTAGGAAAAGTCGGAAGATATATAATATTAACTTTATTTGGTATTTTAATATTATAAAAATCTTCTTTATTAAATAAATATAAATCTATTTCATATTCATCTAAATTTAAATTGTTTAATAAATTAATTAATGATTTCTGAATTCCTCCTAATCCCAAATCATATTGAAATATGGCTATTTTTTTCATTTACTTTCCTCTTTTTTATAATCTCTCATTCCTTTTAATAATAGCTTGGTTGTATTTAATACGCTTGTTTTACAAATATTATTTTTAAGAACTGCAATTGGCAATACCATAAGAAAACATATTTTTGGATATAGTCTTTTAAACAAGGCACCTTTTTCATATATATCTTCTTCTTTCCATATTGTCCCTGTGCTTTCCTTTGGATGCGCATTTATCGCTTCATTATAGAAATATATCTTTACTCCTTTATTATAACAATCTTGTAAAAATATGTTTTCTTCTCCACTTTTATATTTAGAACCTAAGCCAAATTTTTCATCAAACCATACTTTATCTTTTATCTTGGATATTTTGAAAGTTATCTCTATAGAACATACTTGTAGAATTTCCTTTTTTGTTAATTTTTTATTTTGTAGTGGATATTTTCTTCTGTCTTTTCCATCCTCATCTAATGATTTAAATATAATTATATCTGCATCTTTCATTTCTTCATAGGCTTTTTGAACTATGTTTCTATAATTTTTAACAAATATTACATCATCATCAGTAATAATTCCAACGTCTACATCTGTCTCTACTTTTTCTAATAACCTATTTCGCGATTTTGCTAGTCCTTTTTCATTGTATGAATATAAGATTGCATCATTTTTCTCTAATTTTTCCATTGGTTCTTTAATTTGATTTATTATTATACAATTTGATATATTCTTTTCTTTTAATTTTAGTTCTTCAATATTTTGTTTGTTCATTGTAGACATTAAAATTTTTATATTCATGTTTTCCCCTTTAATTTTAATTATCCAATTTTTTAAAGCATTTATATAGTGCTTTATTTTTAAATATAGCTTTTAACATTTTTCTAAAAACCTTTAAGTTATAAATACTCTTATTCATTAAAAATACTGTTGCTATTCGATAATAAAGCTTGGTTTTGTAATATTTAGTTTCTCTGTACTTGCAATTTTTCTTTAAATATTCTCTCAGCTTTGTATACACTTCTATTCGTTCTTTATCATTCTCCATCATTACAGTTCTTAATATCTTATAGATCACATGCGTAAAACACAAAAATTCTATTTCTTCTGCATATATGCTATATGTATTTTGCTCTTCAGCAATTTTCTTTAATTTTTCAGTTGTAATTAAAATATCTAATAAATTTCTAACATTTACAGAATTTGAAAGTCCTTCATCATTTGGAACATAATGATATACTGTTTTATCTATATAAACAACATTTTTAGCATTCATCATAGAGGATATTGTAATTACCATATCTTCCCCTATTTTAGAGGTAATAAAAAAATCTTCTTTTATCAAACTCCTTCGAAATATTTTGTTCCAGAGAGCTGGCTTTATATGAATAATATCCTTATGTTCTTTTAGATTTTCTCCATTATATTTATATGGAATTCCTTTTTTTTCTTTTAAAAACTCATTGTTCCTTGTTACCTCTTTATAGTTGGCGACAACTATATCTGCATTTGTTTCTTTAATTTTACTTACAAAACTTTCAACTGCATCCTCTACCATAAAATCATCTGAATCGCAAAATAATATGTATTCTCCTGTAGAAGCTTCAAATCCAGTTTTTCTAGCATAATTTGGTCCTTGTTTTGTCTCTGCTAACGCTTTCACCCTACGATCTTTTTTTTCTAATTCTTTTATATAATTATAACTATCATCTTTAGAGTTGTTGTCCACTAATAGTATTTCTATATTTGAATAAGTTTGGTTTAGAATTTTTTCCATTCCAATTGGTAAATATTCCATCGCATTATAAATAGGAATAATTATACTAACTTTCAATTTTTCTCCTCCAAATCTTTTTTTTGTGTTATTTTTTGACCTCTTTTATCATCATAATTTGCTATAATTTTATCTATTTTGTATTTATCCATAAATACTTTTGTATAATTTCTATTTCTTTTTGAGTTGTATTCTTTAAGTTTGAATGGATGATGCTGTACTGATAATTCATTTGTAAATCCGACTTTCAAATTATTTAGTTTAGCTCTATAAAAAAACTCTGTATGCTCCTGTAACTTTAATTCTGGATCCCAGCCTTGCATTTTTTGTATTATTTCTGTCTTAGCCACGAAAAAATTAAGCACTAAATCTGTTTCTACAAACTCAGGAAATGAATGTACTATATAATCTGCATAAAATGTGCTTCCTTCCATTTTCAAAGTTCCTATATAATTTGTTGGCAACTCATATTTTAGTATTTTTTGGATAATAACTAAAAACTTGTCCCAATTATTCTTGACTATTTTATAGTTGCGAATATATCCTCCTATAATGTCTAATTTTTTCCCTTCAAGTATTTGCAATGCTCTTTCCAAGTTTGTTTTTTTGTCAAAAACAAAATCATCATCTGCTAATACAAAATACTTTGTTTGTACTTTATTTAATAGAAAATTTCTGCCTGCTGATAGTCCACAGTCTTTTTCTAAATCAAAATACTGTAAATTGTATTCTCCAAATTTTTTCATTACTTTCTCTTTAGATGATATTTCACTATCATCTCCGACTAGGACCCTAATTTTAGGATATTTTTTAAA
>OLSB01000685.1_pt1 | contig 38134 bp, 29 predicted proteins | sample 1672071 | NCBI WGS metagenome assembly OLSB01 (sample SAMEA3136642, study PRJEB25190) | human gut metagenome | biome: human gut; feature: human-associated habitat; material: faeces | place: Austria | collected 2013 | reverse complement strand
CCCTTTTTGGGCGAAAAATATTTTTATTTTCAAGACTTCGCCCAAAAAGGGGCGTCCCTCTTGGGCGACTTTTGGGCGAAGAAAAATTAAAATTATTTATTTATTTTTTGTCTTACATATTCATATAACATTATTCCAGTTGCTACTGAAGCATTTAAGCTTTCTGTTTTTCCAAGCATAGGAATTTTTACTTTCCTATCTGCTATTTCTTGGATTTCTTTTGTAACTCCATTTGCTTCATTTCCTATTACTATTACTTTTTTATTATAATTTACATCATAAATACTATTTTCTGTATCCAATGCTGTTACTACTACTTCAAATTTATTCTTTTTTGCTTCTTTTAAGCTCTTTACTAGATTGTCTGTTTCTATTACATTTACTCTAAAAATTGCTCCCATGGTTGATCTTACAACCTTTGGGTTGTAACAGTCTGCTGTATTTTTAGTAACAATTATTTGTTTTAAATTAACACTATCTGCTGTTCTTAAAATCGTTCCTAAATTTCCAGGATCCTGAATTCCATCTAAAGCAAGTATTATATCTTGATCATATTTGATTTTTAAATTTTTATTAGGTTTTGCGACTACTGCTAAAATTCCTTGAGGAGCTATCACATCAGTTAAAATATTGAACACTTTTTCATTTACATATATACAATCATATTTTGCTATTGTATATAAAAGTTTTTGCTCTATGTCTCCAGTATGAACACATTCTTCGCAAATTACAATCTTTTTAATTTCAGCCTTTTCTTCTATTGCTTCTTCAATTAATTTTGTTCCTTCTATTACATATACTCCAGCTTCATCACGATATTTTTTATCTTTTAATTTTCTTATGCTTTTTACAAATTCATTATCTTTACTTGTAATAACTTGCACTACTTTTCCTCCATATAATAAAATATTTACATTTTAAAATAATAGCTATAATAAATGTTTAAAATTCTTCCTTAATTTTCTTTAGTGATCTCATTTATAGAAATTAATGTTAATAATTCTTTAATTTGCTCTATTATTTTATCTTCTTCTTTTGAATCAAGTTTTAATGTTATGTATGGTTCTACTCCTGCAGAGAATCTTAATTTTGTACCAAATTTTTTTAATAGCACATTTATCATTTCATCATTTATTTTAATATTGTCTTTATCTAAATAAAATATAACTGATTCTGTTTTTTGTGTTATTTTTATTACATTTGCATTTTGTGCTAATATCTTTATCTTTGCAACTTGTATTAGATTTTCTACTTCTTTTGGCATATCACCATACCTGTCTATTATTTCGTCAATAATTTCTTCTATATCTTTTTCATTTTTGCACAATGCTATGTCCTGATAAACCTCTATTTTTTGTGCTCCATTTTCTATGTAGCTATCTGGTATAAAGCTTGATAAGTTAATATCTATTTGAACATCTTTTTCAGCCTTTACTTTAACTCCTTGCATTTCTTTTACAACTTCATCTAATAATCTGCAATATGTATCATATCCCACTTGTTCCATGTGTCCTGATTGTATTTCTCCAAGAAGGCTTCCTGCTCCTCTTATTTCCAAATCTCTCATTGCTATTTTAAAACCTGAACCAAATTCTGTAAATTCTTTTATTGCTTTCAATCTTTTGTCCGAAGCTTCTGATAAAAGTTTATCCCTTCTATATGTTATATATGCATAAGCCTGTTTATCTGCACGTCCTACCCTTCCTCTTATTTGATATAGTTGTGCTAATCCCAGCCTATCTGCATTTTCTACAATTATTGTATTTGCATTTGGGATATCTATTCCAGATTCCAAAATAGTTGTACATACTAATACATCTATTTTATGATCTATAAATTCTTTCATTATGCTTTCTATTTCATTTCCAGACATTTTCCCATGTGCAAAATCCACTTTTGCCTCTGGGACCAATTTAGATATTTCATCAGCTTTTTTTATTATTTGCTCAACATTATTAAATAAATAAAATACTTGCCCATTCCTCTCTATTTCTTTTGTTATAGCTTCTTTTATAACTTCCTTGTCATATTCTAATACGTATGTTTGAACAGGTCTTCTGTTTTGAGGTGGTTCATAAATTACAGACATGTCCCTTATTCCTACAATAGACATATTCAAAGTTCTTGGTATTGGTGTTGCAGTCATTGTTAATACATCAATATTCTCTTTTAATTTTTTTATTTTTTCTTTATCTTTTACCCCAAATCGATGCTCTTCATCTATTATTAATAATCCTAAATCTTTAAATTCTACATCTTTACTTAAAAGCCTATGTGTTCCAATTACTACATCTACTTCACCAAGTTTTAGTTTTTTTATTACCTCTTCTTGTTCCTTTTTTGTTCTAAATCTATTTAGCAGCTCTACATTAATTGCAAAATCTTCCATTCTATTTTTAAATTCTTCATATTGTTGATTTGCAAGTATTGTTGTTGGAACTAGATACGCAACTTGTTTTTGATCCATTACGGCCTTAAATGCAGCTCTTATTGCAACTTCTGTTTTACCATAACCAACATCTCCACAAAGAAGTCTGTCCATCGGCTTATTAGATTCCATATCTTTTTTTACTTCGTTTATACATCTTAATTGGTCGTCTGTTTCTACATATTTAAAGCTATCTTCAAATTGTTTTTGCCAAAGTGTATCTTTAGAGAACATAAATCCTTGAGCATTTTGTCTTTTTGCATAAAGCTCTATTAAATCTCTTGCAACTTCTCTTAAATTTGACTTAACTTTAGCTTTTGTGTTTTCCCATTCCTTGCTACCTAACTTGTTTAGCCTTGGTTCTCCTTCTCCTCCGCCAACATATTTTCTAATATTATCTAGCATGTGTGTTGGGACATATAAAACATCATCATTTTTGTATTTAATCTTAATGTAATCTTTTGTAATTCCATCAGTAGTAGTTATAGTATTTACACCAATGTAAACTCCTATACCTTGAGTTTTATGTACAACATAATCTCCTGCTCTTAAGTCTGCAAATACAACTTTTTCTCCTCTTTTGAAAGTTCCCGAATGTTTTAGCTTCTTTTGTTCAGACGCAGCAAATTCCTCTCCTGTTATTACTAATAAATTTAAATCATAATTTTCAAAACCTGCAGATAGCTTTCCGTTTGATATTATTACTTTCTTATCAGCTAGTTCTTCTTCTATAGAATTTCTATAAATTTTTTCTTTAGAATCGTCTAAATCTTCTATATATTTATATTTAATTTCTTGTTGTTCTAATAAATTTTCTATTTTTTTAGCAACTACTTTATTTCCTGCTAATATTACTATTTTCTTGTTCTCATTTAAAGCCTTTATAATTTCATTTATTAATATATTCAACTCACTCTTAAAAAAGTGCATATCTCTATATTTAAAATTAAAAACATTTGAAGAAAAGTTAGTACTTTTTTTGTTGTCAAATAAATCTGTTTCATATAAATAAACTTTTTGGTTACTATTAATTTCTACTTTTTCTATATTTTTTATTGCATCAGGAATTACTTTACCTTTTTCTAATAAAGCTGTTATTAATTGGTTATTATCATTTATAATATTTTCTTGTCTCGTATTTATTTTGTTTATATCATCAAAAAGCAATAAATAGTTATCATTTATATAATCTAAAAAATTTACTTGCTTATTATAAAATTTATTGAAGTATTTGTCTATTTTAGTTATATAGTTTCCAGATTTTATTAATTCTATGTCTTCATTTAAATCTTTTATATATTCTTCATTATTTAAATTGTCTTTATTACTGTTTTCTTCTATTTCTTTGCAAATTTCTTTTATATCTTTTGTTAATATAAGTTCGTGTAGTGGGTAGATTAAAGCTTTTTCCAACATTTTATTTGATCTTTGAGAAGTTATACTAAAACTTCTTATGGAGTCTATTTCATCTCCCCAAAACTCTATTCTTATTCCTTGAGTTTTGGTATTTCCTATATCTACAATTCCGCCTCTTACGCAAAATTGACCTTTTCCATCTACTATTTCTGCCCTTTCGTATCCAAGCTTAACCAAGTCTTGTTTTAAATCTTCTAGATTAAAAGCTTTTCCTACAGAAAGTTCTAAAACATTATTGTAAATTTCCTGCTTTGAGATCATTTTTTGCATTAGTGCTTCAATTGTTGTAACAACAATTATTCTGTCTTCTGGCTTCAGATTTTTTGATTTCATTTCTATTTTTTCATGTTCAAATATTTTGTTTAGTGCATCTATTCTCTCATAAGGTAAATCTTTACTTTCTGCAACATAATCATAATATGTAATCTCTCTTTTTGGGAAGAATATTACATTATTAGTAAAATATTTTAAATCTTCTGCTATTTTTTTTGCTTGTATTTCATTGTAAGTTATTATGCATATATTTTTATTAGAATATTCTTTTGTAGCTTCTATTAATTGTATTTTTCCCACGCTAGATAAGCCCGATACCACTATCGGACTTAATTTTTCAGATATACTAGATATGTATTCAGAAAATTTAGCTAATTTTCCTAATTCTCTAATTAGAATATTCATTATCTATTCCTCTTTTTGTAAAATCTATTCTTTATTTTACTATAAAAAAGATAAAAAATCAACTTGTACATTTGTCAGAAAATGTCGATTTTTGCTTTTTTTGTGCATATATGGTATAATTAAAGTATTAAAGTTTAAAACTTTAAATATTTTTAGGAGGATTTCTCAATGGTACCAGTTAAACAGGATATGGCACAGATTAATATTCATGGTCTATATGTTCTAGTTCAATGCTTAAGGAAAAATTTGGAGCGTAAATCTTTTATTTACTATTTTAACATTCCTTTAAGTAAAGAAGATGCAGAAAAGCCTTCTTCAGACTTGCACAGAATATTTTTAGCAGAAAGAAATTATATTTTGGCTATCTTTAAGCCATTCCATTTTGATTTCATAACAAGGAAAGAATATAAGACTATTGTTAAGGACGGAAGAGCTTTTTATACTATTCAATTAACTCATTTTACTCCTTCCAAGGATGTCCAATTTAGCGAATTTATTGAATCCATTGCGATATAAACCTTCAAATAGCGAATTGTTAATTACAATTCGCTATTTATTATTTTTGTATAATTTTAACTAGTGTTTTTATTAAATAATCTATATCTTCTTTTGTGTTTTCTTCTCCTAGAGTTATTCTAATTGTTCCTTCTATCCATTCTTTTTCTAATTTGATTGCAAGTAGTACGTGCGATGGAGTAGAAGTTCCAGATGAACAAGCAGAGCCACCTGAAGCACATATTCCCGCTTTATCTAGTTCTAATAATATATCACTTGCATCACAATCTTTAAATGATACACTTATATTACCTGGTAGTCTTTTATCAATATCACCATTTATTCTAATATCTTTTAAATTTTCTTCTAATTGTGATATACAATATTTTCTTAATTCTAATAGTTTTCTATTATAATTATCTATATTATAATTTGCAATTTCAATAGCTTTACCTAATCCTACAATTCCTGCAACGTTTTCAGTTCCTGACCTTTTATTTCTTTCTTGATGTCCTCCATCTTGAACTCTTTCAAACTCAATACCCTCTCTAACATATAGCGCTCCAATTCCTTTTGGTCCATAAAATTTATGTGCAGACATAGATAACATATCAATATTCATATTTTTTACATCTATTTTTATATTACCAATTGCCTGAACAGCATCTGTATGGAAAACTATGTTTCTACTATGTGCAATTTTCCCTATTTCTTTTATGTTTTGTATAGTTCCAATTTCATTATTTGCAGTCATAATGCTAATTAATATTGTTTTACTATTAATTGCTTGTTCTAATTCTTTTAAGCTTACAAATCCATTTTCATTGACATTAAGATATGTTACTTCGAAGCCTTTTTGTTGAAGGTTCTTACAAGTATTCAATATTGCTGGATGTTCTATTTTACTTGTTATTATATGGTTTCCTTTATTTTTATTTGCATAAGCAAAACCTTTTATTGCTAAATTATCACTTTCACTACCACAGGATGTAAAATATATCTCATTTGCTTTACAGTTTATGGCATTAGCTACCTGTCTTCTAGCTCTCTCAACTGCTCTTTTTGCACTTCTTCCTATTGAATACAATGATGACGGATTTCCATATTCAATATTGAAGTATGGGAGCATCTGGTTTAAAACTTCTCTTTTTACTGCTGTTGTAGCAGAATGATCAAAATATACAACTTTCATTTTACCACTTCCAATTTTATACTACTATATATTATATTCATGGATACGAAAAATATATACTATATAATCTATAAAAATAAGCATAAAAATAACTATTTAAAATTTTTAATTTAAATAGTTATTTTTCTTTTATTTTATGTTTTTATTAACCTTGTATTATTTCTTTGAATTTTCCCTCCATCTATCAATTCTTATATCTCTATAAATATCCATTACATCTCTATATTTTGAATATTCATCTTCCCAAATCATAGATGGAATTTTTTCAAAAGCGTCTGACATTTTTTCCGTTTCTTGTAAAAAGATTACTTTTTCTTGAGGAGACATTCTATTATATTTTTTTGAAAAAATATATAATTTGTCTAAATTTTCATTGGCTTTTATAAATGACCAGAAGTCCTTTACTTCCATACCTGCCATTTTTATTTGCATTACTGCAAAAGCTATTAATAAAAATATTATCATTAATAATATTACAATAACTGCAAATGCTTCCAATTTTCCTTTCCCCTTTTTCTATGTTTATTTGTTTTTTATTTATTATTAAATATTGCTTCGAATTCTTCTCCTGTAATTTTCTCTTTCTCTAATAATACTTTTGCCACTGCATGTAGATTTTCTTCATTTGCTCTTAAAATTTCTAATGCTTTATTATAACATGCATCTATAATCTTTTTCATTTCTTCATCCACAACTGCAGCTGTTTCTTCTGAATAAGTCTTTTCTTGTGCAAAATCTCTACCTAAAAATACTTCTTGTTGTTCAGCTCCTAAAGACATAGTTCCAAGTCTTTGGCTCATACCATATTTAGTAACCATTGCATTTGCTATTTTTGTAGCTCTTTCTATATCATTGCTTGCACCTGTAGAAATATCATCTAACATTAAGTCTTCTGAAGCTCTTCCTCCAAGTAATGATATAATTTGTTCAATCATTTCAGTTTTTGACATAAATGATTTGTCTTCTGTTGGTTGATACATTGTGTATCCTCCAGCCATTCCTCTTGGTACTATTGATATTTCATGTACAGCATCTTGTGTTGGTAAAAATCTGCTTACTACAGCATGGCCAGCTTCGTGATAAGCTACCAATTTCTTTTCTTTTTCACTTCTTACCCTAGTGGTTTTTTCTGGACCCATAGTAACTTTTACCATTGCATCTTCTATTTCTCTTTCGTGAATTTCTTTTAAGTTTCTTCTAGCTGCAAGTAATGCTGCTTCATTTAGTATATTCTCTAAATCTGCGCCAGAAAATCCTGCTGTATTTTTTGCTATTATTTTTAAGTCTACATCATCTGATAATTTCTTTTGTCTTGCATGAACTTCTAATATTTGTTCTCTTGCTCTTACATCTGGAAGTGATACTACAATTTGTCTGTCAAATCTTCCTGGTCTTAATAAAGCTTTGTCTAATACATCTGGTCTGTTTGTAGCTGCTAATACTATAACGCCCTCATTTGCAGCAAATCCGTCCATTTCAACTAGTAATTGGTTTAATGTTTGTTCTCTTTCATCATGTCCGCCACCAAGGCCTGCTCCTCTTTGACGTCCCACTGCATCTATTTCATCTATAAACACTATACAAGGAGCTTTTTTCTTTGCTTCTTCAAACAAATCCCTAACACGAGAGGCTCCGACACCAACGAACATTTCTACGAAATCAGATCCACTTATAATAAAGAATGGTACTCCTGCTTCCCCTGCTACTGCTTTTGCTAAAAGTGTTTTACCTGTTCCTGGTTGACCTACAAGTAGTACTCCTTTTGGAATATGTGCTCCCATTTCTGTAAATTTTGATGGATTTTTTAAGAATTCTACTATTTCTTCTAATTCTTCTTTTTCCTCATCAACACCGGCAACATCATCAAACATAACTTTATTTTTATCTGTTGGGTTCATAACTCTTGCTTTGCTTTTCCCAAAAGTCATTGTTTTATTTCCGTTTTGACTATTTACTCCATTCATTAAGAAAAACCAGAAAATTAAGAATATTATACATATTCCTATTGGTGTTAAGAATGTTAAAAATATTCCCCAGGCTGATTCAGATTTTTCTGTAACAGTTATTTGTCCTGATTTCATCTCTTCTTGTAAATTTTCCATTAAATTATCTACACTTGGAATATTTACTTTCTTTTCTATATTGTCATTTTTTAATTTGACATTTGCAGAAGTTTTATCTGATTCTAATTCTATTTTTTCAACTTGTTGTGCTGATATTTTCGTTAATAATTCAGAATAAGCAAGTTTTGTATTTGAATTTTCAAAAATCGTTGTTATAGCAACTATTAATATTATTCCTATTATTAGCCATACTGCTAATGTTTTTAAACTATTTTTCAAAATGTCTCCTCCCTTTTTATTAACTATATGTTGCAATATATCACAAATTATCTATTATTTCAATACTTTAAATAAAAGTTTATTATTACAAAATAGTAACAATTCTCTTTTGCTTACGGAAAGTATTGTTTTTAGTTTAACCATTTTTTCACTTTATATAGTATATTTTTTAGTATTCATCCTTTATTATTCTAAATTTTTTCAAAACATACTATTTTATTTTTTACCGAAACTTTTAAATTTTTGTTTGGTGTTAAATATTTGTTTCCAATATTTCTCTGGCATAACTTTATAATGTCTTCAACATGCTTTTTTTCAATTTGATTAGTTGAACCAAAAATTTCTTTTATTGCATATAAAACAACTCTAGATTTTAATAAATACTCTAAAGAATTAAATTTTTTTAAATCTAATTTTACTTTATAGTATTCATTTTGGCTTTTTTCTTTCTCTAAATTTTCTTTTATTACAATTTTATTATATTCTTCTAAAGTAATTTTTTCCATATATTCTTCTTGTTTAGAAATCAATTCAGATAATCTATCTATTGTATTTATTATATTTGGGTTGAATTCTTTTTTTATATATGGAATAAACTCATTTCTTATTTTGTTTCTTGTATATGTATTATCATTATTTGTTTTATCAAATTTAGGATTTAGTTTTTCCTTACTACAATAGTCTTCAATTTCATCTCTTGTACATTTTATTAATGGTCTTATAAATTTTCCTTCTCTATATGGTTTTATTCCACAAAGTCCTGTTATTCCGCTTCCTCTTAATAAATGCATAAATACTGTTTCAACACTATCATTACAATTGTGTGCTATTGCAATTTTATTAGCGTTTACATTTAAAGCCACTTCTTCAAAAAGTTTATATCTTTCTATTCTTCCAGCCTCTTCTGTTCCTATTTTCTTACTTTTTGCAATTTTATTTATATCTACAAATTTCACAAAACACTTGATGTTTTTATTTTTGCAATATTCTTCTACATATTTTGTTTCTTCCTTTGCTTCTTTTCTAAGCATGTGATTTAAATGTGCTACAACTATTTCTTTAATTTTAAGTTCTTCTTTTAGATACACTAAATTATCTAGTAGACACATAGAGTCAGGTCCACCAGATACTGCAACAACAATAACATCATTTTCTTCTATTAGGTTATATTTTTTTATTGTTTCTAAAACTTTATCTCTTAACATTTATTATCCTTTTTTACATTATTTTTTCTCTTATCATTGAATATAAATTATATAAATATTATTTTTAATTATATTTATATAATTTATATTAATTTTTATTTTATTATTTTTTATCCTCTATATTTATCTAAATTAGCAAATTTGGTATATTTACCTATCCATGCAAGTTCAACAGTTCCAGTAGAACCTGCTCTTTGCTTTGAAATAATTACTTCTGCAATATTTTTCTTTTCTGAATCTTCATTATAATAATCATCTCTATATAAAAACATAACTATATCCGCATCCTGCTCTATAGAACCTGATTCACGAAGGTCAGAAAGCATTGGTCTATGGTCTGGTCTTCCTTCTACTGCTCTTGACAACTGTGATAGTGCTATAACAGGAACATCTATTTCTTTTGCTAAAATTTTTAATGATCTACTTATCTCTGCTATTTCTTGCTCTCTACTAGAAGTTTTTCCACTACCTTGTATTAATTGTAAGTAATCAATTATTACAAGACCTATATTTTTCTCTAGTTTTAGCTTTCTACATTTTGCGCGAATTTCCATTACCGAAATACCAGGAGTATCATCAACATAAATTTGTGCTTGTGATAGTTCTCCAGAAGTTTCTGCTAATTTTCCTAATTCTTCATCATTTAATTCACCTGTTCTTACATTATTACTATCAACTAAAGCCTCACTACACAAAATTCTGTTACCAACTTGTTCTTTTGACATTTCCAAGCTAAATATTGCAACTGGAATGTTTGCTTTTGTAGCAGCATAGGTTCCTATATTTAAAGCAAATGCTGATTTACCCATAGCAGGTCTTGCTGCTATAAGTATTAATTCTGAACCATGCAATCCTGCAGTCTTTTTATCTAATTCTATAAATCCTGTTGGAACTCCTGTTACATGTTGTTTTTGATTATATAATTCTTCTAATTTTGTAAAAGACTCTACTAATATATCTTTTATTGATGTATATCCTTTTTGATTTTTTCTTTGCATAACATCAAAAATTTTCTTTTCCGCATGATCCATAACGTCTTCTACGTCTTCTGTTTGTTCATAGCCCATACTTAAAATTTCATTTGCTGTTTTTATTAAATTTCTAAGCATAGATTTTTCTTCAACAATTTTTATATACCTATCTACGTTGGCTGTTGTTGGAACTTTTTCTGGCAGTTCTACTATGTATTCTAGGCCACCAACTGCATCTAGTTTTTTCATAGAAGTAAGTTCTGCTTTTAAGGTAATAATATCTATTGGTTCTGCTTTATTATATATATTTAATATTGCTGTATATATTAGCTTATTATCTTCTCTATAAAAGTCATCTGGTTTTAACGTTTCTATAGCTGCAACAACCGCATCTTGGTCTGTAAGCATACTTCCAATTACAGCTTGTTCTGCTTCTATATCTTGTGGTGGAACTTTTCCTAGGTCCATTTTTTACCAATCCTTTCATTTATATTTTAATAGTTGATTTATTTTTCTTATCTTTATTATTCCATATTTTATAACTTAATAATGTTTATTCTGATAATATATCAACTTTTAGTTTACCAATAACTCCTTCATAAAGTTTTATATCTACAGTAACCATTCCTAATGTTTTTATAGTTTCATTTAAGATTATCTTTTTTTTGTCCACATCTATGCTGTATTCTCTTTTTAATCCTTCAGAGATTTCTTTACTTGTTACTCCTCCGAAAATTTTTCCATTTTCTCCTGCTTTAACTTTAATTTTTAATATTATCTTACTTAATTTAGCAGCAATAGCTTCCGCTTCTTTCTTTTCTGTATCTTTTTTAAATTGATTAGAAGCTTGTTTTGCTCTAAGTTTACTCATATTTTCGTTGTTAGCTTCTAGAGCTAATTTTTTAGGAAATAAGAAATTTCTTGCGTAACCATCACTTGCTTCTATAACTTGATCTCTTTTTCCAACACCTTTTATATCATTTAATAAAATTACTTTCATAATAGTATTTTCCTTTCTTAATAATTCTATATTATTTTACTATTTTATTTAACATTTGTACATACAATTTTTCAAAATAATCATATACTTATTTATGTAATTTTATATAATTATATATATTTGTAATTAATGCAATTATAAACATTTTTTATTATTGTTAAACTTTTTAGTTATCTTAATAAAGTTTTAATAAAAGACATACCTAAATTAGATATGTCTTTTGTTTTTATCTCATTTTAAGATATTTCAGTAAAGTATTCATTTATTCTGATTATTAATTCTTGTTTTACTTCTTCTTCAGTCATTCCTTCTATTTGGGCACCAGCTACAGTTATATGTCCTCCGCCGCCTAGTTTTTCAAGTATTAATTGAACATTTATACTTCCTATTGACCTACCACTAATGCAAATTTTATTATCCATTTTGCCGATTACAAATGATGCCGTTATATTGCTTATAGTTAATAGTTCATCTGCTGCTTTTGCACAAGTAACATTTGCATCTTTATCATCTTTGTCATATATGGATATTGCAATTGTATCATTTACTATTTCTGATTTAGCAACAATATCTGATATTTTGTTATATGTTGCCAAATCACTTTGAAACCATTTTTTTACTTTTATAATATCTACTCCACATTTTCTTAAAAATGCTGCTGCTTCAAATGTTCTTACACCTGTTTTAAAAGTAAAGTTTTTTGTATCCATCATTATTCCAGCATATAGAGCTTCTACTTCCACTGTTTGTAAATTTATAACATTTTCTGAATACTCAACTAGTTCTGTTACCAATTCACAAGTTGATGACGCATACACCTCGTGGAATGTTAGTATCGCATTCTCTATATAATCTGTTCCTCTTCTATGGTGATCTATTACTACAATTTTGTCTGTTTTATCTAACAACTCCTGTACTTCAACATAGTTTCTTTTATCTGTATCTGCTATGATTAATAAAGAATTTGAGTCTATCTTATTAAGAGCTGTGTTTTTATCCACTAATACATTATCATATTCTTTTATTTCTTTTATATCATTGATAAAATTATCTAAACTTGTTCCTATTGTGTCATTAACAATGTATGCATCTTTATTCATTGTTTTTGCTATTCTATATAGACCCATACTAGCTCCCATTGCGTCTATATCACTGTTAGTATGTCCCATTATAATAACATTGCTAGCTCCATTCATTAATTCTTCTAATGCTTGAGCAACAATTCTAGCTTTTACTCTTGTACGTTTTTCTAATTCTTGTGTTCTTCCACCAAAAAAGTAATATCTACCATCTTGTTTTATTATTGCTTGATCTCCTCCACGTCCAAGAGCAATATCAATTACCGCTTTTGCAGATTTATATTTTTCTAAATTTCCTTCTCCATCTTCTGTAATTGCAATGCTAAGCGTAGATTGTATTTTGTCATGTGTCCTTATTTCTTTTATTTCATCTAATATTTCAAATTTTTCTTTTTTTATTTTTTCTATATTGCTTTGGTCAAATACACAAACATAAGTATCTCTTTCCGATTTTATAGCTAATCCATTATATTTGCTTGTCCAAGCATATATTTTCTTTTCTATTTCTGAAGTAATATTTAGTTTTTCTCCCTCTGTAGCCCTTTGCATTATTTCTTCATAATTGTCTATTTCTATTATTCCTATACAAACTTTTGAATCACTATACTTTTGAATAAGGTCTACATATTCAGTCTCATCCAAAAAGTATATTGTAGCCATATAGTCTTTAGAATTTTTATGTTCTTTTTCTTTAGACTTTGTATATTCTGCAATTATTTTATAGGTTTTATCTCCTATTTTCATTTTTTCACAAACTGATGTATTATCCTTATTTGATTTGTCATCTATTTTTATTTTTAATTCTTTTATAATATCATTTAAAAAACTTCCAATATCAACATTAGCAAACTCCTTAATAAAATTGCTACTTTTCCATATTACATTTCCATTTGTTTCTATAATTATTAATGGAAAAGGAGAATTTATTATAGTACTTTGTGCTGCTTTGTCTACATTTAAAGTTAATTCATTTATGTGTTCTGATATTTCTGCTTTTCTTCTTTTGTTAGACCAAACAGTATATATTACAATTAATATGTATACTATTATTGATGGTATTATTGCTTTTGTTTCTATAATATCTAGAATTATTAATATTACTGCTATAATTATTAAATATATTTTAGTTCTTGATATTAGTTTATCTAAATTCATTTTATTTTTTGACATATATTTTATCACTCCACCTTTTATACAGCTTATATTTTACATTATTTTGGGTCATTTGTCAATTTTTACTATACTACAATTTCTTCTCTTTTCTTATTCTGATTGCCCTTATTGTTTCTTACTAAAGTGATTTTTGAACTTTCTTTTCTTATTTTCTGAATATTCTTTTCTTCTATTTTTGAAATACTAATTTGAGAATTTATATTTTCTATTTTGTATTTATTGTTTCTATATTCAATATTTGCTTCATTAAATTCTTCTTGTTCAATCCTTATGTTGTCTAAACATTCCTGCTCATCTCCATACACTATATTTAATCCATACATAATAGGTAGAATTATCATAGCTACCATAGTGCAAAAGGTATTTATTTGGGATATATTTTGCATTTTTCTTGTTCTTTTCATTTTTAAATTTTTACCTAATTTATAGGCTTTTTCCAATATTCCTTCTTCGCTACATTCTTGTGTAAAATTTTTATTTACAATTATAGTTTTCTGGGGTTTATCATTTTGGTCTGCTTGTTCTATTTTGTTATCTGTACTATAATTTTCTATATATCTTCCAAAATTTATTAATTTTTCATATTCAATGAACGGGAATTGATTTGTTTGATCATAATTTATTAGATTCATAATATTTTTCTTGTTTCTCTTTTTAGTATTAGAATTTAATTTATATATTTCTACTATTTTATCTTTGTTTTTATTTGAGAAAAAAATTGTATTTATTTTCTGTTTTTTTATTATTTTTTCTATTGCATTTTTACTTAAATTATTGTCTATTATTATTACTGTATTTTTTAGTAGTGCATTTGCCAAATACGTCACCAGAAATTCATATCTATTTTCAGATAAAATGGCAATCTTGTTTTCTTTTATTAAATTTTCCTTATTTTTTAGTGCTCTGGATAAAGAATATATGTCAAATTTATAATTAAAGTAGTTTATATTTCTCCTATATTCTCCTTTTATTGTAATTGCGCATTTAGATTTATACCTATTATAGCAATTATCTATCATAGCTTTAAAGTCAGCAAATTCCTTCAAATTATCACATTCTTTCTAAATTAAACTAATTCAATTATAAGTTAGTCTAATTTCAAAGTCAAACTAATTCGTAAGACAAATTATTACTAAATTCTACATTAGCTTTTGCAAAAAAAGACTGCTAACTTTTATTTGTTGTTAACAGTCTAATTATTTTATTCTTTTTTTCTTCTATCTACTACATAGGTACTACCTGGAATCGTTTTAGATAAGTGCTTTACTTGTGCTCCCGCTTCTCCAATCTCTAAAACATTATGAAATCTTCCTGGCTCTACTTCAACAGCACCTATAGATATTGATGTTATAGGAAATTCTTCTATTATTCCTTTTCTATTTGGAACTTCTATATATCCTCTTTGTATATCTTCTTTCGTAAAATATTTTTTTATATTTTTATCAAATGTAATTATAATATTTTGGCATATTTTTTCATAGTCTCTATCTTCTACTATTGCAATAAAGTCATCTCCACCTATATGTCCTACAAAATTATTATCTTCATCTTTTGCATGTACATTATTGGTTATTGTTCTTGCTGTAAATTTTATTATCTCATCACCTTGAGCAAATCCATAAGTATCATTATATGCTTTGAAATTATCTAAATCTACGTATAGCATTACAAAGAAATCTTTTCTCATTAATCTTCTTTTCATTTCAGCTTGAATTTGAACATTTCCAGGAAGATTTGTTAATGGGCTTACTTTTCTATTTATATATAATAAATTAGTGATATTTTTTATTGTATAATATAAATATTCAAAATCTATTGGGTTTTTTATAAAATATGTTGCTGCCTTTTTTAATACATCTATTCTATGTTTCCTATCAACATCTGAAGTTATTACTATTACTGGTGTTATAGCATTATCGTCATCAGCTCTTATTAGTGAGCAAACTTCTGAAGCACTTTCTGAAATTGTGTCTTCATTTATTATTATCAGTGCTGGTATGTCTTTTAATGCAATTTCAATATTTTCTGTTTTTATTTGTTTAAATTTGTAATTTCTTTCTCCTTTAAATACATCATTCAATTTTTTTCTTAATGTATCATCATCATCTATTAAATAGATAGTTTGCATTTATTTTTTCCTCCAATTTATAGTTTATGAGTTACTGTTTATAGTCATAAGTTCCAATAAATTCTGTTACTTGTTCATTTATATTATAAGCATGTATTGTTATTTTGTTTTCTCCTGGATCTACTTTTTGTCTATATTCAAATTCCTTCATATTTAATGATATATTTGGATCTGTTTTATATTCTGTTCCATTGATGTAATAAGATATCATCCTTAATCCATCCTCATCTTTTGCTTTTATTATTACATAAGAATAGTCATTTGGATCAACATTTACTTCTATTGTTGGTTTTTTAGCTCCTTTTACTTCTTGTTCTTTAGTTGCATAGTTTTGAGATTTATCAACCGCTTCTACTTTTAGTGTTGACTGTCCTTGTGTTACAGGAATTGTGGTTTCTATTTTTGTTTGTCCTTCTTGAGTAGCTTCTATTTTTACTTCAGCATTATCTCCATATTTATATACAATGTAATCTAATGCAGTATCATCTGTTACAATTATTTTTAAATTTGCATTAACTACCTCAAAATCTATTGTTGGCTCTGTAGTATCATTTTCCGCTACTTTAATATTCTTAACAAAGTTGGTTTGCTTTCCATTAGAATTAATTACAGAAATGTTAAGTTTACTGTCTCCTGTTGGAGCTGAAATAGTTTCTTCTAATTCTTTTCTGTTATTTCCTTGTACTAATTTTTCTACAGAATCGTTCCATGAATATCTTAAGTTTTTAATTCCGTTTTCACATTTTATCTTTATTGTAATAGATTTTCCTCTTATTTGTGTTGTTACCTCTGGAATATTATTAGATTTTTCACTTTGCAATTCTTGCATCATTGCGTATGTTCCATTTCCTACTAAAGCAAGTCCAAATATTAGTATTAACACAGCAAAAAATCTTACCACGCTGGTAATTCCTATCTCTTTAGGAGTCTTATCTTTTGGTGCTCTTTTATTTCTAAAATTATCTTTAGGGGCATTTCCCTCTGTCATAAGAATTTGATTCATTACGAATTCCTTCCTTAATATATTATCTTTTATTATCTTTTATTATCTTTTTCATTTTGAATTATAACATACCATTTTTTTAAAGTAAATACAAAAATTAACAGTTTTTGTATTTACTTTAAAAAAATATTTATTGTTTTTTATCTTCCCATAGTCTTTGTTGTTACATATAAAATAGAGTGAATATTTTTGCTAATATTCACTCTATAAAATCTATTTTATAATGCTACTTACATTACAAATTTCTTTATTAAAACAATTCCTGTTCCTACTATTGCTAGTACTGATAAAGATATTGTTACATATACTTGCATTTGTCCTGTTTGTACAGTTATTATAACTGGTGCATCATCTATATCATCTTCTCCATGTTTTCTATTGTCTGGAGTTGAGTCTATATCTGGACTTCCATAATCGTTATAATCTTTACTAATTTCTGCCCAGTTATCCATTACTTTCATATTGTTTTCGCCATTTATCCAAGTTAATAATACTTCTACTTCTGTTGATTCTCCTGGTTGTAATAATATATCTTTTGCTTGGTCTGTTGTTATTATGTTTTCTTCTAATTGTGTCCATAATGGATTATCTTCTGCTACAAATTTTAGTCCATCTGGTATATAATCTTTTATTTCTTTTACATACCCTGCAATAGTTCCTTCGTTTGTAACTCTTATTTTATATCTAAATTTAACAGTAACTTGGTCTATTTTGCTTTTCTTTAAATCTACTTTTACTACTGCTTCTGGATCATCTTCTGCTTTATGTCCTGTCTCTGTTATTTTCTCTTCTCCATTTTCTATTACTATTGCTTGTGTTACCCATTTTCTTAATGCTAAATCAAAATATTGTACTTTAATTTTTTCTATATCTTGGTCGTCTTCTCCTTCAATCCATTTGTCTGGAGTTGAATCTCTATCATCAACATCGTTACCATTCTTGTCTGCATCTTCTGAAATTTGTGCTTGATTTATTATTATTCTGTCTGAAGTTGATGGTTCAATTACTTTAAACGCTACTTTTACATCTTTATATGATAATTCTCCAGTTTCTTTGTCAAATGCTTTTATTAAGTTTTCTCCTTTTGTTTTTTCTTGTTCTTTAGATAAATAATCTGTTACTATAGATTTTGCTTTGCTTACATCTTCAGTTTCATTTCCATCTTCATCTAGCAATTTCCATCTATATTCTTTATTTGTCTCATTATCTGGTAAGAACTCTAGTCCTTCTGGAATATCATCTTTTACTTTTTGAGCATATCCGTCTATTTCGCCTTCATTATATACTCTTATTGTATAAGTTACTATATTTCCATTTGACACTAATACAGGGTCTTTTGGATGTGTATATGTTGCTGTTGTTGCTGTTGCATTTTTTAATGCTGTTGTATCTACAGCTGGAATTCTGCTTGTTATCTCTGTATCATTTACAGCTGTTATGAATTTTCTTAATGATAAGTCAAATTCTTGTTTTCTTATTATTAATTTTTCAAAGTCATCATCATCTTGTTGTCCTGGTATATATTCTTTGCCAATTTCTTCATCTTTATAATTTTCTAATTCTTCACCTGTTGGAACAACTACATTATTTTCTTGTGAATCTCTATCTGTTACTTTTTCACCTTTTTCGTTAACAAAATCTGTTATATCTGCTATATTTGTAATTTTTGTTGCCATTGGATTTGTTTCAATTACTTTAAATTTAATTTTAACATCTTTATAGTCTAATTCTTTTCCATCAAATGCTTCTATTTTATTTTGTCTATCTGTTGTCTCTTTTGCCTTTGATAAATAATTTGTTTTAATCTTTACAGCACTTGAAACATCTGTAGTTACATTATTATCTTTATCTAACATAACCCATTCATATTTTTTATTTACTTCATTTTCTGGTAAGTATTCTAATTGAGCTGGTATATGATCTGTTATTTCTTCTACATAACCATTTACTTCACCTTCATTATATACTCTTATTGTATATTCTACTGTATCTCCTATTGTTACTCTTACAGGTGTTTTTGGATGATTATATGTTGCTGTTGTTGCAGCTGCATTTTTTAATGCTGTTACATCTACTTGTGGTTCTCTATTTGTTATTTCATCATCATTTACAGATGTTATAAATTTTCTTAAAGATAAGTCAAATTCCTTTATTATTAACTTTTCAAAATCATCATCATCTTGTTGTCCTGGTATATATTTTTCTCCTCTATTAATTTCGGGATCTTTATAATTTTCTAACTCTTTACCTGTTGGTACAACTACGTTATTTTCTTGAGAATCTCTATCTGTTACTGCATTTCCATCTCCATCGGTAAATTTACTTATATCTGCTATGTTTGTAATTTTGCTTGCCATTGGATTTGTTGATATTACTTTACATCTTATTTTTACATCTTTATATGCTAGCTCTTCTCCATTAAATGCTGCTAATTTATTTGAACCTGTTGATGTTTCATTTGCTTTTGATAAATAAGATGTTTTTACTGTCTTTAAATCTGAACTACTTACAAATTCCCAACCATTTTCTATGTTAACTTCGTCATCTACAATATATTCTAATTGTGCTGGTAAATGGTCTGTTATTTCTTCTACATAACCATCTATTTCACCTTCATTATATACTCTTATTGTATATTCTACTATGTCACCTACTGTTACTCTTACAGGTGTTTTTGGATGATTGTATGTTGCTGTTGTATTTGTATTATTTTTTAATGCTGTTACATCTACTTGTGGTATTCTTGAATTTTCATTTTCTAATTTAATACCATTTACTGCTGTTATGAATTTTCTTAATGATAAGTCAAATGGTTTTGGAACTATTAATGAAGCTTCGTCTGCAAAACTATAAGGTGTTTCTTCTACTATTACAACTGGTTGCTCTGTATTTGGAGCATTTTCAACTGACCAATATGTTAATGTTCTTGATTTGTAAGAAGTTGTTATATTCATTTTTATTCCTGTTATATTTGAGCTTACAGGCATAATTAAGTAAAATTCTGTTCCTTCTAATTCTTTTAATGTTTTATTAGTAGCAACTATATTTCCATTTTCATCTTTTACTCCTAAAGTTGGAGTAATTGCTTTGTTATCCATATCTGTATATGTTGCAGATATAGTATAGTCTACATCTAGTAATTTATTTATTTTATAAGGTCCTGCTACATAATTGTCTTCTATTTTTTGCATTTTAGCATTATCTTTTTCTAACTCTACTGGTTTAGAATTTACTGTTCCTGAAGTATATGATGCATTTGCTCCTTTTATATAATATTCATATAAAGCTTCTGCTGCATCTTGTCTGTCCCATCCGTCATCTCCATATAAATCTTCTAATGATTTATAGTTTCCGTCTTGCCCTTCAGTAGAATTTATAAATAATTCTATGTTTTCATAATGATAATCACCTGTTGGATTTGTAAAATACCATACTGCTAATTGTTGAATTACATCTATGTCATCATCTGTTAATAATTCATATCTTTCATCTGGTATAATATTTGCTAAAAATGCATTTCTATTTTCTGTATTATCTTTTCCAGCTTCAGGCATTATGTATAAATGATCTAATACCCATAATAATTTGTTATAATTTTCTCCTGTTGGTAATACATCTATATAAGGACTTGGTATTTCTGCTTTATTCTTTAAATCGAATTTTTGTGTATATGTGCTTATTGTTTGTACTCCACCTGTTGACATATCACTTGATCCAAATCCTGGTCCTGCCTTTATACAATAAATTGTTTTGCTTGTATCTGCTGTTGGACTTGTAGGACTACTGTATTGAGCTATTTTCCATACAGTTTTTCCTCCTTGTTGATAAGAATGTCCTGAACTTCTTAAAGATATTATTCCTAGATAAATAGGTCCAGCATTAGCTGCACTTACAATGCTAGATAATCCAAATGTCACTATTGCGAACATTGTAACAATAATACTTAATAATAGTTTTTTTAATTTTTTCATAATATACCTTCCTCTTTTATTTAGTATAGTTATTTATATTTTATTAATATAATATAAATAAGTCAATAGCACTTTATTCCATATAATGTAAGTTTTAAATTTGGAAATATTAGCTTACCTTACGGATATAGGGGTTATAAGTGCTTTTGTTACTAATTTTCTCATATATTTCAATTATATTACATTTTTACCCAAAAATCAATATATAAGAAGAATTTTGTATAAGAAAAAAACAACTTAAAAGTAATATTTTAATGTTAAAATATTGCTTTTTATTTTGTCTTAATATAAAATATTTTTATCAAAAGAAAAGTTGGTGAAATTTATGAATTTTAAAAAATATAACGGAAATAAAATAGAAAATAAGAGTAAACATTTAAAGTGGTTTGCAGTAATATTTTTTGTACTGCTATTGGCTTTAATTTTTAGATTATTCTGGTTGCAATTTATAGATGGTGCTTCTTTAAAAGAAAAATCTTATAAGCAAATAATTGCAAATAAAGTTATTAGTCCTAAAAGAGGAACTATTTATGATTCTACTGGTAAAGCTTTAGCTGTAAGTTCTGAAGTTGATACAATTAGTATTAACCCTTCTTTAATTACAGTAAAAAACAATCAAGATGCCACAAATGAATTAAAGGAAAAAGTTGCAAAGGCTCTTTCAGATATATTTGAGCTAGATTATAACGAAACTTTGGTAAAGGTTACAAGTACGAATTCAGTTGAAACAATTGCAAAAAAAGTAGATTCTAACAAGGTTTCTACTCTAAAAAAATGGATGGAAGATAATAAATGTTATTCTGGAATCAATATAGATGAGGATACAAAAAGGTCTTATCCTTACAATAACTTATCTTCAAATTTAATAGGCTTCTGTGGTAATGATAATAATGGATTATCTGGTTTAGAATATTATTGGAATTCTACTTTAACAGGTACTCCTGGCAAGTTGGTTACTTCTACAGATGTTACACAAGAAGCAATTCCAGATAGTGATGAAAAATATATTGCACCTGAAAATGGTAGTAATTTAACTCTCTCTATAGATGCAAATATTCAAACAATTGTTGAAAAATATTTAAAGCAAGCTGTAGATGAGAATAACTGTAAAAATGGAGGTTCTATGATTTTAATGGATCCTTCTACTGGAGACATTTTGGCTATGGCTACATATCCTGATTACAATTTAAATACTCCTTTTGAACCTAATGATACGTTGAAAAAGACGTGGGATACTTTATCTAATGAAGAAAAAACTAATAGTTTATACAAAATGTATAGTAATAAAGTGGTTAATGAAACATTTGAGCCTGGATCTATTTTTAAAACTATTATGGCTTCGATTGCATTAGAAGAAGATATAACAAAAACTGATATTCCTGGTGATTTTTATTGTAAGGGATATGAAGAGGTTAGTGATAGAAAAATAAAATGTACCAGAGAGACTGGTCATGGTAGTGAAAGTTTAAGGCTAGCTTTAGAAAACTCTTGTAACCCTGCTTTAATACAGTTAGGTCAGCGTATTGGTGCAAACACTTTGTATAAATATTTTAAAGCTTTTGGACTATTTGAAAAGACAGGTATTGCCACAGCTGGAGAGTCATCAAGTCAGTTTCATTCTTTAGATACAGTTGGGCCTACAGAACTTGCAACAATGTCTTTTGGTCAGAGATTTACAATTACTCCTTTGCAGATGATAACGGCAGCTTGTGCTATTGCTAATGATGGAGTATTGGTTAAACCACGAATTGTAACAAAAATTGAAAATCCAGATACAGGTGTTGTAACAAATGTTCCTATTGAAAATGTAAGACAAGTAATTTCTCCTGAAACAGCTTCATCAGTTCGTAACATGATGCAATCTGTTGTAACAGATGGAGGTGGCCAATCTGGCGCGGTTAAAGGGTACTCAATAGGTGGAAAAACTGGAACATCTGAACCTAATCCCAATCATCCAGAAGATGGATATGTAGCTTCATTTTTAGCAATAGCTCCAGTAGAGAATACAAAAGTAGTTGCATTATTGTCTTTATATGGTCCACAAGGCAAATCACATTTTGGAGGACAAATATCTGCTCCAGTAGTTTCTCAAGTGTTAAGTGAAGTTTTACCTTATTTGGGTATACCTTCTAATGATTCATCACAGTCAGCAAGCTCATCTTCTTTAGTAACAATACCTGACTTAAGAAACAAAACAATTTCAGAAGCAAAACAATTATTAAAAGATTTTGGAGTAACTGCAATAACAGATGCTAATGATGACGAAGTTATTACTTCTCAAACTCCTAAAGCAGGAGTATCCATTTCTGCAAATGGAATAGTAAAATTGTACACAGAAAACCACAATTCTTCAGTTTCTACAACAGTTCCAGATTTAAAAGGCAAGAGTTTATCTAGTGCAACAGCTACTTTAAAAGCACGAAATTTAAACATTCAAACCAATGGTAGTGGTATTGTAGTTTCTCAAGATATTGCAGTAGGTTCATCTATTGAAGAAGGAGCCGTAGTAAAAGTAACTCTTCAAAAAGTAACAAGTGACCTACATTAATATCAATTTATATTATTAATTAAATTATTAATTTAATAGTATTTTATATAGCAATATATTTTCAAACTTACAAAAATCCAAGGTATATTATTACATACCTTGGATTTTTTGTTATATATTTACCATAATTATTTTATTATAACTTCATCATTTTCTACTGTTGCTATTGATTTTTTCCCTGGTTTTACTTTTCCGTCTAAAATAGCTTCCGCAATTTTATCCTCTAACATATTTTGTATAGCTCTTCTCAATGGTCTTGCTCCATAATTATTGTCCACACCTTTTTTTGCAATTAATTCTTTTACAGAATCATCTATATCTATTTTTATGTTTTGAGTCTCTAATCTATTTTTTATTTGTATAAGCATTATGTCTATAATTTGTTTTATATCTTTTTCTTCTAATTTATGAAATACTATTATATCATCTATACGATTTATGAACTCTGGTCTAAATTGTTTTTTTAATTCTGCCATTACTTCCTTTTTAGTATCTTCATATTCTTGTTTGTCTAAATTTTCTCCATTTTCACCAGAGAATCCTAGCTTTTTCTTATCTGTTATAAGTCTTGCTCCAACATTTGAAGTCATTATAATTATAGTATTTTTGAAGTTTACTGTTCTTCCTTGCGAATCAGTTAGTCTTCCGTCCTCTAGAATTTGTAGTAACATATTCATTACATCTGGATGAGCTTTTTCTATTTCATCAAACAATATTACAGAATATGGTTTTCTTCTAACTTTTTCTGTTAATTGTCCACCTTCATCATAACCCACATATCCTGGAGGCGATCCTATTAATTTTGCTGTTGAATGAGATTCCATAAATTCGGACATATCCACTCTTATCATTGCATCTTCGTTTCCAAACATAGCTTCTGCCAAAGCTTTTGCTAATTCAGTTTTTCCAACACCAGTTGGTCCTAAAAATAGGAATGAACCAATTGGTCTATTTGGATCTGTTAGTCCTACTCTGCCTCTTCTTATTGCTTTTGCCACTGATGTTACAGCTTCGTTTTGTCCAACAACTCTCTTGTGTAAATTTTCCTCTAGATGTTTTAATTTTTCATTCTCTGTTTCTGTTATTTTATTAACAGGAATACCTGTCCAAGTAGCAATTACTTGTGCTATATTTTCTTTATTTAATGTCATAACTTTTTTAGTATTGCTATCTTTCCATTTATTCTGTTTTTCTTGTAATTGTTGTTTTTTATTTTTTGATTCATCTCTTAATTTTGCTGCTTTTTCAAAGTTTTGAGTTGCAATTGCCTCTTCTTTTTCTTTATTTATTTTTTCTATTTCATCTTCTAATTTTCTTATAGAATCTGGCTTTGTATATGTTTGCATCTTTACTTTTGAAGAAGCTTCATCTATTAAATCTATAGCCTTGTCTGGTAAATACCTATCATTTACATATCTTGTAGATAGTTCTACTGCCGCTTTTATGGCTTCATCAGTAATTTTTACATTATGATGTGCTTCATATTTATCTCTTAATCCCTCTAATATTTTTATAGTATCTTCTTCTGATGGTTCAGATACCATTACTGGACTAAATCTTCTTTCTAGAGCTGCATCTTTTTCAATATATTTTCTATATTCGTTTGTTGTAGTTGCTCCAACAACTTGAATTTCACCTCTTGCCAAAAGTGGTTTTAAAATATTTGCTGCATCAACTGCACCTTCTGCTGAACCAGCTCCAACTATTGTATGAATTTCATCTATAAATAAAATTACATCTCCTGCTTTTCTAACTTCTTCTAGAACTTTTTTTATTCTCTCTTCAAAGTCTCCTCTATATTTTGCACCAGCTACCATACTAGATATATCTATACTTACAACTCTTTTATCTTTTAAAGTTTCTGGCACATCTGATAGAACTATTTTTTCTGCTAACCCTTCAGCAATAGCGGTTTTTCCAACTCCTGGTTCTCCTATTAAGCAAGGATTGTTTTTTGTTCTTCTAGATAATATTTGAATTACTCTATCTATTTCATTTCTTCTTCCTATTACAGGATCTAATTTTCCTTCTCTTGCTTTCTTTGTTAAGTCAGTTCCATATTGATTTAATGTTGGAGTAGAATTGAAACTTCCATTATTTGAACTTCTTTTTTCTACTTGTTCTTGAGTTCCTGCCTCATTTATTGTTTTTACTATTTCACTATATAGTTTTTGAGGATTTACATTTAAATCCATCATAATTCTAACAGCTACACTATCGCCTTCTCTCATTATTCCAACAAGTATATGTTCTGTTCCTATATATTCACTATTTAATCTTCTAGCTTCTACAAATGCATTTTCTATTACTCTTTTAGTTCTTGGAGTAAATCCAATTGCACCTATATCTGCAATAGTCCCATCTTGACTAACTCCTATAAGCTCTTCTATTTCACGTAACACTTCATTACTTGTAACTCCCTGATTTTCTAAAACTTTACTTGCTACGCCATTTTGTTCCTCAACTAATCCATATAAAATATGCTCAGTTCCTATATATGTATGTCCTAATTTTGCTGCTAAATCATTAGCAATTTCTAATGCTCTTTGAGCACTATTTGTAAACTTATATTTCATATTCATTTACCCTCCTTTTAATATCAAATTTTCTTATATTTATAATAGCTTATGATTCTGAATTGCTTATTTTTCTCACAATCTCTGCTCTTTTTGCATCCATTTGATCTTCACTCATAGCTTTTCCAAAATATTTTTGAAGATTTCCTGGCTTTGTATATAATAATAGCTTCTTCACTTTTGCATCATTTAACTCTTTTATTACTCCCATGTCTGTTCCTAATTTTACGTCTGATAACAAGTCAATACATTCATTGCTTGTTAATAAACGAGCATTTTCTAATATTCCAAAAGATCTATATATTTTGTCTTCAAATGCAATTTGGTCTTCTCCCAAATATTGTCTTGTTATTCTTTCTTGTTCTATTACCTTTTCTGTAATAGTTTCTATATTTTTAGCTATTTCTTTTTCAGTAATTCCCAATGTTTGATTATTAGATATTTGATACATATCGCCTACACTCTTGCTTCCTTCTCCATATACGCCTCTAACGCTCATTCCAAATTTATTTACAATTCTAAGTACTTTATTTATATTTCCTGTTTTAGCAAGTCCAGGTAAATGTACCATTACAGATATTCTTACGCCCGTTCCTACATTTGTTGGGCATGCTGTTAAATATCCATATTTATTATTATATGCATAGGTGATTAATCTTTCTAGTTTTTGATCTATCTCTATAGCTAAATTCATTAATTCTTTTATTGCAATTCCTTCTGAAAATACTTGCAATCTTAAATGGTCTTCTTCGTTTATCATTATACAAATATTTTCTTCATTGTTTATTAATATTGCACTATTTTCATCTTTACTAATTGCAAAGTCTGGGCTTATTATATTTTTCTCTACTAATGATAATTTTGTTAAATCATCCATGTCTTTTAGTTTTAGTAATTTAAGTCCATACCCTAAATTAGGAATTATTGCTTCTATTTTTGCTAATATATTTTTTCTATCTTCACTTGTGCATCTATTTTCGAATTTAAATCCTTTAATGTTTCTAGCAAGTCTTACTCTTGTACTAACTACCACATCTGAATCTTTTCCATTTTGTAAATACCAATTTGACATATTTTTCTTCCTTTCTTTTATAAAGTTATAATTTCTATTAGTAGTATATTAATAACTATTTCTCATTTTTCTCTATTTTTTTTATTTCGTCTCTAATTACAGCCGCATCTTCATATCTTTCTTCTTCTATAGCTTTGTTTAGATCTTTTTGTAATTTCATTAATTCATTTTCTTTTTTATTCTCTTTTGTTTGTTTTTCTTTTTTGTTGCTTTCAACTTTTACATCTTTATTTACTTCTTTATTTTCTATTTTTTCCTCTATATTTAGTGGTCTTCTACCAACATGTTTAACGTTTCCTTGTAAATTTTTAAGTATTGGATCTAATCTATTTTGAAATACATCGTAACATTCTTCACAACCAAGTAATCCTGTTTTTATGAATTCTTTATATAGTTCTCCACAATTATTGCACTCATTGTTCTTTTCTTTTACGAAGCTTGGCAATAATTGTTCACTTTTATAATCATCAAAGAAATCTCCTAGAAAATTAGAAAAATTAATTGGTATATTCATTTTAAAATTTCCTATTCCCATTTTTCTTGCACAATCTTCACATAAGATCATTTCTTTTTTCTCTCCATTTACTATTTGTGTATATTTAACATTTGCTTCATTTTCTCCACAATTTTGACATAACATAATAATTACCTCCTTAATTATATTTGTTAATCTTCAACTAAATTTAAAAGCATATTTTTAAATATATTTGCTCTTAATCTATCCTTATCTTTTGCTTCAACAGAAAGTACATTATCACTTGTAGCAACTTTTAAAAGCTTTGCTTCAGTTTCTGTAATCATTTTATATGATAGAAAATTACTTATGAATATGCTTACTTCTTGAGCAGTTATAGAATCTCCCATACTAGATATTATATGCATTAAATAATTACTTTTTGTAATATTTACTTTTGTAATAGTAATATGCCCTCCACCACCACGTTTACTCTCTACGTAATATCCTTGCGCTGGCTTAAATCTAGTTGATATAACATAATTTATTTGTGATGGTACACAATTAAACTTTTCTGCTAAATCGTTTCTTTGTATTTCTATACTATTATCATCTGCAAAAAGCTCTTTTATAAATTCCTCTATCATATCTGACATTCGCATATCTTTTTCGCCTCTTTCAGTTTATTTTTATTTATTTTTGACTTTGACTTTCTTTGACCTATATTATATTATAACACCTTTTTTATTAAAGTCAATAGTTTTCTTTAAATTTATAAAATTAACCAAACTATTTGTCAATTGGCAAAATATAAGCATATATATTATATCTATAACATATATGCTTTCATATTTCTTCAAATAACAATTTGTTCTAATATATTAATAATCACATTCTTCTACATCTTTTGTTTTGTCTTCCTCTAGCAATTCTGGATACATTGTATATAATGTTTCCTCTCTCGAGAGTATTGAAACTGAATTTCCCAAAATTTTATAATATGTTGGTAGTCCTTTTAGTACACTTTGTGGGTCTTCTTCATATTTCTTTTTTATTTTACTTATATCTCTATCTTTATATCTAGAATATGCTAATTCTCCAGTATTGCACATCCTTTCTAAATCTTCTGTCCAATACTGTATTTCTATAACAGGAAATAATCCTCTGCTTATCTCTTTTCCCTCTACATATTTATCAGATAGATATGCCATATGATGAATTGCATTATATCCTTTTTCATTGGGATCTCCATGTTTTTTTTCTCTATATATTGTTAGAAAATTTCTTAACTCTTGTTCTATTTTGCTTAAATCTTCCTCTCCTTGTGCAATAATCCTTATTCCAAAACAATCGTCTATTACTTTTCCCTTAAGTTTATAATTCTCGTATGCCGATCTAAAACTTTTTATTCTTCCAGTTATTTTAACATTTCCTGAAATTATTCCTTCTGCCTTCATTTTTTGAATAACATATCCTATTAATTTTGCGGTTATTTCATATCCTTGAGTCTGTGATGCTATATCTTGATTATATACTCTTTCAGCATCTTCTATACTATAATATGGTGATTCTTTAGTGTTAGGTGTTTGCTGTTTTTCTATAAAAATCGCCCCTCTCTTTATTTGCATTTCTTATTATAACATATATTGCTGAATATTTCAAACAAAATCGAGCGACTTTTTATGACCATATTTATTAAGTAATTTGTGACAAAATTTTTGCCCATGATTTTTTGTTTTTGGATTGTTTTTTCTTTTCAATATGAAGTTATCATATTTTTTCTACCCTATTCCAAGAGTATTTGCCTTATTTATCGCTATGGGCTTTAGATTGATTTACACAAAAATTTTTACAGTCCCTAATATTAAACTAGTAAAACTTATTATTTATTATCTTTACTACTTTTTTTACCTATTTTATTTAATTTATTAGCTATCTTTTTTTGTTCTTCAAGTTCTATCCAAGAAAAATAAGAAGTAACAAAGTCGGTATGTTCATTACTTTTATTATTTTCTTGTACTTCTACATTATTTTTAATCTCTTTATTATTTTTTTCCATAAAAAATACACCTCAATAAAATCTTTTAAACAATTTGTTCTTAATTGTTTAAGTTATTTTTATTTATTGTGTGCATTTTTTATTTTTTTATAATGTTCTATTTTTATTCATTGAATACATATTTTTCTAAAGCTTCTGATACTCCATCTTCATTATTATTTGAGACAACTTTATCTGCAAATTTCTTCATATATGGTGCACTATTTTCCATTATAATTCCAAGTCCTGCATTTTCTATCATTTCTTTGTCATTCATATTGTCTCCTATTGCCATTATTTCCTCTTTTTGTATTTTTAAAATATCAGCCAATTTTTCTATTGCGTTCCATTTGTTTACATTTTTACTTGTTATTTCAGTATAATGATATTCTATTTCTATTTCTTTTGTCCCAGATGTTATAACTTTTCTTGCCATATGTTGAACCTCTAAAACATCTATGTCTTTTATCTCTTTTAATCTTTTTACTATTCCACCAAAAATTATACTATTTTCGTCACATACTGTTATTTTTAATATTTCAGTATTTGGATTATCTTCTAAATATTTGTAAATATTATTTATTATTTTGATATTTGTTTTTTTATCATCTGGCATTTTTTTATTTTCATTATTATAAAATAATATATTATAATTTAAGGATTTTGCTATTGTTAAATTTTCTGTATATATACTGTAAAATATACTATTTTCTTCGCATATTTTTATTATTTGCAAAACTTTTTGTTTATCTATGGATTTATTATATAATATTTGTTCTTTTTGGATATCATATAATACAGATCCATTTCCACAAATCACATATTTATTTGCGCCTGCTTCATTTGCGTATGCTTTTGCTGATGAAACTGGTCGTCCTGACGCAATTACTACTTCTGCTCCTTTTTCCATTGATTTTTTTATTGAATTTTTATTTTTTTCAGATATATTTCCATATGAATTTAACAATGTTCCGTCTAAATCTACCGCAATTAATTTATACATATTTTTCCCTTTCTTTAGATATTTATTATACCATAACAAATATTACTTTGAATAGTGTTTAATTAAATTTATTTCATAAAATTACCAGTTTATTTTTGTCTTTTCTACACATTATATATATTGAAAAAACATAATGTTTTTTCTTATTATATTCACATTCTAGGAGGTGAAAATTATGGCACATTCATCAAGCAACAGCAATTACAAAGTAGTTCCAGAAGCTGCTGACGCATTAAACAAATTCAAATATGAAGTAGCTAGCGAAGTTGGTGTTAATCTAAAAGATGGATACAATGGAGACATTTCTGCAAGAGATGCTGGTAGAATAGGTGGAAACATGGTTAAGAAATTAATACAACAAGCTGAAAACCAAATGAAATAGTTTTAGTTTTATAATTTATTTTATATAGCTATTATTATTAGACAGGATTTTAAGTTTTGTAATATGTTTTAATTTAAGTAATTATTTTATTCTTTATTTTATTATTTAAATTAAATACATAAGGCAGGATTTATTATCCTGCCTTTTTTTGAATTGAGTTTTATGTTCTCCGGAATTTTATTTTTCACTAATTTATTATATTTATGTAGTGTATATCTTCTTATTTTTTATTTTTACTGATTTAATTATCCTATTTTATAATTTAAAACTCTATACTCATAATTTTCATATTTTTCTATTGATTTAGTCAATAGTTCTTTATATTTATTTGAATTTTCTTTATATCTAGTTTTACAAAATGCTTGTACTAATGAAGTTTCTATTACCTTTTTATTATATTTTACTATGTCAGGATTTATTATTATTGTTTTGTCTTTGTTGTTTTTTATATAATTGTCTTTCATTCTTTTTATTGTATAATCATCTGGAGCAAAGCCCAATATTACTCTTACTTTCTCCATACTATTTGCAATTTCTATATCAGCTATTTCATTATACATTTTTTTAATTGCTTGGCTTACTATTTCTACTGTTCCTGCTTTTTTATATCTTATTGGTAAGTAAATATTAGCTTCTCTTTGTCCTATATCTAATTCTGGAACATCTATCTTTTTATAATTTATATTTAGATTTAAACTTTTACCTAAAACACTTATTGTTAAATATGACTTTATTTCTACTGGCTTTGTTAAATCTATTATTTTGTTGTTTTTTTGTTTTAGAATATTCATTTAAATCTCCTCCTATTTATTATATTGAATTTCAATGTTCTTTTTTAATATTTTGTATTTTACACTTTGTAAACCTTTGTTCGCTTCATGTACCTATTTTACATTTTTAATTTTCATTTGTCAATAGTTTTTGCAAACATTTTTTTGTATTTTTTTATTTGGTTTTTATATGTAAAATCACTATGGTTTAGCTGTTTAAATTATTTCATACTTTCCTCTACAGCAACTGCTATTGAAACTGTAGCACCAACCATAGGATTATTACCCATTCCGATCAATCCCATCATCTCAACATGTGCTGGTACTGATGATGAACCTGCAAATTGTGCATCCGAATGCATTCTTCCCATTGTATCTGTCATTCCATACGAAGCTGGTCCTGCTGCCATATTGTCTGGATGTAATGTTCTTCCTGTTCCTCCACCAGATGCTACCGAAAAATATTTTTTACCCTTTTCGTAACATTCTTTTTTATAAGTTCCCGCTACAGGATGTTGGAATCTTGTTGGATTTGTTGAATTTCCTGTTATTGAAACATCTACATTTTCATGATGCATTATTGCAACACCTTCTCTAACATCATCTGCTCCATAACATTTAACTTCTGCTCTTTCTCCTGTAGAATATGGAATCTCTTCTACTATATTTAATTTTCCTGTATAATAATCAAATTGTGTTTTCACATAAGTAAATCCATTAAATCTTGATATTATTTGTGCTGCATCTTTTCCAAGCCCATTTAATATAACTTTTAATGGTTCTTTTCTTACTTTATTTGCTGATTTTGCAATTCCTATTGCACCTTCTGCTGCTGCAAAACTTTCATGTCCAGCTAGAAAAGCAAAACATTTTGTTTCTTCAGATAATAACATAGATGCCAAATTTCCATGTCCTAATCCAACTTTTCTATCATCTGCAACAGACCCTGGAATGCAAAAACTTTGAAGTCCTTCTCCTATTGCTTTTGCTGCTTCGTGAGCCTTTGTACAACCTTTTTTTATAGCTATTGCAGCTCCTACTGTATAAGCCCAACATGCATTATCAAAACATATTGGTTGTATTGACCTTACCATTTCTACTGGATCAAAACCTTTATCTTGGCATATTTTTCTAGCTTCTTCTAAATCTTTTATCCCATATTTATTTAATACAGGTGTAATTTGATCTATTCTTCTTTCATAACCTTCAAATGTTACCATATTTAAATTCTCCTTTTTATATTATTCTTGTCTTGGATCTATGTATTTTACTCCATCTGCATATCTTCCATAAGTTCCTGTTGCTTTTTCTAAAGCTTCTTTTGGATCTGTTCCTGCTTTTATATAGTCCATCATCTTTCCAAAATTTAGTGCTTTATACCCTATTATCTGATTATTTTCATCTAGTGCCTGGTCTACAATATAGCCTTCTGTCACTTCTAAATATCTTGGTCCTTTTAATGTTGTTGAGTATATTGTTCCTATTTGTGACCTATGTCCTTTACCTAAATCTTCAAGGCCAGCACCTATTGTAAGTCCTCCTTCTGAAAAAGCTGATTGGCTTCTTCCATACACAATTTGTAGGAATAGCTCTCTCATAGCTGTATTTATTGCATCACACACTAAATCAGTATTAAGTGCCTCTAGGATAGTCTTTCCTGTTAATATTTCTCCTGCCATTGCTGCAGATTGTGTCATTCCAGAGCATCCAATTACTTCAATTAGTGCTTCTTGTATTACTCCTTCTTTTATGTTTAGTGTTAACTTGCACGCTCCTTGTTGTGGTGCACACCATCCCACACCATGTGTTAATCCTGAAATATCTTTTATTTCTTTTGCTTTAACCCATTTTCCCTCTTCTGGTATTGGTGCAGGTCCATGATTTACACCTTTGGCAACTTCACACATATTTTCTACTTCTTTCGAATAAATCATATTTATTGCTCCTTTCAATTATTATATTTAATAACATTGACATTATATTATACAATTTTATAATTTTCAATTTTTTTATAATTTTTATTAAGAATTTTTTCTCTTACATTTAATTTACAAAATTGCACTCATTTTTCCTCTTAAAAGATTTCTTTTATCAATTTAAATAGAATTTACTTTTTAGCTTGTTAAAGTTTCTAATAAAAGCACGTTTATTATTTTGAAATATATTTAATAGCCTGTTCTTGGTAGTTTTTTCTTTTCTAACATGTTATATATAATTGAAGTTGCAGTATCATCATCACTTACTTTGTATTCACCTCTATAGCCTTCTAATATTGTGTAATTTTTTATTTTGGTATTATTTTCAATACCATTATTTACTTTCATAATTATTACTGGTTTTTCTATATTTCTAAAGCCAACATCAACTTTTCCAAAACAGATTTTTAGTTCGGTTATTTGTTCTCCTTCTTCTAAATATATATCACTTAAATTTATATATGTACTCTCTTTACTACTGATATCTTTTTTTACAACCATATATTCGTTTTTCTTATTGGTCTTATAATATATGTTATAATTAATGTCTTGATTATATGTACCTGTTGATATTTTAGTTATTTTAGCATAATCGCTTGGAAGTATATCATACCATGTAAAATCTGTAAGTTCTGTATTGCCTGTATTTGATATATTAAATTCATAGTTAATTTCTTCATTAGACTTTACAGTATTCTTACAACTTTTTTCTATTTCTACATCAGGATGTTGAGATTTGTTCTTTACATTTATCTCTACTACTTCTCCATCTTCTTTTATTTGAGTGTTAATTTTATCTTTATTTAATATATACCATTCTCCAGTTTCTACCTCCTGTAAATTATATTCTCCCACATCTAGCTTACTACTTATTGCAATTCCTTTTTCATTTGTGACTACTTGTTCTACAAATTGATTATTTGCATTATAAATATTAAATTTTACATTTTGAATTGGACTTCCCGCTTCTACATTTAAAATTTCATTTCTATCTTCACTCGTTTTTATTATTTTAATTTGACCTTTTTTCTTTTCATTTTCTATCTTTAGCTTTAGTGTTTCATTCCAGTTTACTTTAACATCTTGATTTACTCCTATCTTGTATTCTTCTCTAGTCTTTGTTTCTTTTAAAGTATAATTTCCCGTATTTATATTCAATGCTTCTGCTTCTCCATTTTCATTTGTAATTAAATGTTTTACAATATTACCATTGTTATCTATTAAGTCAAATTCAACTCCTTCTAGTTTTAAATCATTATTATCTTTATCAACTTTATGTATCTCTATATTTCCCTTCTTGTGCCTATTTGTTAACTTTATTTCAAGTTTTTCATTATAATTTACTTCAAATTTTTTTCTGGTATTATCTATTTCGTACTCATTATTTGAGTCCATCTCTGTTACATATATTTCACCTTGGGCTATTTCATCTATATTTATAATTCCATCTTTATCAGTTGTATAGATTTCTTTTTTATTTCCTTCTATATTTTTATATTCACATTCAAAATTTACACCTTCTATTGGTTTTCCCGTTTCTTCGTCTGTCTTTATTATTTTAAGTTTAGATAAATTTGCAATTACATCTAATTTTATTTGACTATCTTCTATATCTTGTTTTCCGAGCAAGATTATATAATTTTGCATACCACTTATATTGCTAGTAGTATAATATATTGGATAAGAATCTGCTATTTTTTTATAATTTATAACCATTTGATAATTATGGTCTATATTCTTTTTTGGAACCATTACCTTAAAATTTTCTCCACTTTTAAATATATTTTTTTCATTTTCATTTATATCCGCTATATAAGTTCCATCAATTTTATCTTCTATTCCTGTTATTTCTATTGTTGTATCTAATCCAGTATTTGAAATTTTATATTCTTTTGAATAATATCCTTCTTTTTTTGCTTTTGTAAAATTTCCTACTTCTCCTATTTTTGATTTTTCTTTAATAGAAGTTGGCTGATTATATGCTATATTAACTAATTTATAGATAGCATCTACTACTTTCTTACCTCTTCTTTGTATGTCTTCTAAATTCTGTCCGTTAATTTCTGTCTGTCCTGCTCTAAAAAATGAATACACATCTTCTAACTTTCTATTTCTTAAGACCCAATATACGGCTTGTTTTGTAGCTAAATATCCATCATCATCTGTTTCAACTCCCAGTGTTTCTAAACTTTGATTTGGATAACCATTTTTTAATATTCTATAAATTCTCTCATCTGTTAATTTGTGGGACACTGTTGTATCATAGCCTTCCATTTCTCCAGGAAGCCATCCTACTCCGTCTAAATCTGGATCCATACAATACGCTATTTTTTTACTTCCATCACTATCTGTATAATAAGTTCTAGAGTATGTAATATACATCCAGTTATTTCTATATTCACTCCAATACTGTATTGTATAAAAGCCTAGGTTTCCTCTTTCTATATAGACATTGTCTCCAACTTTTATATTGCTTGCTAAAACAATAGCATTTGGTAATATTAACATTATCGCTAAAATTAATATTACTAATTTTTTTACATTATTTAAAAATTTTTTCATACTTTATTTGTCATATATAAATTTATTATATGACTTCTCCTTTCAATTAAATTTTTTCTTTTAAAATGGCTTGTACACATAGCCTTTGATTAACTTTATTTTTTATGCATGTTATTAATGTTAGCTTATTATCACTTGTATTTTCTAACATACTCCAATCTGTTTCTAATATTTCTTTTTTTGAACTAACAACATATTTTCTCTCTTCATATTTAGTTTTATATATAATTTCATCTCCATTTTCTAATTCATTTAATCTAGCAAAATATGAGTATTTATTTCCTCTATTATGTGCTGCTAGCCCTATATTTCCATCATATTTAGCTGTTTCTTCTATATGTCCTATATAATCTTCTAATACCTCCTTTGAACTTCCTTCTTTAACTTGTGCATTAAGATTTATCTTTGCTATTATTAAACTTCCTAATATCTCATTTTCTTGGTTAAACTCTTCGTCTTCTGTTATTTGTTCTTGTCTGTTTTTTATTTTATTATTTGCTTTTTCTTCTTCTAACACATTTCTATCATAGATAAATAAAAATACTAAAGAAGTAACTAAAATAAGTACAACAAACAAGACAAATAGTCTTTTACGCATATTTGTATCTCCTTTATTTAATTGTTTTTATTTGGAAATTAATTTAAGAATCGAATTCTTTATATTTTGAAAAAAATTTTATAAATCCCTAAAATTGTTATGTGTCTAAAATATAACTAAATTAATTATATAAATTTTACAAGTAAAGTCAATAACTTTAAATAACTTTATTTTATAATCGTTCGCTACAGTTCAACAAAAATATATATGAATATACATATTTACTCTTTTATTTATCTTTTTAGCTATTATATGATAAAATTTTATCTTACCTTTGGCTTTAAGTTTTTTGTTGGATTTCATATAAATAACATCTCTTACAAAATTTATCGCCCAAAGAGGGGCGTCCCTTTTGGGCGACTCTTGGGCGATAAAATTATGCTTCTGGTTCTATTAGACCATAATTTTTATTATCTTTTAATCTATATATTACATTAACTTTGCCTGTTTCTATATTTAAGAAAGTTAAGAATTTGTTTTGTGGTTGATCCTCTAGTAATAATTTTGCATCTTCTGGTCCCATTGGCTTTATACTGTAATATATTGTTTTTATTATTTCATCTGATACTTCGTGTTCTTCTGATGATCTATTTTCTTCTTTTAATCTAATAGATTCTGTCATATTTTGCTTATCTTTTTTAGTTTTCATTTTTCTAATTTGACCTTCTAATATATCCATATTTTTGTCTATAGATGCATATAAGTCTTTACTTGCTGTTACAGCTCTAAAAGATTCTCCCATTACAGAAACTTGCATTTCTGCAACTTGATCATCACCTTCTTTTTTTATTGTTACAAATAAATCTACATCTTCTGTATTAAAATACTTTTGTATTCTATCAACTTTCTCATTAATATAGTTTTTTATTGCATCAGTAGCCTTTAGTTCCTTTCCTGTTATTTTTATGTTCATAAAAATCGCTCCTTTCAATTTATCGAATTGTGCTTTTACTTTTGCGACTTCATTATATATGTTTTATCTATTTTTTGCAAGGGGTCCTTTAATATTTATTTTTCAATGTATGTGTCAAGTAAATGTAGGCAATTTTTTTATTTTTTTCTAATCCTTCAATA
>OLSB01000679.1_pt1 | contig 38212 bp, 32 predicted proteins | sample 1672071 | NCBI WGS metagenome assembly OLSB01 (sample SAMEA3136642, study PRJEB25190) | human gut metagenome | biome: human gut; feature: human-associated habitat; material: faeces | place: Austria | collected 2013 | reverse complement strand
GCCGATGTATCCGCCCCGGAAATTATGCACCTCGGCGACGTCGCCGGGGGTGAAGTCGCCTTCTACCTTTTCGATTTCGGAATTGTATATCCAGGGATGTCCCGCGCGCACGCGGGTCTCTCGGGTTTTGCGCAGTGTAACAATCGCCATGTGCCGCCTCCGTAGAATTTACTGATTTCTCATCGAGATTCTATCATACCACTTTCCCGGCCGCTTGTCGATTGCCTCGGGGCGTGATATAATCCATTCGGGTGATTAAATTTGGATGATATGCGAATCAACCGATACCTTTCGGACAGCGGCTACTGTTCCCGCCGGGAAGCGGACCGGCTGATTGCCCAGGGACGGGTGAAGATCAACGGGCAGATCGCGCAGCTGGGGCAGACGGTGAAGGCGGGCGACCGGGTGCAGGCGGACGGGCAGGAGCTGTCTGCCGGGGGCAGAAAGGTCTACCTGCTTTTGAACAAGCCCCGGGGCATCGTGTGCACCGCGGATCCCCGGGAAAAATACAACGTGGTGGACTATCTGAATTATCCTGAAAGAGTGTTTCCCGTGGGCCGGCTGGACAAGGACAGCGAGGGATTATTGCTTTTGACCAGCGACGGAGAAATCGTCAACCGGCTGCTCCGGGCCGCGGGGGGCCACGAAAAGGAATATCAGGTGACGGTGGACAGGCCCGTGACGGCGGAATTTATCCGGCGCATGGCTGCCGGCGTACCGGTGCTGGACCGGATGACCCTGCCCTGCCGGGTGAAAAAAACCGGCCAGCGGGAATTCGACATCGTGCTGGTGCAGGGCATGAACCGGCAGATTCGCCGGATGTGCGAATATCTGGGATACCGGGTGGAAACGCTGCGCCGGGTGCGGATTATGAACCTGCGCCTGGGAGAGATGCAGCCCGGGGACTGGCGGGAAGCGACTCCGGCGGAGATGGCCGAGCTGTTCCGGGCCCTGGAGAAAAAGGAAGCGGGGCAGTAAATCACAGGGAGAAATTCCGGTACTGTTCCTCCAATTTCTGCCAGGCGTGCAGGAAGGCCTCGCCCTCCGGATCCTGAGCGATGCGGCGCAGGGCCCTGCGCACGGCCAGGGCGAATTCCTTCTGCACCCCCTTGACCCCCGAGGGGCACAGGGGACACATGGCCCGGGCCCGGGCGTCCATGCGCACGGTCCAGTTTTCGCCGGTCCATACCGGCGTCAGCGGGAAGATTCGGCAGGCCAGAGGCCGCTTTTCCCGGGGACAGGGGGCAAGGCAGGTGAGCACGTCTCCCGGCCCGGCGGAGGGAGCGACGCGGCACCAGCTTTCCCCGGCCAGGAGGGCCCTTTCTCCGGGAAAGAGGAACATACCGCCCTGGCCGTCCTCGTCCGGCTGACAGCAGGCCGCTCCGCAGAGAACGCCGCAATCCCCGGCCAGCGGGGTGAGAGCGCCGATGATTTCGCAGGCTTCCAAAATCAGGTGTGCATCCATGCTGTTTTCGCTCCTTGTGCGCCCGGGACGGGCGGATTCTGATTGATGTTAACACAGGCTCCGCGATGCTGTCAAATATTTTTGGTTGCAATTTGCGGGGTTATGTTGTATAATCACGTTGTAATTAAACATGGAGGTGTTCTACTATGGCATATATGATTAATGACGATTGCATCTCTTGCGGCGCCTGCGCGGAAGAGTGTCCCGTGAACGCCATCAGCGAAGGCGATGGCAAGTACGTGATCGATGCGGATACCTGCATCTCCTGCGGCGCTTGCGAAGGCACCTGCCCCGTTGGCGCTCCCTCGGCGGAGTAATCTCTTTAACAGGTGAACCAAGGCTCAGAAACGCCGTGTGCGGCGGTTTCTGGGCTTTTTATGTTGCCTGTTTTCGGGGGCTGTGCTATAATTTTGTTTGTAAATTTAAGCTCTACAAAGGATTTTTATCGTATGCAGTTTACATTCTGTCCGCTCTTTTCAGGCTCCAGCGGAAACGCCGTATATGTCCGTGCAGGCGATACCCGGCTCCTGATTGACGCGGGATTGTCCGGCCGCACGGTCAGCGAGGGGCTTGCCAGCATCGGCGTACTGCCCGAAACCCTCAGCGGTATCCTGGTTACGCACGAGCACAGCGATCATATCAAGGGCGTGGGCATCCTCAGCCGCAAATACCATGTGCCGATTTACGCAAACGACCGCACCTGGCAGGCCATGGAGCGCTCCCTGGGCAATATTGCCCCCGGCAGCCGCCGGGTGTTTGAAAGCGGCGAAACCTTTTATATTGGCAATGCGGGCATTATGCCATACCGCATTTCTCACGACGCGGCGGAGCCGGTAGGCTATCGCGTGTATTATGGCGGGCACAGCGTGGCCACGGCCACGGATATCGGCGTGTTTACCAAGAAAACGCTGGAGGCGTTGTCGGGCACGGATATCGTGCTGCTGGAAAGCAACCATGACATCGATATGCTGCACGCAAACGATCATTATTCCGCGCAGCTCAAGGCGCGCATCCTGGGCCGCTATGGGCACCTGAGCAATGAAGCCTGCGGTGAAGCGCTGCTGCAATTGTATCAGACGGGCGTGCGCCACGCGGTGCTGGGCCATCTGAGCCATGAGAACAACACGCCCGAGCTGGCCATGAGCACGGTGTGCGGCGTGCTGCGCGCGCATGGGCTGGAGCCGTCGGAGGATATCCAGGTGGATATGGCCTGGCGCGATCATGTGGGAGGCGTGTATGAAATCATCTAAGGGGCGCGCCGCGCTGTGCTGGATTCTGGCTGTGCTGAGCATCCCTGTGGGAATTGTGCTGACCTCCGTGCTTTATGCGTTGATACCGGGCGAAAACACGGCGCTGCGGCTGTATCTGTTCAATATTCCCTCGGAGATTTTCTGCTTTGCCCTGCCGGCGTTTTTCATCCTGGCTGCCCGGCCTGAGCGGCTGGCGCGCTTTCGCGCCACCAAACGTGGGCTAAGCGTAAACACGGTCGGCTATACTGCCCTGCTGGCCGTATCAGCCACCATCGTTGTATCCATGATCGCGGCGATATGGGGCGAAGTGCTTAACAGTTCCTTTCAATATACCGAGCCGGCGCAGCCGCGTATCGTGCCGCAAAATGCCGCCGAGTGGGCGCTGGCGCTGCTGTCTACGGCCCTTGTGCCCGCCCTGGCGGAGGAGATGTGCTTTCGCGGCATGCTGCAGGGGCTGCTGACGCGCCGCCTGCCGCGCGCGGGCATATGGATTACCGCCCTGGTCTTTGCGGCCGTTCATTTGCAGTGGAGCGCCCTGCCTGCGCTGTTTGTGCTGGGGCTGGCGCTGGGCTATGTCAACAAGTGCCATGGCTTCTGGGCGGGTGTGCTGCTGCATGGGCTGTATAACGCGGCGGTGCTGGTGCTGTCCAGCCGCGAAATTGGCATAACGCTGCCCATCGTGCTGGTATGCACGATAGCCTTTATCTTTGCCTGGCGCGGACTGATGCAGGAGGAGGAACCCCACCATGAAGCTGACGGTACTGGGCTGTAACGGGCCGTATCCCGCGCCGGGCGGCGCGTGCAGCGGCTATTTTTTGCAGGAGGGAGACACCGGTGTGCTGCTGGACTGCGGCGCGGGCGTGCTGGCGCAGCTGGAAAAGCACATGCCGCCACAGAACTTAACGGCCATCGTGCTGTCGCACCTGCATTACGACCACATGAGCGATATGCTGCCGCTGATTTACCGCTGCCCCGGCCTGCCGGTCTATTTGCCGGGAGCGCCCGCCGCCGTGCGCACATTGCTGGAAAACGCCTTTGAGCTGCATGATATTGCTCAGGGTGGGCAGATCGGCTGTCTGCGCATGACGGCCTGCCCAGGGCGGCACCCTGTGCCTGCCTATGCGGCGCGCTTTGAAAATGGCGATGGCCGCGCCCTTGTCTATACGGGCGATACCAATACCTGTCCGGCGCTGGCGGACTTTGCGAAGGATTGCGATCTGCTGCTGGCCGATGGCTGCTTTGCCCGCGCGCAGTGGAGCGCCGAAAAGCCCCATCTGAGCGCTTTTCTGGCTGCCGAGATGGCGGCGCAGGCGGGCGCGAAGGCGCTGCTGCTGACGCACTTTACGCCGGGATATGATGCGGATACGCTGCTGCGCGAGGCACGGCTGGCCTATCCCGCCGCTCAGCTTGCGCAGATGAGCCTGACCGTGGAGGTATAACATGCAAGATCGCTGCCCGCGCCGTATCCTGGTGCTGCTGGCACTGGGCTTTGGCGCGGGCATTTTGCCAGGGCTGCGGCTGGCGCTTTACGGCTGGTTCCTGGCGGCGCTGGCGATTTGCCTGCTGACGGCGATTGCCCTGCGGCGCTATCGTCTGCCTGCGCTGATGGCGGGCATAGCGGCGATGTTCTTTGCCGGGCTGTCGCTGTGCGCCTGGCAGGCGCATCCTGCCCTGCCCGAGGCAGGCAGCTATGCCGTTACCGGCAGGGTGGATGGCGAAGCGCGCTTTCGCGCCGAGGATAATCGTGTGACGGTTTATCTGCGCGATGTGCATCTGAACGGCGAGCGCACCGGGCTGCGCGCGTATTGGACGTATTATCCTGAAAATCCGGAAGCGCCGCTTCCGCGGGATGGGCAGACGGCGGCCTTTACGGCCCGGCTGTATCATCCGCAGGGGCAGGTAAATCCGCATGGGTTTGATTTTCGGCTGTATCTATTGCAGCGCGGGACGGCTGTTGGCTTATCCGGCGCCAAGGAGTTGACGTTGGAGTCGGCGGGGCAAACACAGCCGGACAGCTTGATCCTGCGCGTGCGCCGCGCGCTGCTTGGCCGTCTGCGAACGCTGCTGAACGGAGAGGACGCGCTGGCTGCGGCGCTGCTTCTGAGCGAGCGCGCGGATATGCCCGAGGATATGACGCGCGATTTCCAGCGCGCGGGCGTGGCGCATGTGCTGGCGGTGTCGGGGCTGCATGTGATGATCCTATCCTCCATGGTGATGCTGCTGCTTCGCCGCCTGTCGCCTTCGCCCCTGGCGATGCTGTTTTTAACGCTGGCGCTGCTGCTGCCCTACTGCCTGCTGGTGGGTATGACGGCCTCCATCCTGCGCGCGTCCGTGCTGCTGACGGTATTGCTGCTGGGGCGCATGGCGCGAAGAAAGGTGGATCCTCTGACGGCGCTGGCGGCGGCGTTTATCGTGGTGCTGGCCGTGCGGCCGCTGGATCTCTTTGCGCCGGGGTTTCAGATGTCCTTTGCCGCCGTGGCGGGGATGATTCTGCTGGGCGATCGCGTGCGGCAGTGGACGCAGCGCATCCGCGGCAAGCGCTTGCGCGCCGTGGCGCAAGCCTATGGCATGACGCTGTGCGCCAGCCTGGGCGTGACACTGCCGGTGATCTATCATTATCACCGGGTATCGCTGATGGGGCTTTTGATCAATCCCCTGCTCAGCCCGCTGATTTCGCTGCTGCTGCCCGCCTACATTGTGCTGCTGCTTGTGGGCGCGGTTTGCCCACCGCTGGGCGCGATATTGGGGCGGGCGCTGGCTTGGGTATCTGCGCGGCTGACGGACTGCATTCACCTGGCAGCGCAGCCTGCCTGGGCTTCGGTTCGCGTGCCCAGCCCGCCGTGGTATCTGGCGGCGGCCATTGTGCTAACGTTGATTCTGCTTACGCGCTTTGTGCTGCTGCGGCCCTGGCGGCGCGTGCTCATCGGCGCGCTGGCGCTGGCTGCGGCGGTGGGGACGATGCTGCTGACGCAAAATCGCCTGCCGCGCTATATTCAGCTTTCGCTGGGCAACGCGGACGCGGCGATCATTGAGGATGGCGCGCGCACGGTGGTGATCGATACAGGTGAGAATGGCCGCGAACTGGCCGCCTATCTGCTGGCTGAAGGACGAGGAATCGATACGCTGATTCTGTCGCATCTGCACACCGATCATGCGCAAGGGCTGCGCGAGCTGCTGGACTATGAGGTGCCCATCGGCGAAATCTGCCTGTCCACCGAGGCGCAGGCGACGCAGGTATCGGACGCCTGCCTGTCCGTGCTGAACGCGGCGCGGGAACATGGCGTTCCTGTGCGGCTGATTTGCGCGGGGGATGAGCTGAAAACCGAGCGCGTCGGTATCCGTATGCTGTGGCCCGAAGGGGGCAGCGCCAATGATCGGGGCGGGGCCAACGATTATGCGCTGGCGCTGCTGATTGATCTGGACGGCGCGCACATCCTGCATATGAGCGATGTGAGCGGCGCGTATGAGCTGTACGCCGCCCAGGAGGCGGACGCGCTCAAGATCGCCCATCACGGCTCGTCCTCCAGCACGGGCGAGGCCTTTTTGGACCGCGTAAGGCCGGCAATCGGCCTGCTCAGTGCGCGGCAGGCCAGCGCAAAAACGCTGGAGCGGCTTGCGCAGGCGGGCGTTATGGTATATGATACAGAGGAGCTGGGCGCGTTGACGCTGACCGTAAGAAACGGCGAAATGCGCGTGCAGGGCTATCTGCAATGAGGGGTAAGCATGGATCACCGCGCGTTTTTTGACGATGTTGCCAAGGGCAAAATTGCCCCGTGCTATGTGTTTGAGGGCACGGAGGAGTATATCAAGCGCTCGGCGCTGGCCGCCCTGCGCAAAAAGCTGCTGCCTGCGGGGCTGGAGGATATGAATGAGGCGCGCCTGACCGATCCTGACGCGAACGCGCTGATCGCCGCCGCAGAAACTCTGCCCTTTATGGCTGATAAGCGGCTGGTGCTGGTGCTGGAAAGCGGCATGCTGTCCGGCCGCGCCAAGGATTACGACGAGGCCAAAAGCGCTGCCGCGCTGTGCGAATATCTGCAGCATCCGCCCGAGAGCGCGTGCATCGTGTTCTATGTGCGGGACAAGGCGGATGGCCGCAAGAAGCTGTATGCGCAGCTGAAAAAAACGGCGCAGATCGTGCAGTTTAATCCCTTGGATGAGCGCGAAATGACGCGCTGGATTGCCAAGCAGCTCAAGGGCATGGGCAAGAAGATTGCCTCGCCTACCTGCCAGAAGCTGATCTTTACCGCCGGGAACGACCTGTATGCCCTCAGCGGCGAACTGGAAAAGCTGGCGGCCTGCGCAGGCGAGCGGGAGGAAATTCTGCCCGAGGATATCGACGCGATCTGCGTGAAGACCACGGCCTATCGCGTGTACGACCTGGCCAACACCCTGCTGCGCGGGGACGCGGGGCAGGCGCTCACCCTGTCGCGCGCGCTGATACGCGACGGCGAGGAGCCGCTGTTTCTGCTGGCGCTTTTGCAGGGCGAGTGCCGCCGCATGCTGGCGGTAAAGCTGCTGCGCGGGGCGGGCATGCAGCCCGACGCCATTGCGGGCAAAATCGGCGCGCCGCCCTTTGCCGTGCGGCAGATGTATCAGCAGGTGGCGCGATACACCGAGCGGCAGCTGCGCGATATGGCGCAGTGCTGCATGGATACGGAATACCAGGTAAAAAGCGGACGGATGGCGCTGGAGGGCGCACTGGAAAAGACCATGCTGCAATTGCTGCGCATCCGCCTGGAGGGAAAAGCATGATTGAAGATTTGCGCGCGCTGCTGGCGCAGGGGAATATTGTTTTAACGGACGAAGCGCAGGAGCGGCTGCAGGCGTATCACCGCCTGCTGCTGGAATGGAATGCGCGCATGGATTTGACCAACGTGCCCGAGGAGGAGATGGCGTTGCGGCACTATGCCGATTCGCTGCTTCCACTGGCTCGGAAGGAATGGTTTCCGGACGGTGCAAGGCTGATCGACGTGGGCACGGGCGCGGGCTTTCCCGGCATGCCGCTGGCCATCGCGCGGCCTGATCTGAAGGTGACGCTGCTGGATTCCCAGCGCAAGCGCTGCGATTTTTTAAGCGCTGTGTGCGATGAACTGAAGCTGCCCAACGTGACCGTGCTGCACGCCCGGGCGGAGGACGGCGCGCGCGGCGCGCTGCGCGAGCAGATGGACGTGGCCGTGGCGCGGGCCGTGGCGCCGCTGAACGTGCTGGCCGAATACCTGCTGCCCTATGTGCGCGTGGGCGGCCGCATGCTGTGCTGGAAGGGCCCCGCCGTGCGCGAGGAGATGGCTGCGGGTGAGCGCGCCTGCAAAATGCTGGGCGGCCAGGCGGAGGGCTTGTACCGTCTGCCCATCGAAGGCCGCAAGCACTATGTGCACAGCGCGATCAAAATTTCAGCAACCGCTCGACGGTATCCGCGAAAATCCGGCACGCCTTCCAAAGATCCGTTGGGAATTTTGCCGCAAAAGCCCTGATTTCATCAAAAGCTGTCAAACGATTCTATGGCTTCCTGTTTGAAAAAAAGCAGGAGGCCGCTTTTTTATGGCGAAATCAACAGGCAGGATGCGCGGACAAGCCGGACGGGCGCAGAGGGAGGCGATCCGCACGGCCCCGCGCGTCCCCTGCCGTACAGGGGATAGTGAGAGAAACGAGCATACAAAATGCAATACGCGGAGGCAATCTATGCGAAATCTTCAAGCCCTTCAAACCGCCGGACGGCAGCTATGCTGGCTGCCGCTATCCTCCATTCATCCCAACAGCCGCCAGCCGCGCACGGACTTTGACGAGTTTGCGCTGATGGAGCTGGCCGCGTCCATTCGCCAAAATGGATTATTGCAGCCCGTCACCGTGCGCCCCGCGGCCGAAGGGTATGAGCTGATTATGGGCGAGCGCCGCTGCCGCGCCTGCCGCCTGCTGGGACATACGCATATCGAAGCCTTTGTGCTGCCTGCGGACGATCAGGAAAGCGCGCTGCTGGCGCTGGTGGAAAACGTGCAGCGCAAGAACCTGCACTTCTTTGAGGAAGCAGAGGCGCTTTCCCGCCTGTGCGGACAGGGCATGGCCCAGGATACGCTGGCCAGGATGCTGGGCAAAAGCCCCAGTGCCATCAACAATCGCCTGCGCCTATTGCGGCTGGAGCCCAGCGTGCGTGAGGTGATCTGCGAGGGACAACTGACCGAGCGACATGCCAGGGCGCTGCTTTCCCTGCCTGGGGAGGAGCTACGCCTGCGCGTGGCGCGCGCCGCGGCCGCGCAGCATCTTAGCGTGCAAAAGACCGAGCAGCTGATTGCCCGCACGCTGGAAAAGCTGCCCATGCCGCTGACCTGCCGCCGGGTGGTATCGCTGGCGCGGGATTACCGGCTGTATATCAACGCCATCCGCGGCATTGTGGGGCAGCTATGCGATACGGGCGTGCAGGCGCAGTGCGAGGTGAGTGAATATGACAGCGCGGTGGAGGTGCGCATTGTGCTGCCCCGCAATGCGCGCAAAAAAACAAGCAACGCAGTGTAAATCTATTGACATTTTGTTCAAGCTTTCGCCATATTTATGCGTTAGGCTAAGGGTGCCAGGGAGAAAAAGCCATCTTCCTCTTGTCATCCCGATGGATGAACCCCTCCCTTTTCTTTTACACAGGCAGTGCCCGCGGAGATTTCCCCGCGGGCATTTGCTATTGCTCAAAACGCAAAAAACTACGCACCGAGCGCTCCCGCGGCACATATCAGAGTGCGCTTACTGCTGCTGCCTTCCGGCCCTGACAGGGTTCACGCCGTGATATCGCACGGGACTCGATGCGTAGCAAATATAGTATACCAAACTTTTATCCAAATTACAAGCGCAAAATATATCAATTTGCAAACAGTGCTTTTTACGGGGTCTTGTGCAGCACAACGCCTGCCTGCACAAGGCTTTTCTGCAGCGCGGCGATATCCGGCGCAGCGCCGTCCCGCGCGTGCATGGCTGCGGCCAGCCCCGCCGCCTCGCCCGTAACGGCACAGGCAGGGATCACGCGGGTCAGATCCCACATCGCGTCCGTGACCGATACGCAGCGCCCTGCGGCATAGAGATTGGGCACGCGCGTGCCCTGCAGAATATCAAACGGCAGCTCGTATACCGGGCCGGGCTTGCGCCAGTTGGATATCATGCCGATGCTGCGCGGCTCATGGCAATGGGGGGCGGTATCATCCAGCACCACCCGGCCCTGCACGCAGCGCGTCATGCGCACCTGCGGGATGGTCGCCATGGTGACGGGCCATACGGCAGGATCGGCTGCACGGCACGCCAGCACCTCGCGCAGCATCGCATCGTGCGACTGCATGGTCATATCGCTCAATTCCAGTGTATCCAGGCCGGTAAAGCGCTGGGCGGTCAGCAGCTTGGGGCCGCTGTTTTGCTGGTTCTTATGGCGATCTGGGATATCCGCCGCGCCCAGCACGCGCAGCCTGGCGCCGGCCGCCTCCTGCATGTAATACCACGCGGCCAGGATATTGCCCTGCTCAAAACTGCGGGTGGTTTCGCCCGCGGCGGCAGCCAGGATGGCGTCGCCCGTGGCATCCACATAAGTCTTGGCGCGGATTACGCCGCGCTCCAGCCGACTCTGTACCACGATCTGTCGTACGCCGTCCGCATCCGTCTGCGCGTCGGTAATTTCGCAGCCGTAGATCAGCCGCACGCCCGCGCGCAGTAACTCCTGTTCGCACAGCAGCGCGAACAGCTGCGGATTGAACCGCGTGCGGTAGCGGTGCTTTACGCGGCTTTCCAGATCACCGTTTTCAAACCATTCCTGGGGATATTCACCCTCCGCGCCCTGCGAGATGCTCAGGCGCAGCAGCTCCTCGGCCAGGCCGAAGGATACCTGCCGCCCCATGCCGTCGCACAGCGGCAAATAATAGGTAATCAGCCCCAGCGTGGCCAGCCCGCCCAGGGCGTATTCGCGCTCGATCAGCGTAACCTTTGCGCCTGCCCGCGCGGCGGACAGCGCGGCAGCCACGCCCGCAACGCCGCCCCCGGCGATCAGCACATCGCATGTATCCAGCACGGGCAGGGCGGATAGCTGTGCAGCGGTAAAAATCATAAGTGCCTCCCAATTATTCTTCTATTTTCCAGATATTCCCTTTTCTGCGCAAGCAAATACGATTAACCTCCTGATCCTCTTTGTAAGCCACGACATAGAGAGGATCAGGGATTTCATTGGTATACGAAGCAAATGATTGAAGATAATCGCAGACGCTGTGGCCACGTTCATCTAAAACTTTGTAAGAATATATATCATCCTTGCAATGGTATCCGTTCGTTCGCAGATAATCGGCAAGTGGCGTAATCTGCAGGGACAATCCTTCAAGATACATGCAATCTTCTACCAACACAATGTCCTGGTCGATTGAACAGCGATCAATCGTCGCCTGAGGCCGCAGCTGAAAATGGAGCGGAATGGCTGGCTGGAAATCGTCTGCAGAATCGCTGAAACGCAGGTAGAGCGCAAACGACCAATCATAACAATTGCTTAGATCATCTGAATCTATCATCATAATATAATTTAATTTTTTCCCATCCTCGCTCAAGCCGTAGCTTTCACTCCAATAATAACATTCCTTACTGTTTACAGTTAATATAGTAACGATACAGGTAGGCTGTGGGTATTCTCCGATCGGGATGTAATATGGCGAATACTCATATAAACTATCAAATGGACGTACTTGGTATTTTTCGGAAGTAATTTCAATATTGAAAAAGCCCTGCCTATCGTCTATCAGTACCTCAGTAATACGCGCATGAATGCCAGACGATTCGCCTTCACTTTGGGGATGGTAGATTCCCATATCGTAATCTGGCGCATAAGTAAAGCGCTGCTTAAGACAATCCCGAATGCTAAAAGTATACAGATATTTCCAGTATTCAACAAACGGGTCACCCGGAAGCGGCCCCTCTGCGAAAGACGAAATTCCGCCGCACAGCAGCGCCAGCGTAAGAAGCAAAAATAGCCATCTTTTTAACATGCTTGCACTCCATCAATCGGTAGAATGGGGAGAATGACATGAAAATTGTATCGGCCCGCTGGGTGAATGTCAAGCAAAAATCCAAATTTTACAAAAAAGCTCCCCGCAGGCTGCTTGCTTGCGGGGAGGGAAAAAAGTGTGCTTATACCGCCGTTTCTCCGCCGGCGGGCAGGGGGGTGATCTTTTCATCCTGCTGCGACAGGATGCGCTGGAATTCCTCGCCGGAGATGTTTTCCTTTTCCAGCAGGTATTCGGCCAGGTCGTGCAGCTTGGCGGTGTTCTGCTTCAGGATGGCCAGCGCGGAATCATAGGCTTCCTTGATCAGGCGCATCACCTCGTCGTCCACGCGCGCGGCGGTATCGCCCGAGCACGCCAGCTGCGCGTCGCCGCCCAGGTAGGCGTTGGTGTTGGTTTCCAGCGCCACCATGCCGAATTTGTCGCTCATGCCGTAGCGCGTCACCATGGCGCGGGCCAGCTTGGTGGCCTGCTCGATATCGTTGCTGGCGCCCGTGGTGCAGGTGTTGCAGGCGTATTCCTCGGCGGCGCGGCCGGCGGTCAGCACGGCCAGCTTGGCCAGGATGTCCTCGCGCTTCATCAGCACATGCTCTTCCTCGTCCACCTGCATGGTATAACCCAGCGCGCCTGAGGTGCGCGGGATGATGGTGATTTTCTGGACCGGCACGGCGTTTTTCTGATGCGCCGCCACCAGCGCGTGGCCGATCTCGTGATAGGCCACGATGCGCTTTTCAGCCTCGGGAATGACAAAGCTCTTGCGCTCGGTGCCCGCGATGACGGTTTCCACTGAGCTTTCCAGATCGTCCTGCGTGACGGCCTGATGCCCCATGCGCACGGCGCGCAGGGCGGCCTCGTTGACGATGTTGGCCAGATCCGCGCCCGACGCGCCCACCGTGGCGCGGGCGACGGCGGCGTAATCGATATCCTTGGCCGTGGTGATATCACGGGCATGCACGCGCAGCACAGCCTCGCGGCCGCGAAGATCGGGCAGATCCACCGTGATGCGGCGGTCAAAGCGGCCGGGGCGCAGCAGGGCGGCGTCCAGAATCTCAGGACGGTTGGTAGCGCCCAGCACCACGATGCCCTTGGAGGCGTCAAAGCCGTCCATCTCGGCCAGCAGCTGGTTGAGCGCCTGCTCACGCTCATCGTTGGAGGACAGGCCCACCGCGTCGCGCTTCTTGCCGATAGCGTCGATTTCATCAATAAAGATGATGCACGGAGCCTTTTCATTGGCCTGCTTGAACAGATCGCGCACGCGGGCCGCGCCCGTGCCTACGAACATTTCAACAAAGGCTGAGCCGCTGACAAAGAAGAAAGGCACCTTGGCCTCGCCCGCCACGGCCTGCGCCAGCAGCGTTTTGCCCGTGCCGGGAGGGCCCACCAGCAGCGCGCCCTTGGGCAGCTTTGCGCCGATGGCGCGGTACTTTTCGGGCTGATGCAGAAAATCCACCAGCTCGATCAGCGCTTCCTTGGCCTCATCCTGGCCAGCCACGTCGGTAAACTTTTTGCTTTCGTCGCTGACGGTGTACATCCTGGCGCTGCTCTTGCCAAAGCTCATCGCGCCCATGCCCGAGCCGCCCTTTTTGAACATACGCACCAAAAAGAAGATGATCAGCGCGTAGAAGGCGAGGGGCAGGATGATGCTGATCAGCACCCCCAGGAAGGATACGCCGGTTTGGCTCTCGCCGCCGAAGGTAACGCCTGCGGCCGTCAGGCGATCCACCAGATTGGGATCGTTGACCGGCACGGTTTGATAGCGCTTAATGCCTGTGGTGTTATAGAACCAGGTCAGCTTGTTTTCGGTTTTAAGGGTAAAGGTGATGACGTCCGCGCCGATCGACACCTGATCCACCTGCCCCTGCGCTACCATCTGCAGGAAGGCGGAGTATTCCACCTTTTCCGTGGAGCCGCGCAGATAGGAGCTGGTGGACAGGGTGGTGGAGATCAGCAGCAGGCCCAGCAGCGCAACCAGCACCCAGAACAGGGGCGAACGCGGCATCTTGGGCTTTTCATAGCGCTTCTGCTTGTTATCTTCCATGCTTCATTCCTCCGTTGGATTCGGGGATGCGCGCTCCCCGTGGCGGATTATAAACGTTTGTTAAAAATAGTTAAACGTTTATGAATCGTGTATATTGTATCGTATCCTGTCCGCGTTTGTCAAGGACACGGAAAAAAGTTCACAACGCGGCCATAATATAGTATAATATCTACTATCCCAATTGAAAGGAAGCGGCGCGCGCGATGCTGAGCGAAAACCTGAGAACCAAGCTGGCCATGCTGCCCGACAGCCCCGGCTGCTACCTGATGAAGCATCAGGGCGAGATCATCTATGTGGGCAAAGCGGTCAACCTGAAAAACCGCGTGCGCAGCTATTTCCATACCAAGGAGCATACCCCCAAGGTAGCCGCCATGGTGGCGCAGGTGGATGACTTTGACATCCTGCTGTGCAATACCAATCTGGAGGCGCTGGCGCTGGAATGCAACCTGATAAAGCTCCATAAGCCGCATTACAACATCCTGCTCAAGGACGACAAGCACTACCCCTATGTGCGCATCGACCGCCGCGAGTCCTTTCCGCGCGTCACCATCGCCCGCCGCATGCAGAAGGACGGCGCGCAGTATTTTGGCCCCTATATCGGCGCGACGGCTGTGCGCGACGCGCTGGAGGTGGTGCGCAGGGTGTTTCCTATCCGCACCTGTGATAAAAAGCTGCCGCTCAAAGCGCCCGCGCGCCCGTGCGTCAATTATGAAATTGGCCGCTGTAAAGCGCCTTGCGCGCATCTGTGCAGCCAGGAGGAGTACGCGCAGATTATCGACGGCGTGGTGTCCTTTCTGAACGGCAACAGCAAGGAAATCTGTGATCGGCTCAATCAGGAAATGTGGGCCGCGGCCAAGAAAATGGACTATGAGCTGGCCGCCCAGAAGCGCGACGCGCTGCGCGATGTGGAGGGCTTGATGGAGCGGCAGCGCGCCATCCAGACCAACGATGCGCAGCAGGATGTGCTGGCGCTGGCCCAGGATGGGCTGGACGCGATGGCGCAGGTGCTGATCATCCGCGGCGGGCGCATGATCGGCGGCGACAGCTTCGCCCTGCCGGGCGAGGGCAACGAGCCGCCGCAGAGCGTGCTGACCGAGTTCGCCCTGCGCTACTATGCCGACCGTCTGCCCGCACGCGAAATCCTGACCATGCCGGTGGAGGAGCCGGAGGTGATCGCTCAGCTTCTGCGTGAGCGGCGCGGCGGCGCGGTGGATGTACTCACCCCGCAGCGCGGCGAAAAGCGTGCGCTGGTGCTGCTGGCCGAGCGCAATGCGGCTGACGCGCTGGAAAAGCGCAACGCGCAGCGCATGATTCGCCAGGAGCGCACGGTGGGCGCGTGCCAGGCGCTGGCTGAGGCCATTGGCATGCAGGGCTATCCCAAGCGCATCGAAGGCTTTGATATTTCCAACACGCAGGGCGTGCTGTCGGTGGCCTCGATGGTGGTGTTTATCGACGGTGAGCCTGCCTACCGGGAGTATCGCCATTACCGCATCAAAACCGTGGAGGGGGCCAACGACTTTGCCTCCATGAACGAGGTGTTGGGACGGCGTTTTGCCCGCACGCTGCGGGAGGATCCTGCCGAGCGCTGGGTGATGCCCGATCTGGTGCTGATCGACGGCGGCCCGGAGCAGCTGCGCTTTGCGCGCGAAGCCATGCTGTCCATGGGCATCAACGTGCCCATGTTTGGCCTGGCTAAGCGGCTGGAGGAAATCTACCTGCCCAACCAGGAGGAGCCGGTGGTGCTGGATCATCATACCCCCGCGCTGCACCTGATTCAGCGCATCCGCGACGAGGCGCACCGCTTTGCCATCACCTATCACCGTTCGCTGCGCGGCAAGGCCAGCGTGCATTCCTCGCTGGAGGATATTCCGGGCGTCGGCCCTGCGCGCCGTCGCGCGCTGCTGGCGCATTTCGGCTCCATTAAAAAGATGAGGGAAGCCGATCAGGACGAGCTTTGCACCGTCAAGGGCATGAACAAAACTGCCGCTGCTGCGGTGTATGCCGCGCTGCATCCAGTAATTCCCGAGGATACCGAAACGGAAGAATAACATAGGATGTTGCTTGTGTTTCCGCCAACTGGCCCCCTCCTCAGGCTCATTGCATTCGCCAGCTTCTCCCCAAGGAGAAGCCTTTTTTGATGGCTCCGTTAAACAACAGTATGCTTTCGTCGCTTGATGCCTGCATGACTAAAAAAAGCCTTCCCCCGGCTGGGGGAAGGTGGCGAGCCGCGGCGAGACGGCTGAGGGGGATTAAGCGCTTGGCTATGATTTAAAGTACCTGCAGATTTGTATTTTTACTTCTTAAACGTCTCAATCCCGCGCAGCACCTCGGGCTCGCGCACATCACGCGCGTCGGTAAACATCTTGCGCGTCAGCACCGAGCCGTTGCGGTAATACAGGCACACAAAGGGGGAGTCGTTCCAGAACAGGGTTTGGATGCTTTGCAGCGCGGCGCGGTAGGCGCTTTCCTCCTGGGCGGCGCGCAGCGTTTTGAACAGGTTATCCATTTCAGTGGATTTATAGCGCATGTAGTTGCAGTTGTTGCCCGAAATCAGCAGGTAACCGGGATCGGGGGTAAAATCAATGTTGAAGGCGGCCAGGCACAGATCATAGCTGCCGGCCTTGAGCTTATCCCTGGCTTCCTTATAGGTGAGGGTTTCCACCTTGCATTCGATGCCCACCTGCATCAGCGCATCGGCAATGCGGTTGGCCACCTCCACGCGCACGGAGTTTTCCTGCTCCTCATATACATAAAAGCGCAGGTGCATGCGGGCGAGTTTGCCCGTATCGGCACGCACGGTGGTGCGCACGCCGTTTTCATCATAATCAGTCCAGCCCGCCTCGTCCAGCAGCTCCATGGCGCGCTGCTTGTTAAACTGCTGCGCGTCGTTCTCGCTCCAATACGTCCAGGTGCCGGGGATCAGCGGCGTATCGGTGCGCGTGACCATGCCGTAGTATACGTTATTTACAATATCGTCCAGATCCAGCATATAGCGGATGGCCTGGCGCACGCGCACATCCTTAAGCTCATAGGAGCCGTTGTTCATCATCAGCGTTTCCAGCTGCGTGGTGCGGTAATCAATATTATAGGAAGTAACGCCCGTGCGGTACTGGGCGGCGGTGATAGCGCGGGTCAGGATTGCGTCCACATTGCTGTACTCATAGCCTGAAATCAGCTCGCGATTGGTGCTGTACAGCGATACAAGCACCTGGCGGTAATCAGGCAGGTTCTGCCACCAGCCAGTGTAGCAGCTAAGCAGCAGGTAAGACGAAAAATCGTACATATCCAGATAGTATGGCCCTGTGCCTACGGGATTGTCTGCCTGTACCTCGTCCGCCTTCAGGATGGGAAAGGTCATCGCGTACAGGAAACCATAATTGTTGCGGTTGGTGGTGATAACCACGGTTTTGTTGTCGCTGGCTTCGATGCTCTTGATAAAGTGTTGCAGGGTGGAATAGCGGCCTTTGTTGGTGCTGCTGTCGTCCTTGGCCAGGCGCAGAATTTCCTGCACGGTGGCTACCACATCGTGCGCCGTCAGCGGCGTGCCGTCATGGAAGGTAACGCCGTCGCGCAGATAGAAAAACCAGGTTTTGCCGCTGTTGGTATAGGAATAGCGCTCCGCCAGGCAGTATTGCGGCTTGTACTCATCGTCGATGGACATGAGCCCTTCATACATCAGATTCGTTACCGACATGAATTCCCGTTCCACCGGGGTGAGGGGATTGACGCGGTTGGTGGCCACGGAGATGATGCCCAGGTGCAGCGCGTCGTTGGTTACATATTCTGCCTGCGCAGGCGCGGCCAGGCAGCAGCAGGCCAGCATCAGCGCGCAGAGCAGCGCCAGCTTAGGACGCATCCGGGTAATAATGTTGATAATAGATGTCATAGGCGTTTACCACCTTTCCGGCGTAGTAGCGGGAGTCGTCCTTGGGAATTTCGTCCAGCGTCAACGTCTGGCCGTCGGCTGTGTAGTTCATGATCCACAGCTTCACATTGTTGGGCCCGGCATGATAAGCGCAGGCAATTTTGATGGGGTCGCCATTAAACATGCGGCTCAGATATCCCAGATACCAGCAGCCGTAGCGGATGTTGGTGGTGGGATCGTACATATCGGCGAAGGTTGTGTTATCCTCGCCCAGCTTTTTGCGCACAAACTCAAAGGTGCTTTCCATCACCTGCATCAGCCCGCGCGCGCCCACCGAGCTGGTAGCCTTGGGATCATAGCTGCTTTCGCGCAGGATAATGGCCGCCACATAGGCCGGATGGATGCCGTTTTCGGCGGCGTATTTTTCAATCTCATCCCGATAGGCCACGGTGTGGCGCTCCACCTGACGCTGATATTCGGCGGCGGCGTTTTCGCGCTCCTTGTGCAGACGGTTGAGATTGCCGCGCGCAATGCCCAGCGCCAGGATGCAGATAATCAGCACCATGCCCAGCACGATGCAGGTGCGCACGGGAAATTTGCCTGCGCCGGGCTTGGCGGCGGGCTTTTTGCTTGGCGCGGGCGGCAGCGGCGTTACCTGCTTGGCGGGCGCGTGACGGTCGCTGCGGCGGTTGCGCGTTGCCGGCGCGGCGGGTTGTACGTTACTCAAAATAATTTCTCCTTTGCGTATTGCGCAGCAGCCCCCGCACGCGGCGGTTGGTGCTGCGGAAATTGCCCGACGTATCGATCACATGGTCGGCGCGGCGGCGCTTCTCGGCCAGCGGCAGCTGGCTTGCCATGCGGCGCAGTGCCTGCGGGCGGGACAGGTGATCCCGCCGCATCACGCGGCGCGCCTGCATGCCGGCAGGGACGCTGACGCACCATACCTCGTCGCACTGCGCGTCCATGCCGGTTTCATAAAGCAGCGGCACATCCCAGGCGACCAGCGGCGCGCCGGAGGCTTCTGTTTCGCGCTGCATGCGGCTGATGATCAGCGGGTGCAGGATGCCCTCCAGCCGCTTGCGCGCGGCGGGATCGGCAAAGACCACCTCGCCAAGGGCGCGGCGGTTGAGCGTATCGCCGTCAAATACCTGATCGCCGAAGGCGGCGCGGACGGCGGGCAGCGCCTCGCCGCCAGGGGCGGTCAGGCTGCGGGAAATCGCATCCGCATCCAGTACGGGAATGCCGCGCTGGCGCAGCAGCCGCGCCACATAGGATTTGCCGCAGGCGATGCCGCCTGTCAGCCCCAGTACATATGGTTTATTTGGTTTCATACCAGCTGCTCCCGGTCTTTACCTCGGCCACCAGCGGCACGGACAGCTCGGCTACATGCTCCATGCAGTCGCCCAGCAGCTGCGCCACGCGCCCGGCCTCATTCTGCGGGGCTTCGATGAGCAATTCGTCGTGCACCTGCAATATCAGCCGCGCCCTGAAGCCGCCCTGACACAGCGCATCGTGCACGCGCACCATGGCCAGCTTGATGATATCGGCCGCCGTGCCCTGCACGGGGGTGTTCATGGCGGCGCGCTCGCCGAACTTGCGGATGTTAACGTTGCCCGATTTTAATTCGTCCAGCCGGCGCACGCGGCCGAAGATCGTGCGCGCCATGCCGGTTTCGTAGCCTTCCTTGACGGCGCGATCCATAAAGCCGCGCACGCCGGGATAGGTGGCAAAGTACTTTTCGATGAAGGCCGCGGCCTCCTTGCGGGACATGCCCGTGTTGCGCGCCAGGCCGAAATCGCTGATGCCGTAGACCAGGCCGAAATTGACGGCCTTGGCATGGGCACGCATGGTGGGGGTGACAGCCTCCAGCGGCACGCCCGCCACCTCGGCTGCCGTGCGCGCGTGGATATCCTGCCCGCGCCGGAAAGCGTCGATCATGGCTGCGTCGCCTGAGAAGTGCGCCAGAATGCGCAGCTCAATCTGCGAGTAGTCCGCATCCACCAGCACGCAGCCGGGGGAGGCCACAAAGGCGCGGCGGATTTCACGCCCCAGCTCCGTGCGCACGGGGATGTTTTGCAGGTTGGGCTCGGCGGAGGAAATGCGCCCTGTGGCCGTGCCTGTCTGATCAAAGAAGGTGTGGATGCGCCCGTCGGAGCCGATTTTGCGCAATAGGGCGTCGATATATGTGCTGCGCAGCTTGCTGACCTGCCGGTATTCCAGAATGCAGGGAATGACGGGATGCGCGTCGCGCAGCGCCTCCAGCGTGTCGGCGTCGGTGGAATAGCCCTTGCTGGTTTTGCGGCCTGCTTTTAACGCCAGCTTATCTTCGCCAAAGAGTACCTCGCCCAGCTGCTTGGGGCTGTTGACGTTAAAATCGCCCACGTTCGCCAGGCGGTAAATATCGCTTTTCAGCTGTTCCTCGCGCGCGGTCAGCTGCTCGCCCAGGGCGCGCAGCACGCTGCCATCCACCGCAAAGCCCTCGCGCTCCATATCAAAGAGCACGCGCATCAGCGGCAGTTCAATTTGCTCATAGAGGTTTTCCACCCCCAGCTCTTTCATCTGCGCTTGCTGGCGCAGGCGCAGCGACAGCACCCCGGAGGCGTCCGCGTCGCCGAAGGCGGACAAGGCGTAGCTTTTCTCCTGCGGATTGATCGCATAGGCGGCCAGCATGGTATCGTAGGCAATTTGCGGCAGGGGCTGTCCCGCGTTGGCCAGCGTATGCAGCAGGCGCTTGCCATCGTGGGTGATTACCGCGCCGTGCCACACTGCTGCGCACTCAGCCAATGGATCGCCGCTCAGACCCGGCATATCAAACAGCGCCGTTTGCCCGGTGATCTGCGCGCGGGCGCGCCGCGTGCCCTGGCAAATGGAAAGCTCTTCCTCGCTCAGGTATACGGCTACCTCGCCTGCCTGCGCCATGTCGGCGGCTGCTTGAGCGTCCAGGGACTCCCAATCGCTGAAAACGGTCGTTTCGATAGCGGGCTGCGCGGGCGCGCCGTTTTGTTCCTTTTCAATGCGTTGAGCGATGGCATTCAGACCGTACTTATACAGCACGGGCAGGCCGTCGGCCAGATGCTGGGTTTCGCACGCATCATAATGTACCTGCAAGGGAATATCGCGCCGAATGGTGGCCAAATACTTGGAAAAGCGACCCTTTTCGGCGTTGTCGCGCACCTTTTCGCCAAGCTTGCCCTTGATTTCATCGGCGTGAGCCAGCACGTTTTCCAGCGTGTCGTAGCTGGTCAGCAGCTTCACGGCGGTCTTTTCACCCACGCCTGGAATGCCTGGAATGTTGTCCGAGCTGTCGCCCATCAGGCCCTTGAGATCGGTAATCTGATCAGGCCGCACGCCGAACAGCTCCTGCACGCGGGCGGGCGTGCATTCCTCTATTTCGGAGATGCCCTTGCGGGTCAGCAGCAGGGTGGTATCGTCGCTGACCAGCTGCAGCGCGTCGCGGTCGCCCGTCAGCAGCAGGGCGGCGATATCCCGCTGGGCGCACTGGCTGGACAGGGTGCCCAGGATGTCGTCGGCCTCATAGCCCGTCAGGCTCAGCACGCCCAGCCCCATGGAGGAGAGAATTTCCTTGATAATGTCAAATTGCGGGCGCAGCTCGTCCGGCGTGGGCGCACGGCCAGCCTTGTACTCCTCGTATTCGGTATGGCGGAAGGTAGGCGCATGCTCGTCAAACGCCACCGCGCAGTAGCGGGGCGCGCGTTCGCGGATGCAGCGCAGCAGCATGCTCAGAAAGCCGTGCACGGCGTTGGTATACACGCCGTTGTAGTCCATCAGCGGCAGGGCATGAAAGGCCCGGTGCATCAGGCTGTTGCCATCCACAATCAGAAAAGTATCGCGCATTGCATACACCTCCATTCTTATTATAACACATTCCCTGCGAATATACAAAGAGAAGCTGCGCCATACTATATGCAGGAGGGGCAATATGCGGCGTTTTCTGGATAAATGGGGTACGGCCATTGCCGCCGTGGCCTGCGCGCTGACCATCGTATTTGCGGCGGTGTATACCCGGCAGGATGATCTCAAGCGCATCGCGGCGCAGGAGGCGCGCGCCGCGCAGGATCAATCCCTGCAGGATGCGCAGGCGGAGACGGTTTGGGCGCGCCCTGTGCCCAGCGCTCCAAGCGAGGGCTTTCGCGGCGCGTACCGTGATGAGCATGGGCTGTGGCGCATGCAGCCTTATACGCGCTATCCCGCCGCTTATGGGCAGAGCGTAACGGCTGTATGCGCGGGCGAAGTGCTGACGATTTCAGAAGATAGCCTTACCTATCGCTGCGCGGGCGGCGAGACAATTACCTGCGCGGGATTATCCAGCGTGATGGTCAAGATAGGGGATACGCTGCATTGCGGGCAGCGCGTGGGCATGGCCGCTCGGGATGCGGAAATTACGCTTCAAGTGCGAAAAGGGGCGGAATATTTGGACTTGGAAAGCCTGCTCTCCCCATCATATAACGAGCCAACATAGCAAAACCATGCGATGACCATAGCAAATAATTATAGTATTTTTTAATGTGTAACCGCGTATTGTTATAGTGCCGCACAATTTCCGATAATATTGGGATAAAACTGATGAATTTACGGGGTTCGACAGCCTTCGCGCTTTTGTGCTAAAAGCAGCCATTGCGGTTTATATGAAATTGCATTATGCTATTTGCACGAAGCGGGAACGCTCCGTAATTTATAGAACAGGAGGATACACCAATGAAGGTTATTTCGGTCAATATCCATGCGGTGCGTGCGAGAATTCACAAGGATATGACCCATGGCTGCTTGGATCAGGCGATTACCTTGACTCACTTGGTGGACAAGCTCCAACTGTTGCGTTGGCGCACGGCTGCGCGGCGCAGACGGAACATCCTCAAAAGACAAATTGTTTAAGAGTAAATCAGGGCTGACGCGAAAAAATCACGTCAGCCCTCTATTTATAGGCGTCGGCAAGCCGAGCGCCTACCATAAAAAATGATGAATCATTTTTTATGGATTGCAGATTTTCTTGTAATCCTGCGGCTTACGGACAGAAAATCTGAAAGGAATGAAAATTTCCTTTCGGAGGAAACCTCCTTCGGAAATTTTCTCCTCGCGCCGTACACGCCGCCGCTGCGGATTTTTAAGGAACGAGCTACGGCTCTTTTGTTTTTTAAAAACAATTAAGAAGGGGCTGACGCGAAAAAATCACGTCAGCCCTCTATTTTTAGCGTCTTGTTCCCAGCGCCTGCTCCAGCGCCTCATCCACCCGCCGCAGCGTATCGGCCGACAGGCGGCCCAGATACAGGCTTAGCCTGCTTTTTTCCAGCGTGCGTACCTGCTCGCACAATACCTGCGAGGGACGGCTCAGCCCGCCCTCGGGCGGATCGACCGTCACGTGCGTGCGCAGCGTTTTCTTTTTGCTGCGGGAGGTCAGGGGCGCGACAATCACCGTGGGGCTGGTCAGGTTGCCCAAATCATTTTGCACAATCAGCACCGGGCGAACGCCGCCCTGCTCCGAGCCCAGCACGGGATCCAGATCGGCGCGGTAAATATCGCCGCGTCTCATCTTCATTCACATCCCGCTGGCGGCGACAGGCGCTGCCGCCGCCGTCTGCCGCGGGGGAAAGCTCCCCCGCACTTCCACCCTATGCCGGGCAAGCGCGCGTGTGACAAAATGAAAAAAGTGTAAGGTATTCATTTGCTGCTTTTTGTGGTATAATATGGGTTGGTCGTAAGACTGATATCACAAACCGCTGGGAGGTTTTTGCAATGTCCGATATGAAAAAAGGCAATATTTCCATCCATGCTGAAAATATCATGCCGGTGATTAAGCGCTGGCTGTATTCCGATAAGGATATCTTTATCCGTGAGTTGACGGCCAACGGCTGCGACGCGGTGACCAAGTATCGCATGATCGCAGGCGATGATGAAGACCTGCGCGTCACCGTGACCGTGGATACCGAGGCCAAGGAGCTTCGTTTCACCGATAACGGCATCGGCATGACGGCTGAGGAGGTAGACCGCTACATCAACCAGGTGGCCTTCTCCAGCGCCGAGGAGTTTTTGAAAAAGTATCAGGGGGATAAGGATGGCGGCATCATCGGCCACTTCGGCCTGGGCTTCTATTCGGCCTTTATGCCCGCTGATAAGGTAACGATCGATACGCTGTCCTATCAGGAAGGGGCCAAGGCGGTGCGCTGGGAAAGCGAGGACGGCATGGCCTATGAGATGAGCGACAGCGACCGCGCCGAGCGCGGCACCACCGTGACGCTGCATATCACGGATGAAGAAAAGGAATTCCTGGATAGCCTGCGCGTGCGCGAGGTGCTGGAGCGCTACTGCGGCTACATGGCCGTGCCCATCTATCTGGTGGATGTGCAGGATGAAAAGCTCAAGGCCGAGGAAGCCGAAAAGGCTGCCAAGGAGGCTGCCGAAAAGGGCGAGGAAGCACCTGCGCCCAAGGCAGCCGAGCCGATCAACGATACCCATCCGCTGTGGCTTAAAAATCCCCGCGACTGCACCGAGGAAGAATATAAGGATACCTACCGCAAGCTGTTCCACACCTTTGAGGAGCCGCTGTTCTGGATTCACCTGAACGTGGACTATCCCTTCAACCTCAAGGGCATCCTGTACTTCCCCCGTATCCGCAAGGATTTCGGCGGTCAGGAGGGGCAGATCAAGCTGTTCAACCGGCAGGTGTTCGTGGCCGATAACATCAAGGAGATCATCCCCGAGTTCCTGCTGCTGCTGCGCGGCGTGCTGGATTGCCCCGATCTGCCGCTGAACGTCAGCCGCAGCTTCCTGCAAAACGATGGGTATGTCAAAAAGCTCTCCGCCCACATCACCAAGAAGGTGGCGGATAAGCTCAACAGCCTGATGAACACCGAGCGCGAAAAGTACCAGACCTACTGGGACGATATCCATCCCTTCGTCAAGTACGGCTGCATCCGCGACGCCAAGTTCCACGAGGCCGTCAAGGGCAGCATCCTGTTCAAGACCACGGCAGGCGAATATCTGACGCTGGCGGAATACCGCGCCCGCAACGAAGGCAAGACCGAAAAGAAGGTTTATTACACCACGGACGCCGCGCGCCAGACTGCGTCGGTGGCGCTGTACACCGCGCGCAATATCGACGTGGTAGTGATGGATTCCGTCATCGATATCAGCTTCATGCAGCACATGGAGCAGCAGGAGGATGCGGACGGGCTGACCTTCGCCCGCGTGGACGCCGATGTGGATGGCCTGGTGGACAAGGAGGCCGGGGACAGCGAGCTGGCGCTGGAACCGCTGGAGAAGCTGTTCCGCGACGCGCTGGGCGACGAGCAGCTGAAGGTCAAGCTGCAGCCCCTGGCTGACGGCGATCTGCCGCTGATGCTGCTGGAGGATGAGCAGATGCGCCGTTACCGCGAGATGGCAGCCATGTACGGCGATAACTTCAAGCTGCCCGAGCGCGCTGAGGTGGTGCTTAACAGCAAGTGCGAGGCCATCCGTGCGCTGGCTGCGGTGAAGGATCCCGAGCTGCAAAAGCTGCTGGCCAAGCAGTATTTCGATATTGCCCGCATGTCCACCCGTCCGCTGGAAAACGAGGAGCTGAGCGCTTTCATTCGTCAAAGCTATCAGCTGGCTGCGCGCCTGGCGGAAAAAGCGGACTAACCCTGCCTTGCAACCTATCATAACGCAACGCCCGGAGAAATTTTCTCCGGGCGTTGCGTTTGTTATATCATTCTTATACTTATAGTGTCCGAAGACGCTGCACCAGCCGCTCGGCCACGGGCAGCATTTCGTCCAGCTTGACAATTTCCATGCTGCCGTAGTCCATATCCAGCACGCGCTCCCACAGGAAGCGCGCGGCCTCTACCGTCTCGCGGAAAGCCTGAGCCGCGCCTATGCCCTCCCGTACGCAGCGGGACAGCGTTTCGCAGATTTCATCGTACATGGCGATGTGAATTTCAAATACCAGGTCTTCCAGTCCAGGCCGGGCGATATGCGCCTGCCCGGTTTCGCCCAGGATCATCAGCAGGTTTTCGATTTCGGGCTTTACCAGCTCACGCTGAGCGCCGCGCAGCGCGCCCTCCATCACCGCGCATTCGCCGCGGGAGCGCAGGCGAAGCAGCATGAATAGAAAATCCTCCTCCTCCGGCCGGAAGGGCTGCGTGCAGCGCAGCAGCACGTTCAGCCGCTCGCGCGTGCTGGTGACGCGCGTTTTCTTGTATGCGTCAAACCACAGCCGCACCTTTTCCTCGCAGATGGCGGTCAGCACGGACAGCTTGGAATCAAAGTAGTGATAAAAGCTGCCTTTGCTGCATTGCAGCTCGGCCAGAATATCGTCCACCGTGGTTTCCAGATAGCCCTTGGCGCTGAACAGCCTTTCGGAGGCTTCGATGATGGATTGCCGGCGCACTTCGCCCTTGCGCATGTGCCTCGCTCCTTTCGACGCTGCTTGTGTAGGATCAGTAGTTGTACTCGTCGATCTGGGAATACGTGCGATAGGTGGAGGTGCGCAGCAAATCGCGCCGTACCTCCACGCCGTTCTGGTAATAAACGCGGTAGGTCTTGTATACGTAGCCGTCGCGCGCCTTGCGGACGGTTTTGGTTTCGCCATAGGCCAGGCTGGTGTTCAGACGAAGCTCAATTTCGGTCGGCGCAGGGGTGGTTGATACCAGCTCGGTCTGCAAATCGATGCTGATGCCGTCCTTGAAAGCCACGCCGTAGATTTCCACCGTGCACTTGCAATCCTTGTTGTAGTTGCTGCCCGTTACATAGGCCACAATGAAAATAGGATAGTCGCTGGTGTTCTTGAATTTAAGGTCGAGGCTCTGCTCCAGCGACTGATAGCTTTGCCAGTCCACCGTCGCGTCGCGGCCGGGAGCCACGTAGGTGCTGGGCCAGGCATGCGGGCTGGAATAGACGATTTCCATGTTGGCCATGGCTGCGGCGTTAAACAGCGTACTGGATACCTGACACACGCCGCCGCCTACTTCCTCCACGCTTGCGCCCTGGGCAATCGCGCCGGCGGGCAGATAGCCCTTATCCACCGTGCGGCGGCCCGTGGTGCTGTTAAAGGAGAAGGTTTTGCCGCTTTCCACCGTGCCGGTCACGGCGGCACAGGCCAACTCGATGTTCCTGGTGCGGTTGTAGCCCTTGAGGTTGCCGGTGGAGGTGGTGTAGCTGGAAATCAGGCCGAAGCTCTGGTTCAGCTGCGCCACGGTGACATTGGGCTGGGTCTTTTTGGTGGCCAGGGTGACGGCGCTGTAATTGCGCGCGTCCATACGGGAGATAATGGCGTTGTAAATCTCCTCGCTGTCGATTTCCTGCCCCACCTGCTCGGGCATAAACTGAAAGCTGCGGCTGGAAAAATCAAACTGATAAATGCTTGCGTCCTGCGCTTTGACGTTCACGCGCTCGGCCAGCGTTTCGGCCAGCGCGCGCACGGTGGCTTTGTCATAGGTGATTTGGGTGTACAGGTACGCGCCCTCCTGCCCGGCGGAGGAAACCTGCTGATACCGCGCCTCAAAGGGAGTGCCGCTGCCGCTTAGCGTATCGAGCATGCCCTGGCGGCCGATGGCGTAGGCCTCGTCCAGCACCGCGTCTATGTTGCGCGTCAGGGGCAGCTCGCGCTGCGTGATCGTCCAGGTCTTGCCGTCAATGGTTACGGGCAGGGAAAACTGTTGATCGCTATAGGCGGCGTTCTGCGTCAGCGCCTGGCGCGCCTGATCGCGCGTCATGCCGCCCAGGTGCACGCCGTCCACATGCACGCCGTGATAAAAGATATCCTGGTTGAGGGCTGCCACCTTTTCACGGAAGGCGGGATAGTGGCTGGAGTACAGCGACGAAACCGAGAACCCGCCGATGATCAGCAGCGCGATGCAGCCGATTACCACCAGCAGCCACAGGCCATCGTGCGAGCGGCGGCGCGGCGGCGGGGTTTCACCGTAATCGCCGCCCTGATCGCGCGGGGGATAGTAAGGCGGCTGCGGGGGCGTGTTGTTTTGCGCAAAGCGCGGTGTATACTGCGGATATACCGGCGCGGTGGGCTGCTGATAAGGCGGCTGCGCGCTGCTGGCATAGGGCTGATAGCGGCTCTGCTGCGGGGGAGTATAGGATGCGTTGGCAGCATAGGACTGCTGCTGGGCGGGCTGAACGGGGGTGGAGGAGGCCGGGTACTCCGGATATTCGGGGTACTGTGCGCGCGGCGCGGCATACTGCGCCGTGGCGCTATCCTGGGGATAGGATGGGCGGGCGGTATCGTCGGGATACTGCACGCGGGGTGTATCGTCGGGATATTGCGGTCGGCGCACGCCGTCCTGCTGCGCTGCATGGCGCTGGGAGCGGCGCTGGCGCGGGGGCTGCTGCATGGCGTTCTCCTCCTCTCCGTAAAAATAAACCTTGGTATGTTTTTCATTATACCATATTCGCGCCGGCTGTCAACGCGCGCTTTTGCGGAAAATTGTAAAATCCATGCTTAGGCGGCCTCGGACTGCTGGGCGGAGAGCGCGTCGCTCTGCTGCAGCATCCAGTCGATGAATACGCCGTAGCCCTGCGTGGGATCGCTGACGAACACGTGCGTGACCGCCCCGACGATGCGCCCATCCTGCAGGATGGGGCTGCCGCTCATGCCCTGCACGATGCCGCCGGTGGAAGACAGCAGCCGCTCGTCGGTCACGCGCAGAACCATGGATTTGGGCGCGGCGGCACTCTGACGGGATACCTGGGTGATCTCGATGGCGTATTCGCAGGCTTCCTGCCCGGCGATGGTGGATAGAATCGTGGCTGCGCCCGTGTGCACCTGTCCGCGGGAGGCCGTGGGCAGGCCCTCGGGATACAGCGCGCTTGCGGCGGGCGCCTCCAGCCGCCCATAGATGCCCAGCGCCGTGTTGACCTGCACCGTGCCCAACGTGACCTGCTCGCGCAGGAAGGAGCCGCGCAGCTCGCCCGGCGCGCCGCGCTGGCCGCGCCGGACATCCACGATTTCGGCCTGCATCAGCGCGCCCTCCCGTACAGGCAGCAGGCTGCCGGTATCGGAATCGGTGATCGCGTGGCCCAGCGCGCCGTAAGTGCCCATGGCGGGATCATAATAGGTCAGCGTGCCCACGCCCGCCGTGCTGTCGCGTACCCATACGCCCAGCCGCCAGGCGCGGCTGCTTTCATCATAGCGTGGAGTGAGCAGCAGGTCGTTTTCCTGCCCGCCGCGCGATATGCGCAGCGACAGCGGCTGCCCCTGGGCGGCGTTGACGGCCTCGGTCAGCATGGCGCTTTCCAGCAGCGGCACGCCGTTGACGGATAGGATCATATCGCCCTCGCGCAGGGAATCGCGGCCGTTATCGCCCGCGCCCACCACCAATACGCCCTGCGTGCGGATGGCTACGCCGATAGCCTGCCCGCCGGGAATGAGCACGCGGGGGGCGGAGTCGCGGCTTTTTTCATTGCCTGCGCCGAAAAACTGCGGCCATTGCAGCGTAATGACGGGGCGCGCCCGGCCTCCAAGCCGCTGATCCTGCGAGGAGGAGGCGCTGGCCGCGCTGTTCATGGGCCAGGCGCAAAGAAGCGCCGAGCCAATCGCCACGGCGATGGCCAGGGCCTTGCGCGCAGCGCTGATCCTGCCTTTTTTCATGATGATATCGCCATCCTTTCCTGCGGGCAGTTTGCGCGCATCTGCCGCCGCGCATGCGGGGAAAAGATTGGCTTACCAAATGATGTCAGAAAAATGACCGGGCCGCCCGGCACGTTGACAAATATTTTTTGACCATGCTACAATGACACGGATTGCCTGAAAAGGATGCATTTGCCTGAAAGGGGCGGATTATATGCCACAAAAGATTGTGCTGGTTGTCGGAGCCTCCTCGGGTTTGGGCAGCGCGGCGGCGCAATGCCTGGCCGCGGACGGCTATATCGTATACGCCGCGGCGCGCTCCTTTGCCAATGGGGCGGAGCCGCCCACGGGCTGCCGCGCGCTGGCGCTGGACGTAAGCGCTGCGGACAGCGTGCATGCGGCGGTGGATACCGTGCTGCGCGAACAGGGGCGCGTCGACGCGCTGGTGTGCTGCGCGGCCAGCTTTACCATGTCGCCCATGGAGGAATTGCCCATCGATATCCTGGCCGATATGATGAACGTCAATTTTCTGGGCATGGCGCGCTGCGTACAGGCTGTAATGCCCGCCATGCGCGCGCAGAAAAGCGGCCATATCGTGCTGTTTTCCTCGCTCAACGGCCTGTTTTCTATCCCGTTCCAGGGCGCGTACAGCGCCACCAAGCACGCGGTGGAGGCTTATGGCGAGGCGTTGGCGCAGGAAACGCAGGGCATGGGAATCCATGTGACGGTGGTGGAGCCGGGTGACTGCCGCGGCGGTTCGCAGAAGTATCGCCGTGTGTATCTGAATGAAAATTCGCCCTACGCCGCAGCATTCGAGCACGGAACGGCCAAAATCCACCATGACGAAACCAACGGCCTGCCGCCCGAGCGCGTGGGGCATGCGGTGGCCAAGGCGGTCGGGAAGAAGAACCCGCCCGCGCGACTGGTGGTGGCCTCGCTGGATCAGCGCAGCGCCATCTGGATGCACAAGCTGCTGCCGCGCAAGCTGTTTAATCGTATTATTGCCGCTTACTATCGCTGAAAATGACCGACCGATAAAAAAGGAGAAAGCATGCCGACGCCCCGCGATCAAAAATGCGCCCTGCTGCGCAAAAACCTGTGTTTCGAGAACTTTTTTGAAACACTGTGCGTAGACCGCGATCAGACCGCCGCCATCTGGCTGGAAAACGATCGTGAGCAAAGCTATAATTATGAAGAATTTCACGCCCGCGCCCTGCAGACCGCCGCGCGCATTGACGATGCGCGCCTGGGCCGCCGCGACGGCTGGGTGGGTCTGTGCCTGGAAACCTGCGTGGATTGGCCCATCCTGTTCTGGGCGCTGCTGGCCGCAGGCAGAAAGCCGCTGCTGCTGGACCCCACCCTCAGCGATGCGGGACTGACCCACCTGCTTTCCCAGGCGGGGGCCGGGGCGGTGATCATCGGCAAGCGCCGCGATGCGCTGCCTGAAATTGCACAGCGCCTGCCGGGCGAATTGACCTCGGGCGCGTACAGCAAGGATTTCAAGCCCTGCTGGACGGATCGCATCGCCCTGTGCACCTCGGGCACCACGGCCACCTCGCGCGTGTATGTATACGACGGCCGCGCCATCTGCCTGCAGGCCATCGCCTTTATCGAGCAGCAGCGCGGCCGCTGCATGACCAACGAAAAATACGGCCGCGAGCGCACGCTGTGCTTCCTGCCGCTCAACCATATCTTCGGCTTGATGACCAACATGATCCCCACCGCGCTGGAGGGTAATCCGCAGGTTTATCTGCATGACCGCGCGCCGGAAACCATCCTGAAGACCTGCCGTATCTGCAAGGTAGAACTGATCATGGCCGTGCCGCTGCTGATCAACGGCCTGTCCTCCGCCCTGCAAAAGAAGGTATCCAAGCTGTCCGCGCCCAAGCGCCGCGCCTTCCGCGCGCTGCAGAATACCTCCATCGCCATCCAGACCGCATGGCCCGAGGGCGGCATGTGGATTGCCAAGCATGTGCTGTTCAAATCCGTTAACGCGCAGCTGTTCGGCCCAACGCTGCGGCAGATCGCCCTGGGCGGCGCGAACGCCCCGCAGGAGCACCTGCGCAATATCGCGGCGCTGGGCTATTGCGTATCCTTTGGTTACGGCATGACCGAAACCGCCGTGACAGCCTATGACGGCGCGGTGGATATGAAGGCCCGCCTGTCCGGGTGCTCGGGCAAGCTGCTGCCCATCGCGCACGCGAAAATTGCGGAGACTGGCGAGCTGATCGTGGGCTGCGAGGCCATTCATATCGGTCAGCTGCGCGACGGCAAGCTGATTCCGCCCGACCTGGACGAGAACGGCATGTTCCATACCGGCGATATCGTGTGCTTTGACGAAAAGCAGCGCCTGCACATCGAGGGCCGCATCAAGGATGTGATCATCGGCGCGTCGGGCGAAAACATTTATCCAGATGAGATTGAAAACGCCTTTACCGGTATTCCGGGCGTTGATATGATGACCGTACTGGGCACGGGCGATAAGGGCCGCGAGCAGGTGACGCTGGTGCTGACCCTGGGCGAGGGCATGCGCGACGCCGCCCTGCGCGCGCAGATCAAGGCCGAGGTAGAGCAGCGCAACCGCACCCTGCCCGCGCCCAAGCAGGCACGTCTGGTGCTGTGCACGGCCGAAAAGCTGCCGCTTTCTGGCAGCATGAAGGTAAAGCGTGTGGAGCTGCGCCGGCGCATCGAAAAGGGCGAATTCCCCTGCGAAGCGCTCACGGGCAGCGCACCTGCGCCCAAGCAGACCGCTGCGGCTCCCGCTCCCAAGGCGCAGGATACGTTGGTCGACCTGCCGGGACAGGATGATATTGAAAAGCAGGTGGCGGCCTTCTTTGCCGACGCGCTGTCCATCAGCCAGCCGGTAGCGCCCACCGCGCACTTCGTCAACGATCTGGGCGGGGACAGCCTGCAAATGCTGTCCGTGATGCTCAAAATTGAGGAAGCCTACGGCGTACTGCTGACCGAGGATGAGATTGCCGGCTGCACCTGCGCCCGCGATGTGGCTCGCGTGATCCGCGCGCGGCTGCACGGCGATCTGCCTGCCCAGACCCCCGCTCCCGAGGCGGGCAAGGTCAAGCGTATTACCCGCATTGAGGATACCCCGGAGTACGCCGCCTTGCAGGAGCGCTTCCGCGCCATTCACGGCGAGAATCCCTACTTTGTGTGTCATGAGTCCCCGCTGATGGATACCTCCGTGATGGACGGCCACGAGGTGCTCAACTTTGGCTCCTATAACTACGCGGGCATGTCCGGCCGTCCCGAGACCGTCAACGCGGCCATCGAGGCCACCAGGAAGTACGGCACGTCGGCCAGCGGCAGCCGTCTGCTGGGCGGCGAAAAGAAGCTGCACGAGCAGCTGGAAGCCGCCATTGCGGAGTGGAAGCACACCGAGGACGCGCTGGTGCTGGTATCCGGCCATGCGACCAACGTAACCTTTGTGGGCAATTTCTGCGGCAAGGGCGATCTGATCGTATACGACGCGCTGGCGCATAACTCCATCCACGAGGGATGCCGCATGAGCGACGCGGTGTCCAAGGCCTTCCCGCACAACGACGTGGCCGCGCTGGAAAGCATCCTGCGCGCCCAGCGCGATAAGTTTGCCAAGGTGCTGATTGTGTGCGAGGGCGCGTACAGCATGGACGGCGACGTGGCTCCTGTGCCCGAATATGTGCGGCTGAAAAAGCAGTATGGCTGCTTCCTGATGGTGGACGAGGCGCACTCTGCGGGCGTGCTGGGCGCTACCGGCGCGGGCGTGGACGAGTTCTTTGGCCTGGCGGGCGACGATATCGATATCAAGATGGGCACGCTGAGCAAGGGTCTGGGCACCTGCGGCGGCTATCTGGCGGGCAAAAAGGCGCTGATTGAATATCTGCGCTACACGCTGCCGGGCTTTGTATTCTCGGTGGGCATGGCGCCGCCGCTGGCCGGCGCGGCGCTGGAAGCTGTGCGCCTGCTGCGCAGCGATCCTACCATCATGCAGCGCTTGCAGCGCAATATCAAGCTGTTTGTGTCCGAGGCGCATAAGCGCGGGCTGGATACCTGCCTGGCGGGCGATTCGGCCATCATTCCCATCCTGATCGGCAATGATTCGGATGCGTTTGAGCTGTCTGTGGCGCTGGGGCACAAGGGCGTGTTTGTTCCCCCGGCGGTGTACCCGGCCGTGCCGCGCAACAGCGCGCGCCTGCGCTTCTGCGTGATCAGCGAGCACAAGCCCGAGCAGATCATCCACGCGCTGGATACCCTGATGGAAACGGCGGATGAGATGGGCATCAACATCCGCAAACGCGAGGAAAAATAAGCCATTGGCGCCGGAATGGGCAGAAGCTGCCCCGGCGCCTGTTTTTCCGTTGTATTCTGCGCGCAAAACGGTTGACAGCGCGGACGCGCTATTTTATAATCTGGCTATCAAGATGAAAGGGAGGCGGCCGTCATGACGCAGCAGATGCAGCGCAGTTTCCGGTCGGCTTCCTGCAACGCGCTTTCGGCACGCTATGTTGGCGTGTCTTCTTTGTATTACGGCTATTATTACTATTATTATGCCCAAATAGCCTGTCTGAAAAGAAGCGCGTGAGGATACCGGCGCGGCCGGACATTCCGATTCAAGCGGCGGCTCCCTTTCAGACAGGGGGTCGCTTTTTGATAATTAACTTTTACAGGAGGAACCTACGATGAAAAAGGTATGCGCGATTGTGATGGCTTTGTGTCTGCTGCTGGCGGGGCTGTGCCCAGCTCTGGCGGAGGATAAGACCTATAGAATCGGTATCTGTCAGTTGGCTCCGCACCCGGCGCTGGATGCAGCCACCCAGGGCTTCCGCGATTTCCTGACCGAAAAGTTGGGCGACAGGGTAGTCTTTGACGAGCAGAACGCGGCTGGCGAAGCGGCCACCTGCATGCAGATCATGAACTCCTTTATCTCCGAGGATGTCGACTTGATCATGGCCAACGCTACCGCTTCGCTGCAGGCGGCGCAGAGCGCTACGGGCGATATCCCGATTCTGGGCACGGCGGTGACGGATTATGGCGTGGCGCTGGATCTGACCTGCGTGGACGGCAAGACGGGGGTAAATATCTCCGGCACGTCCGACCTGGCTCCGCTGGATCAGCAGGCGGCGATGATCAAGGAGCTGTTCCCCGAAGCCAAGGAAGTCGGCCTGCTGTACTGCTCCAGCGAGGCCAACTCGGCCTACCAGATCGAAGTGATGACGCAGGAGCTGACCAAGCTGGGCTTCCGTTGCACGGAGTTTGCCTTCAGCGATTCCAGCGACGTGACCTCCATGACCAGCACGGCCTGCCAGAACAGCGACGTGATTTATGTGCCTACTGACAACGTGGTGGCGACCTGCGCCGAAGCCATCCGCAATGTGGCAGAGGTGGATCGCGTGCCGATCATTGCGGGCGAGGAGGGCGCGTGCGCGGGCTGCGGCGTGGCAACGCTGTCCATCAGCTACTACGAGCTGGGCCGCATCACGGGCGAAATGGCCTTTGAGGTGCTGTGCGAGGGCGTGGATATCAGCCAGATGGCCATCCGCTATGCGCCGACCACGGCCAAGAAATACAATGCCGAGCTGTGCGCGGCGCTGGGCCTGACCATGCCGGCGGATTACGAGGCCATCGCGCAGTAAGCGCGCATACATGCTTTGCATGATTATGCGCCCAATCCGGCACTGAAGCCGATTTCCCTGTTTTTCCATTGTATTCTATGCATAAACCGGTTGACAGCCGCGCCTGGCTGGATTATAATTTGCCCATCAATCAAGCAAGGAGGACGCCACAATGACTACGATCAACACCCGCAACGCGATGGCGTCCTTCCGCATGGTTGATGCTGTGCGCTTCTTTAGCGTGCTGTTTTTTTACCGCGGCTTTTATTACTATTACCGCGCTCAAAATGCACGTCTGAATCGAAGCGTCTGAGGTTGTTCCGGCATGGCCGGGATCAGTTCAATCAGCGGCTCCCTTTCAGACGGGGGCCGCTTTTTGATAAGTATTTTAAGGAGGAAACCACAATGAAAAAGGTATGCGCGATTTTGATGGCTGTCTGTCTGCTGCTGGCGGGTCTGTGCCCGGCTCTGGCGGAGGAAAAAACCTATAGCATCGGCATTTGCCAGCTGGCTCCCCATCCGGCGCTGGACGCGGCCACCAAGGGCTTCCGCGATTTCCTGACCGAAAAGCTGGGCGATAAGGTTGTATTTAATGAAAAGAACGCGGCTGGCGAGGCTGCTACTTGCATGCAGATCATGAATACTTTCGTGGCGGATAATGTTGACCTGATCATGGCCAACGCTACCGGCGCGCTGCAGGCGGCGCAGAGCGCTACGGGCGATATCCCGATTCTGGGCACGGCGGTGACGGATTATGGCGTGGCGCTGGATCTGACCTGCGTGGACGGCAAGACGGGGGTAAATATCTCCGGCACGTCCGACCTGGCTCCGCTGGATCAGCAGGCGGCGATGATCAAGGAGCTGTTCCCCGAAGCCAAGGAAGTCGGCCTGCTGTACTGCTCCAGCGAGGCCAACTCGGCCTACCAGATCGAAGTGATGACGCAGGAGCTGACCAAGCTGGGCTTCCGTTGCACGGAGTTTGCCTTCAGCGATTCCAGCGACGTGACCTCCATGACCAGCACGGCCTGCCAGAACAGCGACGTGATTTATGTGCCTACTGACAACGTGGTGGCGACCTGCGCCGAAGCCATCCGCAATGTGGCAGAGGTGGATCGCGTGCCGATCATTGCGGGCGAGGAGGGCGCGTGCGCGGGCTGCGGCGTGGCAACGCTGTCCATCAGCTACTACGAGCTGGGCCGCATCACGGGCGAAATGGCCTTTGAAGTGCTGACCCAGGGCGCGGATATCAGCCAGATGGCCATCCGCTACGCGCCGACCACCACCAAGGAATTCAACGCCGAAATGTGTGAGATCCTGGGTGTGAACGTGCCTGCCGACTACGTGGCGATCGCCAAGTAAAAACCAAAAGAACATTTTAGAGTACGGGAAGGAAGGGCTTGCGCCCTTCCTTCCCCACCGTGCTGTGTGGAGGAAACATGAATCTATCATCGCTGCTGAGCGCCATGCCAGGCGCAATTGCTCAGGGACTGATCTGGGGTATCATGGCCATAGGCGTATACATCACCTACAAGGTGCTGGACGTGGCTGATTTGACAGTGGACGGCACCATGGCCACGGGCGGCGTGGTATGCGTGGCGCTGATGGTAAACGGCGTGCCGCTGTGGGTGGCTCTCCTGTGCGCGGTGCTTGCGGGCATGCTGGCCGGGCTTTTGACAGGCGTTTTTCATACCTTTATGGGTATTCCCGCCATCCTTTCCGGCATCCTGACGCAGTTCTCTCTTTATTCCATTAACCTGTGGATCATGGGCTTTAAGTCCAACATGGCCATCAACGTGACCCGCTATCATCTGCTGGTCAGCGGCCGCAATGTGAAAAAGCTGGCTTTCTCCAACCCCATCTTTGTGGTGGCGGTGGCGATTGTGCTGCTGATTCTGGTGCTGTACTGGTTCTTTGGTACCGAGCGGGGCTGCGCCCTGCGCGCCACCGGCGCGAACCCTGCCATGGCACGCGCCATGGGCATCAACACCGCCCGCAGCAAGATCCTGGGTCTGATGATCAGCAACGGCATCGTGGCGCTGTCCTCGGCGCTGTTCACCCAGTATCAGGGCGCAGCGGATGTGAACATGGGCCGCGGCGCGATCGTGATCGGCCTGGCCGCCGTGATTATCAGCGAGGTGGCCTTCAGCGCGATTTTCCATAATTTCGGCTTTAAGCTGCTGGGCGTGGCGCTGGGCGCGGTGATCTACTACATGGTCATTCAGGTGGTGCTGTGGCTGAAGCTCAACCCGCTGATGCTCAAGCTGTTCTCCGCCATGGTGGTGGCGCTGTTCCTGGCCATCCCGTACTGGAAGGAAAAGCTGGCCGCGCACGTAAGTCGGAAGGGAGGCAGCAAGCATGCTTGATCTGATTAACGTCCGAAAAACTTTTAATCCCCGCACGGTCAACGAGCGCGTGGCGCTGGACCATATCAATCTGCACCTCAATGACGGTGATTTTGTCACCATCATCGGTGGCAACGGCGCGGGCAAATCCACCATTCTCAATGCCATCGCGGGCGTATGGCCGGTGGACGAGGGCAGTATCATCATCGATGGCAACGACGTGACCAACCTGCCTGAGCATCGCCGCGCGGCCTTCCTGGGGCGCGTATTCCAGGATCCCATGACGGGCACGGCGGCCTCCATGCAGATTGAAGAAAACCTGGCTTTAGCCAGACGCCGAGGCGAGCGCCGCACCCTGCGCCTGGGCATCACCCGCGCCGAGCGCGAGGAGTATCGCGAGCGGCTCAAGACCCTGGGTCTGGGCTTGGAGGATCGCATGACCGCCAAGGTGGGGCTGCTGTCGGGCGGCCAGCGTCAGGCACTGACGCTGCTGATGGCCACGCTGAAAAAGCCAAAGCTGCTGCTGCTGGACGAGCACACGGCGGCGCTGGATCCGCACACGGCGGCTAAGGTGCTGCAATTGTCTGATCAGATTGTGCGCGAAAACGGCCTGATGACTATGATGGTCACGCACAACATGCGCGATGCGATTGCCTATGGCAACCGGCTGATCATGATGCACGCGGGCAATATCATCCTGGATATCAGCGGCGAAGACAAGAAAAAGCTGACCGTGCCCGATTTGATGGAAGCCTTTGCCCGCGCCAGCGGCGGTGAGTTCAACAGCGACCGCGCCCTGCTGGGCTAAGAGTAACGGGATTTCCATTTATAAAAAGCTAAACATTATTTGCAGCGCCGGCGGAGCTTGCTCCCCGGCGCTGCTTTTGGCGAAGAGGGGACGGGAACAGGGGACGGGGGAACGTTACTTTCTTCAGTGAAGAAAGTAACAAAGAACCGGTGTGCGATGTAAAATTACTGGTTTTAAGTTGGGAGTGGCCCTGGCCACCTGCTGCCCTCCCGTGGCAGGAAAAATTCTCGTGTCCGGATCGGCGCAAGCGCCATCCGTCCC
>OLSB01000669.1_pt1 | contig 38432 bp, 29 predicted proteins | sample 1672071 | NCBI WGS metagenome assembly OLSB01 (sample SAMEA3136642, study PRJEB25190) | human gut metagenome | biome: human gut; feature: human-associated habitat; material: faeces | place: Austria | collected 2013 | reverse complement strand
TCTTTGATGAGCGTGAAGACAAGTATGTCGCCCGCTTCACGAACCTGAGACTGGACCCCTTTGAAGTGCCCTCCGATCTAGTGGTGCACAATGAGAAACTGCTGGTCGGCGGCATCTGGTGCATTGTCAAGATCGAGTATGTGGGTCTCAATGCGGAAGATGAAGGTCAGGAAGAGTTCGAGGAAGATATTTTCGGCAACCAGAAGCGCAAAAAGAAGATCAAGAAAAAGAAGTCCAAGTACGATTCGCCGTTTGTAATATCGTCGCTCAAGCCGATTCAGATGCCCAATCTGGATTTGGACGAGATTAAAGAAGCGCGCGGTTACTTTACTCGCGATGAGTGGATCGATCTTCTGCTCCGCTCCGCTGGTTACGAGCCGAATGAACTGTCCCAGAAGGAGAAGTTCCATTATCTGCTTCGCTTTGTGCCGTTCACCCAAAAGAACTATAACTTGGTTGAGCTTGGTCCCCGCGGAACTGGTAAATCGCATGTGTACAGCGAACTGTCCCCCTATTCCATTCTGATGAGCAGCGGTACCACGACAGTCTCCAACATGTTCTACAACATGTCCTCCCGCCGTGTCGGCCTCGTAGGAATGTGGGACTGCATTGCTTTTGACGAGGTGGCGGGCATCACGCAGGCTTCCGGGGACATGGTTCAGATCATGAAGAACTATATGGCTAACGGCAGTTTTGCCAGAGGCGCTGACTCCATCAGCTCTGATGCCTCTATCGCCTTTGAAGGCAATACCTTCCGCAGTGTTGCTGATATGATGCGCACCACAAATCTGTTTGAGCCGTTCCCGGTTGCTTTCAATAACGACTCTGCCTTCTTTGACAGAATCCACGCCTACCTGCCTGGTTGGGAAACACCCAAGCTGCGCTCTTCTCTGTTTACGACCGGGTATGGCTTGATCTCTGACTGCTTCTCTGAGTTCTGCCATGCTATGCGTAAATATGACTTCACCAATTCCTTCAGTGCCTATTTCACACTGAACAAGTGCTTCAATACACGTGACACGATTGCCGTCGGCAGAACTTTCTCAGGGCTTGCAAAACTCATCCATCCGGATGAGCGCATGACAAAAGAAGAAGTTCGGGAGATTCTCGAATACGCCATTGAAGGCAGACGGCGCGTAAAAGAGCAGCTCCGTAAAATGACGCCCGGCGAATTTAGCGATGTCGATCTGGGCTATATCGATGATGATACCGGCGAAGAGATCATCGTGGAACTGCCGGAAGTGTCCGGCGGAACCTTGATCCGTCAGGGCTTCGAAAAGCCTGGCTATGTGTACGGCGTAGGCCGGTCTGTGACGAATGTCCTCGGTATCTATCGTCTGGAAAACAAGCTCGTTTCCGGTACGGGCACGTTCAGCTTCCGGAATGTTGAAGGCCTTGCGCGTGCGCCGAAGAGTGTGCGTGACAGCATTACTGCCGCCTTCAACTACTTTGGAGAGAATGCCCGAAGAATCATTGCGGGCTCCTACGAGGAATTTGACTACAGTCTGTACTTTAATGATCTCCAGAATCGCGGCGTCAGTGATGAAATCTCCGTTGCTGAGGTTGTAGGCCTGTTCTCCGGCCTTGCCAACCGTCCAGTCATGTCCTCTCTGGTCATCTGCGGCCGGGTTGTCATGTCAGGCAGCATGATGCCGATTACAACGGAACTGGACGAAATTTTTGTTACGGTAGCGAATGCCGGAGCAAAGAAAATCATGCTGCCTGCCGAGAGCAAGGATAAATATGAATTGCTTAAGGATGACCTCAAAGAGGAGATCGAAGTAATCTTCTATACATCGCCGCTTGACGCAGCGAAGAAAGCACTGGGAGTTGATTAATATGGCAGAGTTCAAATGCATCAGCTGCGGCGCAGTGAAGGAAAGTGAAAAAAGCTGCAGCTGCCCTGTCTGCGGGTACAAGATGCTTGAAACGCCGTATGACAAAGATGAGGCGTTAAGGCGGGAGATCCGTGACTTTATCGGGAAGCTGCGTCTGACGGAAGTGACAGGAGACTCGTTTGAGTTCTTCCGAGAAGTTCCATTGGATAACACTGATGAGGATGATGATGACAGCGATAAAAAAGTTAAGATCATCCGGAAATCACAGGACGATAAGCGATTCCCTGAGTACCATATGATTCAGGGGTATGTTTGCGCTGCAACAAAAACAGAAGTGTTCTGCGAACGCCTGAATGAGTCTGTTGAGCAGATTCACAAGCATATTCATGAAGCATACTCTCAACAGTATCAGGTGTCTCTGGAAGAGCTGAAAGACACAATCGATGGGCTTGATGAAGTTCTTAAAGAGGCACTGTCTGCTGTTGAGGTAAAAGCCGATCTTCCGGAAGTGCAACTGCCAAAGATCACGCTTGCTTATATGGAGACACCGGATCAAGCTCTCCTGCCTTTGGCGGATGAAATCCTCAATGCACTGCTTGAGCTGTCCCGAAAAATGTTGAAATTCATCAAACAGAACAACATATACGGAACCGCCTATCGTGAAAAACCGAAAAGGGCTTATCATCCCGCGGAGGATGCAGATTACATAAGAGATTTGGCCCGTTGCAAGGAACGGGTTGATAAAACACTTGCGAAAAAATACGTAGTCGATCTGCTCTCCGATGGCTCTGATGAATTGCTCGATATGCTCAAAACACTGTGGTATGCCATCGAAGTCATTATGTATGCGCCGATTCTTGTAAAGAAGAGCGTTTATACCTTTGAAGATGGTACAACTGCTACGAATGACAATCTGAAAGGAATTGTCCTTGAGAAGCTGTCTGCAAGGTATGCGGACGTCGATTCGGCCATCCTGGCATATGATTTCCTTTCCGGCAAAACCGAGGAAGACTTGTTCGGATTGTACGACAAGATGATCGAACTGGATTCCTTCGGCATGATGGGGATCAATAAGCAGGGTCTGTTGAAAATCGGCGAGAGCGAGAAACAGCTCAACGAACTGATCGGCCTTAGCGGGATCAAAGAAAGCATAAAGAAAATCAAGGCGTATGCCCTGATGAACAAGGACAGCGATGCCTTGAATATCCACATGTGCTTTCTGGGCAATCCTGGCTGCGGTAAAACAGAAGTCGCTCGTTATGTGGCTGGTATCCTTTTCGAGAATAAAATTCTTCCGACGAAGAAGGTTATCGAGGTAGATCGCAGTGGGCTTGTAAGCGAATACTTCGGCGCCACTGCGGAAAAGACCAGGTCTGTGATCGCCAGAGCAATGGGCGGCGTGCTGTTTATCGACGAGGCCTATGCCTTAGGCAATAACGCCGATACCGGCGGCATTACAGACTATGGCAGAGAAGCCATCGATACGCTCGTCAAGGCCATGGAAGATCACCGTGGAGAATTCTGCGTCATCTTTGCCGGGTACAGAAACGAAATGCAAAAGATGCTCTCTGTCAATCCTGGCCTTAAATCCAGAATCCAGTTTACCTTGGACTTCCCCAATTACACGCGCGAAGAGCTGAAAGAAATCACTATGCTGATGCTCAAAAAGCGCAAGTATACGATCGGCGAAGCCGCACTGAGCAGGCTGCTCGATATCACGGATGTCAGAAGAAAGGATCCGAACTTCGCCAACGCCCGGGAAATCCGAAATATCCTGGATCAGGTGATCATGTGTCAGAACCTGCGCTGCGCTGGCACGGAGGATACTGAAATCGGCATCGTCGATGTCAACAAGTATATCCAGGACGCCAAAATCAACCTTCCCACCTCCTCCACAGGTGCAGCCCATAAAATTCTGACTGGCGAAGAGGAACTGGATCAGCTGATTGGCTTGAGCGTTGTGAAGCGGATGGTCAGAAAAATCAAGGCATACGCAAAACGCAATCAGGGCCTGGCGGATTTCAATCTGCACATGTGCTTCTATGGAAATCCCGGAACAGGAAAGACTGAAGTTGCGCGGATTCTCTCCCGGATACTCTACGACGCTGGTGTTCTGGACGAGGCTAAACTGGTCGAAACAGACGCGCACGGCCTGATCGGCAAGTATGTCGGCGAAACAGCGCCGAAGACGCTGGCCAAGATCAATGACGCAATGGGCGGCGTGCTGTTTATTGATGAAGCCTATTCCCTGGCAGGCGGAACGACTGTCAACGGAGGAGCTACCAGTTACGGAGAAGAAGCCATAGCGGTACTGCTGAAAGAAATGGAAGACCGCAGAGGTCAGTTTTGCACTATTCTGGCCGGGTACAGAGATGAAATGGTCAAAATGATCAGCACAAATCCGGGCCTTGAATCGAGGATTCAGTTCACGCTGGAATTCCCGGATTACACCAGAGAAGAACTGGGGCTTATAGCGCAGTCTTTCCTGGAAAAGAAGGGATACTCCATAGACGACGAAGCTTTGAATCGACTACTGGACATCATGGAGTACTTCCGCAGCAGGCCGAACTTCGCAAATGCGAGGACTGTACGGAACGTTCTGGATCAGGTTATCATGAATCAGAATCTTCGGACGGAAGACGAGAATGGTGACAGTGTGATCATCGTGGATGATGTGGACGACTATCTCATGGATGAAGGAATCGATCTCAGTAAGCCAAGCACCGGAACGAAGAAGATCGGTTTCCAGTAAAACCAGCATCCGACACATTCCAGGAATACCTGATCATTATGGAAGAACAAGCAGGAGGCATACATGGATATAGATGGGAAACTGCGGCCTTTGTATCTGCTCAGAATCCTGAGAGAGCAAACGGACGAGAACCATAAGCTCTCCACAGCGCAGCTCTGTAAGATATTAAAAGATGAGTATGGAATAGATACATTCCGTACAACCATCAAGACAGATATAGAGGTTTTACAGCAAGCGGGTTACAGCATTGAAGTAACGCGCTCCTCGCAGAACCTGTACAACTATACAGAGCGTGAATTCGATACGCGGGATATTACCGCGCTGTTGGATGCAGTATTGTGTTCCAAGGTTATACCACATAGCTCACGTGAACAGATTTCTGCCAAGCTGTCCAAGTTAGCTGGTCCCTTTAGAACACAGGAGCTGAAACGCAATTGGATTAGCAGAGAGGTTGACACGCAGAATAAAGAACAGATAGTAGCTATTGTAGATACGATCAATGAGGCTATCAACAAACGGCGCAAGATTCGGTTCAGAAAGTTTGATTATAGCGTCAGAAAGGAACGCACCGTGGTCAATGGTGGCGCGCCGTATGTGATCAGTCCCTATTCGATGTTTACGGATAGTGACTACGCATATGTGGTTGGCTGTCCGGAAAAGGAACAAGGTATCTGCGTGTATCGTTTGGATCGCATCTTTGGAGTACCAGAGATTCTGGATGATATCGCAGTTCCGTTACCCACAGGAGTTGACAGTAAATATTCCGCTGTCCCCTTTGGTGTTGGCAGTTCATCGCGCACAGAGGTAGAAATGCAGGTCGACAATTCTCTGATGGGAGAAATTATTGATCGGTTCGGGCACGACATCACCACATATGCCTGCGATCAGCAGAGCTTTCGACTTATTGCAACAGTTGGGATTGGACCTGCATTCTATAGTTGGGTGTTTGGCTTACAAGGGAAAGTATCGAAGTAGATGGGCAAGTTAGACACATAAAGTACGGTTCTTTGCGTCTTATGTGCCATACTTATGGGGAATATGCCTATGAGGCAGATCCTGAACGGCTTTTGACTAATTATTTGGGCAAAGTATGGGGATTCCTTATTGACCAGATGGACAAGAGCCTCAGTGAAAAACAGCAGTTTAAGCATCTGCGGGAAATTCCTTTTCTTAACAAGTACACAGATAATGCGCTTAAGAATCTGATCCACTTTATCTATGAATATGGTGATGAAAGTGGATCAGACACAGAGATTATCCAATCCCTCAGACCGGACGGTATGCTTGATATCGAAATCGAAACAGGCGAGGGTTTGTTCGATACATATGACGCTTTTGATTTCGACAGCTTTGATGATGAGCCTAACCATCCGAAAGGGAAACTTGTACTTAGCTATGATGGTTCTTCGCAACAGAAACACGTCTCTATTACCATTGGGAGAAACTATTATAGCGGAACCGAAGAAGAGATTGATTTCATCCTACAATCCCACAAAAAAGAATATGCTGCCTTTGCAGAAAGAATGGAAAAAGCAACTCATCTATCTATTGATGAGTATTTAAGACCCAGATCGTTCTTGGATCAAGGCCGAATTGAGTATGCAAGAGAAAATCTTGATTTGCATGAGCTGGTAACTTTTGCGGGAAAGCGATTTGTGATTTCTGTCAACAGTGAATCTATCGACTTCCGAGCAGAAGTTGAAAAAGAAATAAAAAGAAGAGGCGGCATCCCTCTTGAATCTGATTATATGGATTTGAATCCGGATGCGGATTATCTAATTGTATCTCCATTCCATTCGAATTTCAGATCGGCGATGGATATTCAAGATGCTATTAAAAAGCGGGGAGAAGGATATCGTGTCAAAATCATCACAGATTATCAACTGTGGTGTGGCTTTATGGATAAAAGCATCCATGTCCAATCTGATGAAGAAATGATGTCCTTCATTGGTGAAAGCTGTTCTGAGGATCCTGAACTGCAGAAAAAGCTTGAGGGAATTTGGGAAACTGTTTGTTCATATGGATATGAAGATGCCTTTAGAGATGCCGTGGAAAATCTGGATGTTAATGTCGAAATTGTCTTTATGAACAGGCATTTTGTCGTATCCGGCTTTGGAGAAGAAGAGCCAGCAATCATTGAACAAATAGAAGAACGTGGCGGAATTGTTCATGACAAGATGGTAAAAATGGCAGATTACCTTGTTATATGTATGAGGACACCAGGCAGTTATAAGCTACAGCAGGCGTTGGAGTGGCGAAAAAAAGGAGCGATAAACTGTATTGTAAGTGAATATCAGCTTGCTGAGGCTCTTGAAGAAACAAAACCCGTCCCTCCGGAAGTCCTAAGACAGCGAGAAGAAGATCTCAGGAGACAGGAAGAAGAAAAGAAGGAAGCTATCCGTCGGATGGCTCTTGAACGTGAAAAGAAAAAAGAAGAACAGCGTAGGATGGCTGAAGAGAGGCTACGTTTAGCGCAAGAGGCGCAGGAGCGCCGCGAAGAAGAACGCCGCAAGAGGCAAGAAATTGCTCAGCAGCTCGCCGATGAAAGAAAACGCCAACAAGAAGAGCGCGAAAAGGAGAAATTGGAAAAAGAGCGCGCTACGGCTGAGGCAAAGGCTCAGAAGGAACGCGAACGGCAAGAGGCAATTGCGAGTGCGCATATACTCTATGAACCAGGTCAAGAACCAGAAAACATTCGTAGGCGTATCCGTACCTTGTGCGAGAAACTGGACGCCGCTTACCCTGATCGAAGGATTTCAGGTCTGTACAACGATCACAAAAAATGGGGTGAAACCGTCACAGAACTCAGAAGAATCCTGGGTTACGTTGATAATACCACCCTATTGGAAGCTTATGGTTATACTGTCATAGTAAATGACAACAAGGGAGGAAGACCTACCACAACAAATCCAGACGAAATAATTGGTGAACTGAAACGTCGTTATCCGAACGGTGCAGGGCCTGTAAATATCCAAACACTAAAGGATGATAACCCGGATTTGCCTTGGAAGACGCTGCAGAACAACGCAACCACGTATTTTGGGAAAACACTTGTTGCCTACCTGAAAACGATTGGCATTATTGGTGGCACTATGATATATGCGCCAATCCAAGGTTCGGATAGTAACCAGAAGACTGTGGCCGAGGGTTTAGTTGAGTCAGAGAAGGTTCCAGTTGAGATGGATTCCAAACCTGCTGTAGCTCAGCATAACCCAAATAGTGGCAGTGTATCCCTTGATGAAACAGCAGAAGATGACCCAACGGGTCAGGTCAGCGTTTCAGTATCTGAAAGCACGACAAATGAGCTGACCGAAAGCGACAAGAAGTATCTTGCAACAATAATACAACTGAGTCAAGGGGGTGCTACTGTCAAAGCAACAGATATTGCTTTATCGCTTGGTGTGTCGAAACCCAGTGTTTCTGTTGCAATAAAACATCTTTGTGAGAAAGGCTATATATACTATGATTATAGCAAGAACATTCATCTTCTAAATGGAGCTATAGAAGCAAGCTTAATCCGCAAGGAAGAAGGACCAGCTATTGATTCCTCTTTAGCTGTACAATTGTCAGAATCTGAAAAAAAGTATGTATGGGCTATCGAGCAGTTGCAAAAGGAAAACGGAATTGTCAGGTCTGTCGATATAGCCAATGTATTAGGCGTGTCCAAGCCAAGTGTTTCAGTTGCCTTGAAAAAACTACGCGATAGAGGCATTGTAACACAACAGACAAATGGTTCTTTGACAATTGTAACTACTGATGACAGCCCTGCTTTGTCATACAGGGAAGAAAAAACCTCTACATTTACTCAACGAGCAGGCGATGAACAAGCCCGCCGCGAAGCCGAAGAGCAAGCCCGTCGTGAGGCTGAGGAACAAGCCCGTCGCGAAGCTGAAGAGAAAGCCCGCCGCGAAGCTGAAGAACAAGCCCGTCGCGAAGCTGAAGAGAAAGCCCGCCGTGAGGCTGAGGAACAAGCCCGTCGCGAAGCTGAGGAACAAGCCCGCCGCGAGGCTGAAGAGAAAGCCCGCCGTGAGGCTGAGGAGCAAGCCCGTCGCGAAGCTGAGGAACAAGCCCGCCGCGAGGCTGAGGAACAAGCCCGTCGTGAAGCTGAAGAGAAAGCCCGCCGTGAAGCTGAGGAACAAGCCCGCCGCGAAGCTGAAGAGAAAGCCCGCCGTGAGGCTGAGGAAAGGGCAAAACAAGAAGCTGAAAAAAAGGCAAGACAGGATGCAGAGGAAACTCAGAGAAGAGCCGCCGAAGCCCAGAGGATAGCCGAAAAAGCCCGAATAAGCGCCGAAATACTTGATCTGACTAATGAGATGAATTCTCTGAAGGGATTGTTTGCGGGTATGAAGCGTAAAAAGCTGCAAAAGCAGATCGATGAGCTGAATGAACAGCTACACAGAATATAAGCGCATTATACCCCTACAACGGATGACCGAAGCTGTATCTATAACATATAGGCCTGTGACCATGGCTTACTTAACCAAGCCATGGTCACGGGGCAACGACTTGCTTTTGCCTCGGAGTGATCCTTGACAAACGATTCTGTAATCTCGAAAGATGCTGTTTTCAGAGAAGCCGTATTTTCTCATCATCGCCTTTTCGAGGATGAAGAAATCCCTTTTGCTAATGATCTGCTTCTTCAGCAGTGTCTCGGCCACAGCCATGGTTGCCACATAAGCCGTCAGTGCTTCATTGCTCATGAACTGCAGCCACCTTTCGCCTGGACTGGTAGTAACATGGACGAGAACAGAAAGACGCATCTTTCACCGAGAAGAACATTTTCCCACAAACCTGGCAATACCTAATGTACTTCTCACGATTGGGCGAATTTTCCAGATGATTTTGATGCCACTTGCATCTGCAGGAAGCAGAGCAGAATCGTGCTTTCCTGTTCGTGACATTAAGCCGACGATGACATTGATCACAACGCGGTATTGTATTCTGCTTACGGCTGAAGTACATCTTGACGGTGGACAGTGAGACGTTTATGGCAGAAGCGATTTTGTCATAGGTCAACCCTTCAGCACGTAAACTTTCGATTGTGTTCTTTTGCGACTGGGTCATGGTTTTCCCTCCTTGACTTGGATTTGGGTTCCTCTGTGATAAGCCATGGAATTCCGCACAAGTCAACAGGAAAGATCGATAAAAGTTTTGTGATGCCCTTATGATGCCTTCGCCCGGTCACAAGTCACAAAAAAAGAACCGCTATGAGAAAGTCACATTTTGGCAGATGACCAACACTCCATCGCTACGAAAGTCACAGTGATTGTGTGATGAATGTCACAAGGTATCAAAAAGAGGGTTTCCAGCCAAAAGGTCCTTACTCGAACTATTCGGATTAAAAAAATCTGATTCGTTCGAGTAAGGATTTTTATTTTGCCCTAAATTTGGGCCACATCCAAAGAAATCATGGATGTGGCCCTTTGCTTTGTCGGCGAGTCCGTCTACGGCTTCCGGCTTGCGTTTTAGTGCGGTGTTGATTTGCGAGAGATCCTCTTTAATCGGATCAAGGATTTGATCGTAAGGAGCTTTAAAAGTGAGCTTTACTCCAAATTCATCCTCCGGCCCATTACTAATATAGAATTTCTCGAATATAGCCTGATTCATCAACTTTTTTACAGTGTCGCTGGCGTTACGGTATGCCTCGCCGCAGCTTTCCACGATGTCCAACACCATATCAAGATTTGCACTTATCTGTTCAAAGGTTATATTGTGCAAGTCGATTTCGTGGTCAATGGCCGCGAGTTCAGGCGTTAACTTGACGGGTTCATTTCTTGAATAAGTGAGGTATCCAGCGATCTGAAGGTTTTTTAAAGCAAAATTCCTGCCAAACCAGTAAGGTCTATATTTGTTCCCTTTTGAAGTTATTTCCGAATAGTTCATATCATCTTCGGTAAAGTCGGTATATGATGGTATTAGCCGACCTATTTGCGCTATATCTGATAGTTCGCCACCGTTTTCTTGAAGCATCTGCAGAATTGGCTTTACGTAATTTTTAGGCTCTCGTATTTCTCGTTTTCTTTCTGGTGTCATGCTGTTATTATATCACTTGCTTTCCTCCATGTCCCGTGCGAAGAATCTGGTGAAAAAATATGGTGCGGTCGTCGTTTGCCCGGATTATCGTCTGGCCGGAGCGGCTCTCTACCCTGCGGCTCTGCTGGACTGCCACAACGCGCTTGCCTATTTGAAAACGCACGCGGCGCAACTGGGTGTGCGCGACGATCAGATCATGGTGGGCGGCGAGAGCGCCGGCGGCGGACTGACCGCGGCGCTGTGCATGTATGAAAAAGACATTGGCGGCATACATATCGCCTCTCAGATGCCCCTCTACCCCATGCTGGACAACGAGGATACCGAATCCTCCCGGAACAACCACGCGCCGGTATGGAACACCCGCCGCAATCACTATGGCTGGGCGCGCTATCTTCGCGGCATCCGCGAGGAACCGGTTCCCGCCTATGCCGCGCCTGCCCGCTGCACGGACTATACTGGGCTTCCCCCGGCGTATAGCTTCGTAAGCACGGCGGAGCCGTTTTACGCGGAAACACTGACCTACATCGAAAACCTGAAGCAGGCAGGCGTAGCTGCCTCCGTCGACGTTTATCCCGGTCTCTTCCACGCGTTCGATATGCTTCTTCCATTTCTGAAGGTCAGTCGTCGCGCCGCCGCCGCCTTCGAAGCCCATTTCGAACGAGCTATGCACAGTTGTTTCGCCGAACAGACCCATAGAGACTCCGGTATCGAATAGCTTAGAAGTCGTCGTAGGACCAGGTGCCGTTGAGGAACATCTCGGTGGGCGTGAACTCCATGCCCGCTTCCTCGATCATGGCCTTGTTGTAGACCAGACCCTCGGTGCCCTGATAGCTCGTCACGAAGCCGTAAACGCTGTCGCCGGAAACGACCGTTTTCTTGAAGACTTCCGGCATCTGCAGCGTTTCCATCGCCTTGCCGATCTCTTCAAGACCCGTTGTTGGCGGTCATGCTGATCAGCCACATCGCAGAGAAGTTGTTGGTGATGTGCCAGCAGGGGCTGCCGGACGCGATGGACTGCAGCCACTCGGTGGTGAACTCATCGTACTCGACGGTCGGATTGTAGAACTCGAACTCGCAGTTGTACTTCGCCTTGGCCGCCTCGTAGATGGGCAGCCACTTGTCCTTGTCCACTTGATCGGTCTCTGCTGCGTAGGGGTTCGGGGTATCCCAGTTGCGAACCTTTACGGTCATGCCCTTGAGATCGTACTTCTGCGCGGCCTCTTCACCGTGTGCGAGAACGCACACAGACAGAAGCATCGCAAAAGCAAGCACCAGACCGAGAAGTTTTTTCATGCGATTCCTCCTACTTATCATCTCAATCCAACCTTGTCAACTATTTTCATACGTAAATTTTAATTATTTCCTCCAAACAGCTAATTTAATTGCACGCCTCATCCGCACAAAAAGCAACCCCGCCAAAGGAATTTGCTTCCATGGCGGGGTCGGGAATTGGTTTATGGTTTTGAGTGGGTGCTGATTATTAAGCCGGCGGCTACCAGCGCGAAGGAGAACAGGTATTGCCACCGGAAGATATTTTCGCCCAGGATCGTCCATGAGAAGACGGCGCTGAAGAGGGTTTCGGCGAACTTGATGGTGCTCATCCGGGACATATCGTGGTATTTGAGCAGCAGGTTCCACAGGCCATAGCCAACGCAGGAGGCGAGGCAGATATACGCAAGGATCCAGAATGGCACGGGACCCGCTTTACCCATTCTCCCGCCAAGCAGCATACCGATCAGGAGGAGGATTGCGCCGCCGATCAGCTGGGAAAGAGCGGTGACGTAGAGCGGGTCGCAGCGGTCATAGGCGTTTTTGGAGAAGATGGTCGAGGCGACGGATGCAAAGGACGCGCAGACCACCAGCAAGTCCCACACCGTGAAGCGAAGGCGAAGCCCTTCCAGATTGATCACCAGAATGGAGGCAAAGCCCAGTATGCCGCCTGCCAGCTTCGCGAGGGTGAACCGGTCTTCCCTGCGAAACAGGAACGCGAAGCAGACGATGAACAGGGTGCCGATCTGCTTGATAATGGCCGTCTTGCTGCTTTCAAGGTTTGCAAGACCGAGATAGGTGCATGTATAATGCAGGATATACGCCGTCAGGGCAATCATGAAAACCGGCAGAAGGGTTTGACGGTCGGACAGGGAAAGTCTGCGGTCGCGCCGCCAGACGAAGAGAACCAGCAGCAGACCGCAGATAAAGAAACGAAGGCCCGCGAACAGGAGAATGCTTCCAGGGGAAGACGTATCCACATCAAACGCGCGGTAGCCCAGCTTCACCATCGGAAACAGGGATCCCCAGCACAGCATGGTCAGAAGTCCAAGAAGCAGCGCGCCTTTTTTGCTGCGGACTAAGTTCTTCCATTTCGATTCTGCCATAAGACTTCCTTCCTCTTTTGTATCATGGGCCGCGTCAGGCATCCTTCACCCGCAGAACAACCTTGCCCACATTTTCGCCGCGTTTGAGGATCGCGTGGGCTTCGTCGGCCTGCGCGATGGGAAGCACCTTATAGACGGACGGAACGATTTCTCCGCTTTCCAGCTTCGGCCAGATGTCGCGCACAAGACTGGCCAGCAGCGTTCCCTTTTCAGCGGAGGTACGCTTGCGGAGCATGCTTCCCTTGAAGGTGATTCCCTTGGTCAGCAGCGCGCGCAGCGGAACCGTGGTCGTGACGCCCGCCAGCGTGGAAATCAGCACCCAGCGGCAGCCCTCGTTGACATAGGGGAAGGCCTTTCCAATCGTTTCACCGGCCAGACAGTCGATGGCGACGTCCACGGGATGCCTGTTTTCGGCTTCGCGCTTCAGAACGTCCACAGTGTCCTCTGAGGAAGAATCAATCACGACATCGGCGGGCAGATGGCTGATTTTCCGCTTGATTTCTTCGGTAAGCACGCTGGTGATGACATACGCGCCGAACGCGTGCGCCATGGGAATGCCCACGGAAGCAAGGCCGGAAGCGCCCGCCGGGAAAAACAGCGTTTCGCCGTGCTTCAGTCCGCCCTCGATAAACAGGTTCAGATAGCAGGTCGCGTAGGCCTCCGGAAGCGAGGCGGCGGCTTCAAAACTCAGGCCCGCCGGAATCGGCATCACCATTTCCTCCGGCACGGCAACGTATTCGGCGTAGCCGCCTCCGCCCAGAAGCGCGCACACTTTGTCGCCAACCTTCCAGCGGGCGACGTTTTCGCCCACCTCGCTGACGACGCCGGATACCTCCAGCCCCATCCACGCCGGCCAGCCCTTGGGCGAGGGGTAGGTACCGGCGCGCTGCAAAAGATCGGCGCGGTTCAGCGCCGCCGCGTAAATTTCAATCACAACCTGCCCCGCTCCGGCGGAGGGTTTTTCTACGTCCGACCACACCAGCTCCCGGCTGGTCTCTTCAATCAGCATGGCTTTCATTTTCATGGTTCTTCTTCCTTTCCGAAACGCGCCTGTTACACGTCCGATCCCTTCATGGCCAGACTGCGGCCGCCGTCGACGACATAAGTCTGCCCCGTAATGAAGCGAGCCTCGTCGGACGCGAGGAAGAGCACCATGTTGGCAATGTCCGTCGCTTCACACTTGATATGCAGAAAATTCGTATTCAGCGAATAGTTTTCGTCATGGTAAGCCGGTCGCTGCACAACGCCGGGCGCGACCGTGTTGACGGTGATCCCGTAGGACGCAAGCTCCTTCGCCAGCGAACGGGACATGGCAATCAGACCGCCCTTGGAAGCCGCATAGTCAACGCAGCCCTTCAGACCTTCCATCGCGACGATAGACGAAATATTGATGATGCGGCCTCCGTGGCCTTCCTTTACAAGCTGCTGCGCCGCCGCACGGCTGGCCCAGATTCCGCCGAACAGGTTCACACCAATAATGTCCTGAATCACATCGTCGCTCTGCTGAATCAGCTCTTTCATGCGGTCGCGCGCGCTGCCACCCGCTACGTGCACCATGATGTCCAGCCGGCCGAAGGTCTCGACAGCCTTCTGAACCGCCGCATCTACGGACGCGGAATTCGTGATGTCGCACACGATGCCGACCGCTTTCCCTCCCGCTCCCACAATAGCGCTGACCGTCTTTTCCACGCAAGCTTCGTTTATGTCGCATACCGCGACCGCCGCACCCTCGGCGGCAAGCATCCGGGCGGTCGTTCCGCCAATATAGCCTCCGGCGCCGGAAATCCACGCAACTTTGTTCGAAAACCTCATCATACATCTCTCCTTTGATATGGTATTTGATATGGTATCGCGAAGGATAAATCGCGCAGGTTACTTCGTCCGCTTCCTGTATTCCGTCGGAGCACAGTTGACCATTTTGCGAAAGGCCTTGCAGAAGGAGTACACATCGCCGTAGCCGACCGATTCAGAGATGGTGCGGATGGCGAGATCGGATGTTTCCAGCAGGTACTTCGCCCGGTCAATCCGCATGAGAAGCAGATATTTCTTCGGCGACATGCCGTAGATTTTCGTGAACAGCTTGCGAAAGTAGATTTCGCTGGTATCGGAGAGCTCCGCCAGCTTCTGAATGGTCAGCGCGTGGTCACAGTAATGCTGGCTCAGATACAGCGTGCCGTTTTCAATGCGTTTTTCAAGGGAAGAAGCGATATACTCTTCATTTTCGCAGACCACCGCCTGATACAGCAGCTGATACGCGTAAGAAAGGCAGATTTCGCGATAGCCGACGCGCTTGAAGCTCCACGCGTATTGCATGCTGGAAGCGATGCTCTTAAACAGGCTGCTGTTTCGAATGCGTAGGCTTCGAATGCCGACCGCGTCGTTGTCGGCGATAAAATCCACAACCACGCACTTGCCTTTTTCGAGAATCGTATAGTCATAGGAGGTGTTCTGCGGAATGACGATCAGGTGCGTGTTGTCGGACAGGTAGTCCTTTCCATCGCAATGATAAATCGTGCTGCCCGTCAGCTTGAGACAGAAGCCGGAGTATGGACGGTTTTTGCGCTGATAATGCTCCCATTCCAAATCGTTCGTATAGACGCTGACGATTTCGCGAATGACCATATCCGACCGCTCCATCCATGCGCCTCCTTCTCCGGAAATACTCCCGTTCTCTGTATCACGCGGTCATTATAGAGCATTCGCCGTCTGGAAGTCAATGAAAATGACAGGAAAAGAGTATCGTTTTTCACAAACGGAGTGTTTTTGCCATTTCCTCAATGAGGGATTAATCATATAATCAGATCATCAACAAAAGCGTAATGTTGTACTCGTGATACACAGGAAACGGGAGGCTTTTCCATGACATCATTCGAAATTTCGCGCAGCAAGCACAAAATCAGCCTGAAAAAGCGCATTTTGGAGAGCTGGCAGTGGTGGCTGCTGTTGCTTCCCGGCCTGGTTTATCTGATTATTTTCAATTATATTCCCATGGCCGGCGTCGTGATCGCCTTCAACAACTATCGTTCCAGCCGGGGTATCTTCGCGAGCAAGTGGGTCGGTTTTGACAATTTTGTCCGGTTTTTCCAATATCCGGATATGCTCAAGCTGATTTTCAACACACTTTCCATCACGCTGCTGAATCTGGCTATGTTCCCGATTCCGATCTGCTTCGCGCTCATCCTCAATGAGGTGCGCAACCAGAAGCTCAAAAAGACCGTGCAGATGCTCACCTACATTCCCCACTTCCTGTCCGAGGTCGTCGTCTGCTCGCTGGTCATTCTGTTTTTAAACAAGGAAAACGGTGTCATTACCGATGTGCTTTGCGGGCTTGGCATGGAGCGAAAGAACCTGCTTGGCGTTCCGGAGGCCTTCCCGTGGATTTACTCGCTGATGGGCGAATGGCAGGGCTTTGGATGGAGCTCCATCCTATATATTTCCGCGCTGGCCGGCGTTCCGCAGGAAAACGTGGAAGCGGCGACGATCGACGGCGCGAACCGCTTTCAGATTATCCGCCACATCAACATTCCCGCCATCCTGCCCACGATCATCATCACCTTCATTCTGAAGCTGGGCGGCCTGATGAACGTCGGCTATTCCAAGATTTACCTTCTGCAGAACAGCCTGAACCTGCCCAGCTCCCGTGTGATTTCAACCTATGTGTATGAAATCGGTTTGATCGCCGGGCAGTACAGCTATTCGACGGCCATTGGCCTGTTCAACACGCTCGTCAACGTGATCATCGTGCTGAGCGCGAACGCGTTCATCAAGAAGATTTCCGACGTCGGCCTGTTCTGAAGGGAGGAAAATCAGATGCCACAGGTTCTCGCGAGACAAAAAAAGCTGCACATTGGAGAGAAGCTTTTCACCTTCGTGCTGTATTTCCTGCTGTTCTTCGCGGCGTTTATCTGCGTGTACCCGATCTGGTTCACGATCATTTCATCGATTTCCGACGCGGACGACGTGTACAGCGGTCTCGTTCGCTGGCTGCCCATGAAGCCCAATCTGGAATCCTACGCGCTGGTTTTCCAGAATCAGGAAATCTGGATGGGCTATCTCAACACCATTTTCTACACCGTTTTCGGCACGCTGTTCAACCTGCTCCTGACGATCCCGGCGGCATACGCCATGAGCAAGAAGCGCATGCTGGGGCGCGGCTTCCTTTCCACGCTCTTCCTCATTCCCATGTATGTGGGCGGCGGAATGATTCCCACGTACATTCTGATGACCAACCTGAAGCTGCTGGACACGCGCTGGATTCTGGTTATCTCCGGCGGCCTGTCGATTTACAATATGATCGTCACCCGCACGTACTTCCAGACCAGCATTCCGGAATCGCTGTATGAGGCGGCACGCATCGACGGCAGCAGCGAGCTGGGCATTTTCTTCCGCATCGCCATTCCGCTGAGCATGCCGGTGATCGCGGTCATTGCGCTGTATTACGCCTCCGGCCACTGGAACGGCTACTTCAACGCCATGATTTATCTGACGCGGAACGATCTGAAGCCCCTGCAGCTGGTTCTCCGCCGCATCCTGATCAACAGCGAATCGGCCTACGATCAGGCGGCCGCCATGGAAGACGCGGACGCGGAGTATCTCAAATTCCTGATGCATCAGGCACACTTGGCGGTTACGATGAAGTATTCGCTCGTGTTCATCGCCAGCGCGCCCATGCTCTGCATCTATCCCTTCGTGCAGAAGTTCTTCGTGAAGGGCGTTATGATCGGCTCTGTAAAGGGCTGATACCTGATCCTCTGTCGCGGAAGCGGCAACAATATAGAGGTAGAAAAAAGGAGGAACCCGTATGAAACTTACCGCGAAACTGCTGTCCCTGCTCCTCGCGCTCGCGATGCTGATGGGCATGACAGCCGGTCTGGCTGAATCGGACGCGGTCGAGCTGAACATCTTCTGTTCGCTGGCCTCGAACTCGGGTGTTGACGCCAACAACCTCTGGTGGTGGCGCTACGCTGAGTACCGTCTCGCGCAGAAGGGCATCAACGTTAAGCTGAACGTGACCGGCGCTATCGGCGAAGAAGCTACCACCGGAAAAGCGCTGCGCCTTGGTTCCGGAAATCTGCCGGACATCATGTGGGGCTTCACCATGAGCGGCCCTGAAATCGTTCTGTACGGCGATGGCGACGGCGTAATGCTGGACTTCACGCCCTACCTGAACGAAACCGACATGCCGAACGCTTACAAGTGCTCGCAGACCAACGGCGCGGACGCCTTCGCGGCCTCCCTCTCTCCCAAGGGAAAAATCTACGGCATGCCCTACGTGGTAGACCGTACGCTGGGCTGGCTGGCCGGTTCTTCCCCGAACTTCAACTGCACTTGGATTAACACCACCATACTTGAGCAGCTCGGCTATGAAATGCCCACCACCAAGGACGAACTGTTGACCGTTCTGCGCGCCGCGAAGGAGTACGAGACGGAAAGCGGTAAGGAAATGATTCCGGCACTGGCTAGCGATGGCGGTTTTCTGAACATGCTTGTGTTTGCGTATCTCGGATTCTACGGCACCGATCAGGCCTACGGCATCCAGCCAGGCATCAAGGATGGAGCCATCACGCTGCCGGTCTTCACCGAGGAATACAGAGAATACCTCGAGTTCTTCCATACGCTGTATGAGGAAGGACTGATTTCCACCGAGTACTTCACCATGGACGGCGAAACGCAGAAGGCTCTTGCCAAAGAAGGCAACTTCCTGATCTACGCCTCCATTCTGAATGAGATTTCGGACGTTCCCGAAGTGTTCAAGCAGTATACGGCTCTGGCGCCCGTTACCTTCGATGAAGGCGTCGCGCCCGTCGCTTCCGTCACCGTTCCCTACACCTGCAACAGCGTCTGGGCTTCCGCCAAGACCGAGCACCCCGAAGAGGTTGCGGCTCTGCTTGACCTGCTGTATGACGACGAAGCCATGATGTGCTACTTCTATGGTCCCGTTCTGAATGACCCGCTGGGACTCGTGGAAGCATGGCAGATCAACGAAGCCGGCAACGACCTTGTGCACGCGCAGGTTGGTGCGGAAAAGCAGTACAGCACGCTGAACGAAAGACAGTTTGCTGTGATCGCGCCGTGCGGCCTTGTTGGAGACTGCTCCACCTACACCTACTATGCCAAAAACGTCGTCGCCGGTCTGGATTTCAATCTGGCTTATGACGAGTACGACGACTGCATTACCGGCAAGAAGGTTACCCTGACGAACAAGTCCGGTTACAAGGAGAAGTACGACAACAGCGTTGACGCTTACTACCGCCTGAACCGTTACTACGCCTGGATCAACAACCTGACCACCGTCAGAATATCCATGCTGTATTGCACGGCGGAAGAGAGCGAGCGCATCACCGACATCCAGTCCGTGCTGGATAGCTACATCCGCGAAAACTTCGCCAAGTTCGTTACGGGCGGTCGTTCTCTGGACGAGTTCGACGCGTATCAGGAAGAACTGAAGCAGCTCGGCATCGAAGAATTGCTTGACATCTACCAGAGAGGTTATGAGCCTTACATTGACTCCGTGTTCAACTAATCGTCGTTCGATGTAACTAAACCTTATCGCGCTGCAGATTCTCCGTTCGGAAGGGCTTCCGAACGGAGCTTTCGCAGCGCGTAATCGTAAATGGACAATTCCCGTTCATAAAGCATTTCATAAAAAACCGGCCTTGAATATCGCTTATAGATGAAGGAGACTGTATTTAAACCATGGGACGAAAAATCAGAATCGGCCAGATTGGCATTGGACACAACCACGGAGACGGCAAAATGGACGCTTTCCGCAAGTTTCCGGAGCGCTTTGAGGTCGTCGGCTTTTCCGAGGATAATCCCGCGTGGCTGGAAAGGCGCGGAAATCTGCCCTGCTACAGCGGTCTTCAGCGCATGCCCGTAGAGAAACTGTTGGATGAGTGCGAAGCCATCATCGTCGAAACCGAAGTGCCGAACCTGACGAAGACGGCAGCCATGTGCGTGGAGCGCGGCAAACACATCCACATGGACAAACCCGCCAGCGGCACGCTGGAGGAATTCAAGCATGTTCTGGATACCGCGAAGGCGAAGAATCTTGTGATGCAGATGGGCTACATGTACCGCTACAATCCCGCCGTTTTGAAGACGATCGAGCTGATCCGCGAAGGTAAGCTGGGCGAAATCTATTCAATCAACGCGGAGATGAGCACCTTCCACTCTGTGGACTATAAGAAGTGGCTGACGACTTTCGAGGGCGGCATTCAGTACATTCTGGGAAGCCACTTCGTCGACCTGATCGTCTACCTTCTGGGCGAGCCGCAGCGAATTGTCAGCTTCCTGAAGCATACGAAGCTGGACGGCGTGGACTTCCCGGACAACAATCTTGCCGTGCTGGAATACGAGAAGGCGCTGGCGAGAATCTTCGTAAGCTCCGTCGAGGTTAACGGCTGGGGGCGCCGTCAGTTCGTGGTGACGGGAAGCAAAGGCTCCGTCTCCATCCTGCCGATGGAACGCAGAACCCACATGACCTACTCGGATATCCAAATCACCAACCAGCCCTATGAGGACGTGAAAATCGACATCCCCGTGGACGACTTTTCAAAGGACGGACGCTACGATACCATGGCGCTGGACTTTTACGACTACATAACCGGCGCAAAGGCCAACCCGTTCACCTACGAGCACGATTACCTCGTTCAGAAGGTGCTGCTGGAAATCGTCAAAGGCGGCACGCACGAAGCGTGACGATTCGGGCGAATAAATCATCGGGGCATCTGCTGCATTTCGTTTCGGCAGATGCCCCGATTTTCATCAATACACTTCAAAGGAAAACAGGTGAACGTCCCTGCTGCCCCATGTTTCCTCCGGAATCAGGCGAATGGCCCGATAGGCGCCGGAGATGGGAATCTGGTTGAGTCGCTGGTAGTTATTGGCGGCGGCGTGGAGAAGCTGGACGCTGCCGTCCTCCTTCACGCCCTCCAGCCGGTAGGCGCGAACCATGCTTCCGGGAACATGGAAATCGCCGAAGTTCAGGGGCTTGTTGCACATCATATTGTGAGAGAAGCGGGTGCCCTGCACCTCCGGCTGATCCGTGCGGTTCAGGTCGCTGTCCCAGATGATTCGCGCGCCGCTCACGCGAACCGGCGCGGGGAAGCGGTATTCGATGCACGTTCCCTTCTCCATGCGGCAGCCGTGGTCGATCTCCCCGACGGGGCGGTCGAAGCCGTCTCGAAGGGTCTCGACGTTTTCACAGCCCGCAAGCATGGCGTTTCGGGAAATTTCAGGAATTTCCCGCGTCTGGAAGGGCAGGTAGGAGTCGTCGTCCATCAGCGTCCGCCTGAGAAGCGAGAGCTTCTTTTCATACACGCCGCGGGGCGACAACCGTTCTTTTATCGCGATTGCGGCGGCCGTGCCGACCGCCTGTCCCAGCAGCGCGCAGGTGCCCATGACGCGGGTTGAGGAAAGCGCCCAGTGCGTGACAGAGATATTGCGTCCGGCGCAGAACAGGTTCTCGACGTTTCGAGAATACAGGCAGCGATAGGGAATGCCATAGGGCGAGGGCGCGTGGTAGTTCACGTTCGGGCGGATGGTGTTGCGGAACCCGCCGGGATCGTGATCGTCCATAGGCCAGCCGCCGTAGGCCACAGTATCCTCAAAGCGTCCCTCGGCCTCCACGTCGTTCTGGTTCAGCATGTAGTCGCCCACGTAGCGGCGGCTTTCGCGCTTGCCGGGCAGAATGCCCACCCAGTCGAGCCGCCAGTTTTTGTTCTTCTCCCTCTGCGAAGGATCGTTTTTCACAAAATCCCACAGACCGTAGGCCATGGCCAGCAGCTCGTCGCGCTTCTTTTCCGTATCGGCGATGGAATCGCCGTCGCCGCCGATTTCCAGATACCAGAAATTCTCGTGCGCATTGGAGAGATTGGGAATGCGGTGCGGAAGATCGGCGGGCGTATAGTGCTCCGCCCAGGCGGGCGGGATAAACGCGCAGGGTCTGCCCTCCTCGCGCGCCTGAATCATGCAGCTCATGCCCATGGTCTTAGTGTCGCCGGGCGCAATATTCCTGCCGATGCTTTCGCCGAACTCCTTCTCGCATTCGCGGCCGACCCTGAACTCCGCGCCGGTAATGGGCGCGAGCACGCTGTCGCCGGAGCAGTCCGCAAACAGCGCGGCCTCGAAGGTATGATACTGCTGCGTCGTCATCTGCCAGCCGGTCACGCTCTTTATGCGGCAGCCGTCCATTTCGCAGGCGTTTATGGAGCAGTTCAGGAAAAGCTCGATATTCTCCTCTTTGCGCGCAAGCTCATACAGCACGCCGTCCCACACAGAATAGTTTTTATCGGGATTTCGATAGTAGTTTTCCAGCATCAGCTCTTCCACAATGCCGGTTTCCAACATATTTTCGCCCTGTGCGCCGCACACCCACATGCGAATTTCACTGGACGCGTTTCCGCCGAGCATGGGGCGCTCCTGCACAAGCGCGACCCTCGCGCCGTGACGCGCCGCGGCCACCGCCGCGGCAAGTCCCGCGAGTCCGCCGCCTACAACGCAGAAATCCACCCGATGATGAATTCTTTGAAATCCGGTTTTCATGAAGCTACCTCTCTTTAGTCAGAATCTCCGGTTCCACGGGTTCTCAAAGGGAGCGCATGGAACCGGAGATTCTCTCCCCCGGAGGGGAGAGAATCCGGCGGAAAGCGTCAGCCTACCATCGCCTGCCAGGCAGCGTCGCCCTCCTGAATGAAGCGGGTGTACTGATAGGTGCTGTCCAGTACGCTCAGGAACTTCGCCCACTCAGTCTCGTTGAGCTCGCGCTCGCCGGTGAGGAACTTGGCGCACTCTTCGCTGATGTAGGTCTTGGCGTCGGTTACATTATACCACTCGGGAATGTCGATCAGAGCGGTCACATCGGTGATGTAGGGCTGATAGAAGGAGTACTCAATGTACTTGTTGGCTTCCTGGCCGAACTTCACCAGGCAGTACTGAAGCTCATCGCGGCCGCACAGCTGATAGATCCAGCTGAAGTTGACGTTCTTCACCTGATCGGGATAGATGGCGGCGACGCCGTTCGCGTCGTAATCCCAGTGCTGGCCCTTAATGCCGTAGGTGGTCAGGGTAAGGCCGTCCTCGGTGCCCATGAAGTTGATGAACTTGAGCGCCGCTTCCAGCTTCGCGCCCTCCAGATCGGCGTTGATGCAGGTAAGAGAGGTGAACGCGTTGGAAGCATAGTTACCCACGTAGTTGGTCACGCCGTCCGGGCCGGTCACCGGGCCGACGATTTCCCACTCCGCCTCGGGGTCAACGGCCAGGAAGGCTTCCCACGCGGCAACCTTCTTGATAGAAGGCCACTGCAGCTCCGCAAGGATGGCGGACCTGGTCATGCACTTGTCGACCGCCTGACTGGAGGTAAGGCTGAAAATCTCGTGATCAATGAAGCCCTCGTTCCACAGACCGTTGGCGTACACCAGCGCGTCGTAGAAGTTCCGGGTGAGCATGGTATCGACGACGTGTCCGTCCGCGTCAAGGGAAAGTACGTTGGGCATGGTCACGCCGTACGCGCCGAAGATTTCGCAGAGCGTTTCCCAGCCGGAGCCGGTAAGGCCGATGGAGTCGTTCACGCCGTTGCCGTCGACGTCCGCCTTCATGGCCTCGCGCACCGCGTCCACCAGACCGGTCAGCGTGGTGGGCATTTCGGTGACGCCGGCCTTCTTAAAGGCGTTCACATTGTACCAGTACGCCTCGCGGAAGCCGTAGGGGCGGCCGGGGATGGCGTAGGTGGCGCCGTCGATCTTGCCCGCGGAAGCATTGCCCTCGGTGAAGGCGAAAGCGTCCGCCAGCTTGTCGGCATGCTCGTCCAGGTTGAGCAGGTAGCCTTCGTCGGCGTACTGCTTCAGGTAGTTGCGGTTCGCCACGTTGAACACGTCGGGAACGTCGCCGGAGAACAGGCGCAGGTTCAGGTTGGTGGTGAGCTCGTCGGTGTAGACGTACCTGATGTCCACGCCGAGGTTCTCGCGAAGGTACTGTTCCACGAAGTTGTCCTTCTCAAGATCGGTTCCCGCCGCGCCCTCGAAGCTGCGCGAGGTGAAGAATTCGATCTCTACCGGAGCGTTCTCCGCGCAGGCAGCCGTGCCCGCGACAGAGAAGACCATGATCAGGGCAAGAACGAGAGATGCGAGTTTTTTCATGGGGAATCCTCCTTTTCATCGTATTGCAATTGCCTTGGGCAATGACAATCAGCCTTTGATCGCGCCCAGCATAACCCCTTTGGTGAAGTACTTCTGCAGGAAGGGGTATACGCAGATGATGGGAATGCACGCGAACACGATGGCGCTCATCTGCACGGTGATGGTGGGCACGTATTCCTCCGCCTCCGCATCGCCGGTCGCTTTTTTGATGATTTCGCGCAGCACAACCTGAAGCGGGCGCAGGTCGGGATCGTAACAATAGTACACGTAGGAATAGTAGCTGTTCCAGTAGTCCACCATAAAGAACAGCGTGACGCTCATAATCACCGGCAGCGAAAGCGGAAGCACAATCCGCACCAGCGTGCGAAGCGGGCCGCAGCCGTCGATGATCGCCGCGTCCATCAGCCCGTCCGGCATGCTTTCGAAGTAGCTTTTTACCAGCAGCATGTTGTAAACGCTCAGCGCACCGGGGATGATCATCGCCCAGATGGTGTTCACGAGCTTCAGGTTGCGAACGACCATGTAGGTCGGAATCAGGCCGCCGGAAAAGTACATGGTAAACACCAGCAGCTTCAGCAGAACGGAACGGCCGGGCAGATCCTTCCGGCTCAGCGGGAACGCGAGCAGGATGGTCACCGTCATGGACAGCGACGTGCCGACGACCGTGATAAACAGCGTGTTCCCGAAGGACTTGAAAATGTTGGTCGAGTTGAAGATATACTCGTATCCGGTCAGCGTGAAGGAGCTCGGAATGATCAGCAGACTTCCCTTTACAACGTCCTTATAGGGCGTGAAGGATGCGAGCAGCACGTAGATCAGCGGGAAGAACCAGAGAAGGAAGCACAGGCCGAGGGTTGCGTACACGAATACGTCAAACACCTTTTCGCCGGCCGTGGCAGAAAGCAGCTTGCGCCTTTTGCCCATTACCAAATCCCCTCCCCCCAATGCTGCGCGATTTTATTCGTGCTGAACACCAGTATAAAGCCGATCACGTTTTTGAAAAGACCCACAGCCGTAGAAAGGCCGAAGCGCATGTCCTCCAGACCGACGCGGTACACGTAGGTATCGATGATGTCGCCCGTTTCGTACACAAGCTCGTTATAGAATACGTACACCTGATCGAACCCTGCGTTCATGATGGAGCCCGCGGAGATGATGCACAGCATGACGAAGGTGGAGCGAATGCCCGGCAGCGTGATGTGCCAGATACGCTGAAGACGCCCGGCGCCATCCACCTGCGCGGCCTCGTACAGGGTGGGGTCGATGCTGGTCATGGTGGCGAGGTATATAATGGAAGAAAAGCCTGTACCCTTCCAGATATGGGTGATATACAGCATCGGCCGGAACGCCGAATTGGAGGTCAGGATGGACACAGTCGGCGAATCAAAGTAGCGCAGCACGCGGTTGATATAGCCGCTGGATTCGGAGCACAGCAAATAGGTGATGCCGTAAATGACGACCCAACTGAGAAAATGCGGCATATAGGAAACGGTCTGCACCATGCGCCGATACCAGGAGGTGTGGCACTCGTTCAAAAGCAGCGCGAGACCCACCGCGGCCAGCTTGGCAAGCACAACCTTCGTGATGGAGATGATCAGCGTGTTGCACAGAAGGCGATAGGCATACGGCGAGTCGAAGAAGGTTTTAAAGTGGAGATACCACGGGTTCGCCCACGGGCTGCCCCAGATGCCCTTCTTCATGCGGAGATTTTTAAAGGCCAGCATGATGCCGTACATAGGCGCATATGAAAAGATAATCAGCAGCGCGAAGCCGGGAATGAGCATCAGATAATACTCCCAGTATTTGAAAAGGCCCTTCTTAAACCGCTCCCACGGCGTACGCTTCAAAACAAGCGTGTTCATATGCCACCTCCGTTCAATACTGAAAAATATTATAGCACGCACAATTATCCGTGGGAATAGAATAAACCAGCGCGTATCTTCAATAATCCGTCAATACTTGCGTACCATTTTATATGTATGCTATAATGGATGGCAGGTAAAACGCTCGAAAAGCAGAGATTTTGCGGAGGGATGCGCGAATATGTACAGGAAAACCGATGAAATTCTGATGCGCGCCATCGTGTCGGATATTCTTTCCTATATGCGGTATCTGAGGGATCAGCTGGGATTCGAGGTTTCGGTTCACCAGATCGACGCGTTCGCTTCCGCCTATATGACGGAGCTGCGCTCGTTCAACAACCACGAATGCATGTACTGCCGATACATGAAGGGGCATACGCAGATCGCGCTGGACTGCATTGCCCATCAGCGTGCGCTGTGCGATAAAATCGGCACGGAGCCGTTTTTCGGCACATGCTGGCTGGGCGTAGGCGAATACGTCTTTCCGCTGTTCGATAACGACCATACCGTGGTCGGCCTCATCAGCGTAAGCGGCTACCGGGGCGACCCGGAAAAGACCCGCGCGCAGACAGGCAAGGTATGCGCAAAATACGACCTGAACCCGGACGAGGTCATCCATATGCAATCGTCGCTGAACGAGGATATTCCTCCCTTTGAGAAGGTAAAGCAGGTGATCGAGCCGCTGAAGTATATGTTCATGCTGTTTCAGCAGTATATGGAGCGCTTCGCCGTGTACTTCATCGGCGCGGATCTTGGCACCTCGGCGCTGTTCGGCCGAATCAGCTTTTTCCTGCGCAATCACCTCAACGAAAACTGGCCGGAAGCGGAGCTCGCCAGACACTTCTCGATTTCCGAAAGCACCCTCTCCCGAATGTTCCGCCTCTATACAAAGGGCGGCTACCGCGGCTATATGAATACCCTGCGAACTACCATTGCCAGGGTCTACCTGGAATCCAGCGATATCAGCATCCGCGAACTCTCTACCCTGCTGGGCTACTCCGACCCCAACTACTTCTCCACCGTCTTCCGAAAGCTCTGCGGCGCCTCCCCCGAAGTCTTCCGTAAAGCCCACCGGAATCGGAAGCCGGGGGAATAGTTTACTGTCTACAACAGCGGATGATCATTATATATAAATTCCAATCAAAAACAATGTGGAAACCAACATAGAAAATCCGATTTTTGCACGAATTCGAACAAAATCCACTTTTTCGTCGGGATGGATTGGGGTATACTGCAGTCATCCCGATAGAAAGTGGGTATGAGGATGAGCGCGCGTGTCAGGGCTCTTTTAAAGGATTTCCGGGTTCATCGGACGCTTTGGCTGATGATGATTCCAGCCTTTGTCTTCTTTATCGTCTTCAGCTACATTCCGATGGCTGGTGCGTACTTTGCGTTCACGAAGTACGAATTCAGACTGGGGTATTTTCGCAGTCCCTTCATTGGGCTGGGGAATTTTGCGTATCTGTTCAAAAGCGGAATTCTGTCGCAGTTAACGATAAAAACGCTGCTCTACAATCTGGCGTTTATCCTGTTTGGAAACGTCGCTCAGATTCTCTGCGCGCTGTTTTTGAACGATCTGGGAAGCAAGCGCTTTGTGCGCGTCTCGCAGACCGTCATCTTCCTTCCGTACTTTATTTCCATGGTGCTCGTTGGCGTATTCGCCTACAATCTTCTGAATATCGACAATGGCTTTATAAACAGCGTCCTGAGCCATTTCGGCATGAAGAAATTCAATTTCTATATGACGCCGGGCGCGTGGCCGTTTATCATCGTCGCGTTTCATGTGTGGAAGGGGCTGGGCTACGGCACGGTCATTTACCTTTCCACACTGACGGGACTGGATCCGGAGCTGTACGAAGCGGCGCGTATCGACGGCGCGAACAAATGGCAGCAGATCGCCTACATCACGATTCCACTTCTGAAGCCTACCGCGGTTCTGCTGATGCTCTTCTCGCTGGGAAGCATCATGAAAGGCAACTTCGAGCTTTTCTATCAGCTGGTCGGGAAGAACGGCGCGCTTTACGAGGCGACCGACATCATCGACACCTACGTATACCGCGCGCTTATGGTGAACTACGATATCGGCATGTCGTCCGCGGCCGGGCTTTATCAGTCTGTTTTCGGCTTCCTTCTGGTTGTGACCGTGAACGGTCTGGTAAAGAAATACGAAGCTTCCTACGCTTTGTTCTGACGGGAGGGGAGACCATGAAACGGAATACCAATTCCATCCGGGAGGACAGGGGCACCTTTTCGTATCGCCTGATCGGATACATCGTAATGTCCATCATCTCGATCCTCTGTCTGATTCCCTTCTGGCTGATGCTGAGCGGCTCGTTCTCGGACGAAGCGGAGATCATCGTCAACGGCTTCAGCCTGTGGCCGCGCGTGTACAGTCTGAAGGCATACCAGAGCATATTTGCCAATGGCGGAAGAATCGTACGCGCCTACGAAGTGACCATCTTCGTTACGGCGGTCGGCGCGGGAATCTCCATTCTCGCAACGTCCATGACGGGCTATGTTCTGCAGCGGCAGGATTTCAAATACCGAAACGGGCTGTCGTTCTTCATCTACTTCACGACGCTGTTCAGCGGCGGTCTGGTTCCGTGGTACATACTGATTATCAACCTTGGGCTGAAAAACTCCGTATGGGCGCTGATTCTTCCAACGCTGATGAGCCCATGGCACATCATGCTGATGCGCAACTTCATTCGTTCCATCCCGTTTGAGGTTGTGGAGGCCGCCAAAATCGACGGCGCGGGCGACTGGAAAATCTATACATCCGTGATTCTGCCCCTGGCGAAGGGCGGGCTTGCCGCGGTTGGGCTGTTCATTGCGCTGAAGTACTGGAACGACTGGTATCTGGCCAATCTGTTCATGAACAACGAAAACGGCTATCCACTCCAGTATCTGCTGTATCAGATGCTTTCCAGCGCGGAATTCCTGAAATCCGCCGCCGCGGCCAACGTGGACATCAGCGCCGTACAGGCGCCCACCGAAACGCTGAAACTGGCGACGGCCATGGTGGTTACCGGCCCGATTCTGCTTCTGTACCCCTTTGTGCAGCGGTATTTTGTGAAGGGCATCACAATCGGCGCTGTAAAAGGATAAAAAAACCGTTTCCAACGCACGGGTTGTGCGTTATAATAGCAAGGGAGGTTGTCCTTATGAAGAAACTCGTATCCTTAGTACTGACTGCCGCGCTGCTTCTGCTGGCCGCGGCGCCCTGCATGGCCGAGGCTCTGTTCGAAGAGCCCGTGGAGCTGGTGTGGTACGGCCACGCGAACGCGTCCGGCACCGAGGAAGCGCTCGCCAAAATGAACAAAATTCTGAAGGAACGCTACAACACCACGCTGGTCGTGAACCACATCGGCTGGGGTGACTGGCAGAGCCAGTACAACCTGCTGCTCACCTCCGGCGAGAACATCGACCTGATCTATGTAAACAGCGCCATTTACAGCCAGTATGCTCCCACCGGCGCGTTCCAGGATCTGACGGAGCTGTTCCCGGAATACATGCCTGAAACCTACAAGTACTTCACGGAAGACGAGCTGAAACAGTTCGCCGTGGACGGCAAAATCTACGCCGTGCCGTCCTCCATGCGCACCTATATGCCCTATGGCGTTGTGTACCGCACGGATATGCTCGATGAGCTCGGCGTGGAGCCGATTACCGACATGGAATCCTTCGAAGCCTTTATGGACGCGGTCGCCGCAACCGGTGCCATCGCCTACAACGGCAACCCTGAGGATCGCTTCCTGCGCATGTTCCGCGCGTACTATAAGCTTGAAACCATCGCCAACGACGCCACCTCGGTCGCGCTGGTGCAGGATTTTGACGACCCGGCAAGCATCGTCGCGTATCCCTTTACGGACGAATATGTAGAGTGGGCGCACCGCATGAAGGACTATGCCGACCGCGGATACTGGAGCCAGAACGCGCTTTCCTCCACACTCTCCGCGTATGACATGATCCAGCTCGGCACCTCCCCCATGTCCATTGAGAACACCGACGGCTTCAGCAAAATCGTCTCCGCTCTGAACACCAACGTACCCGGCGCGGAGGTCGGCTTCTGGAGCTTCACAGACCTTACCGGCTATGCCATTCCGAACAGCATTCTGAACGACGCGTTCGCCATCCCCGCCGTATCCAGGAACGCGGATCGCACGCTGACGATCGTCGAGGCGATCAAGACGAACCAGGATCTGTATGACCTCTGGATGTATGGCATCAAGGGCTACCACTACGACCTCACCGAGGACGGCCGTCTGATCACGCCCGCCGCCGGGCAGCCCGACACCGTGACCTACAACCGCAGCAGCGTAAGCTGGTTCATGCGCGTGGACAGCATGAATCGCGTGAACGTGAACGCATGGGCGGGCGCGAACGAGCTGCAGGAGAGCTTCCGAAAGATCGGCCGGCAGAATAAATACGGCACGGTTATCATCGATTACAGCAGCGTGCAGGCAGAGCTTGCCGCGGTAAACCAGGTCATGCAGCAGTATGGCGCGCCCATCAACGTCGGTCTCGTCGACGACGTGGACGCGGCGATTGCGGAATATCGCGCGAAGCTGACGACCGCCGGTGTGGAAAAGCTGGTCGACGCAATCCGCGAGCAGACCGTCGCCTACTGCGAGCAGCATTAATCGTCACAATCAGGATGGAGGGGCCGGCTCACTGGGTCGGCCTTCCGTCCATATCTGGAGGAATTCATGCAGACAAGGGAAGCGGGCAGAAAGAGGCTGCGCAGGCGCATGATCGTGTCGTCTGCGGCGATTGTCGTCTCCATGCTGCTCTGCCTGATGATCGCCTCAAACCTGATTCGGGACATCGGAAGCTACCAGCACGACCAGTATACGACCACGGCATGCAAAATGCTCAAGACGCACGCGGAGCAGATTCGTTCCGAGTCAAAAGAGCTTCTCGATCAGATGACGCTGGACGTAAACCTTGGAAAACTGATGAATTACGCCGAATGCGACACCGGAAGCCTGATGATGGGGCTTCGCAAGCTGCAGGCCTACCAGAAAACCTGCCCGTGGGTGGATTCTATTTATCTCTATAACGCGCAGAACGACACCTTCTACGTCGTCAGCGATTACGCGCTTCAGGCGGTTCAGGCCAAGGAAGAGTTTTTTGACGGCAGCGTTTCCGAGATTGTGGACGGCATTCACGACTACCGAAACATGGAGCCCCTCGTGCGCTGCTTTTCCGCCGGCTGGCCTCAGGAGAGCAACATCGGATATGTGACCTTCCTGCGATACAACACGCTGGCGAAAGGCCGCACAAACGTCTACCTCATCAATATAAAGCAGGACGTATTTTTTCAGTACGCCGACGTATGGCAGACCACGCCGGACGACTGCCTGATGTATCTGAACGCCGACGGCGAGATTCTGATGACGAAAACGCAGACGGCGGAAATTACCACGCTGGCCGGCGCCGTCAACAATGCGCCGGGGCAGAAGGGCCGTCTCTCCCCCTCCGCGAACACCGTGGCGGTATATGACCGCGATTTTCCGTTCGGCTGGACGTTCGTGTATCAATGCACGGCATACGACCAGTTTTTGGCCATGTCCGCCGTGGAATATGGCCTTGTGAAGGTTCTTCTGCTGATGGCGCTTCTGGCGGCGCTGCTTGTGCTCGTCATTATCTTCGTCAGGCGATTCTTCCGCGCCATGCATGAGCACATTCAGGAACAGCAGGAAATTCAGCAGGAGCAGCAGCGTGTCCGTCGAATGGCTCAGCATTACCACATTCTGAACGCCCTGAACGGCAAGGAAGCCCTTGAAAACACCGTGCCGGGCATCGCGAGAATCCTGATGGTATGCGGCGAAGGCGATGGCGAACGCTCTGCCGACAGTCTCGTCTCTCTTTTGAAGCAAGCGCACGGAATTGCCTGCGTTTTCAGGGAAGCCGATGAAAAAGACCGGGAAATTCTCTGCTTCCAGAGCATGGACGGAGAGGAAAGCGGTCTCGTCAGGGCCATTCGCGAAGCCGTCGGCCGATTGGAAAAGACAGACCCGATTTTCGCGGTGCTGTCCGATGAATTTGAATATCCGCAGGGACTGTCCGAGGCGTATCAGCAATGTCTGGATATGGAAGCGTACCGGCCGCTGTGCATGGAGGAGCGTCTGTTCACGCGCGAGGAGCTGGACAGAAGGCAGACCTGCGTATGGAATCCGGACGAAGCCCTGGAGCGGCTGAAGGAATCGATGCTGGCGCTTCAGAAGGAGCCGGCGTGCGACTGGGTTCATATGATCGTCCGAAAGATCGCGGGCGGCACCCTCTCATCCTGCCGCGAGGGAATCCTGCGGCTGCTCGTCTCCGTAACGGAAACCACGGAGCAGATCAACCGGCAATACGGAACCGACACAAACGAGCTCGAGGAGGAACGCCTCCGGGACCTTTCGCCGAAGCAGGTAGAGGCCTATCTGTGCGCATGGATTCGCCGCACAATCGACGACGTACAGGAAAAGCGCAGCTCGAGATACGGCGAGCTGACGGAGAAAATCTGCCGGTTCATACAGGAAAACGCCTGCCAGAAGGACTTCTGCGCCGCGGCAGTCGCGGAGGCCTTCGAACTGAGCGCGCCCTATATTTCGAAGATCATCAAGGGACAGACCGGAAGGAGCATAGCGGAGTATATCGTCGATGTGCGGATGCGGGCGGCAAAGGCCATGCTTGTGAATTCGTCGCTACCCATCGCGCAGATCGCCGAGAGCGTTGGCTTCTCAGACGCGCAATATTTCCACAGGGTTTTTAAAAATGCGGAACATCTGACCCCGGGGCAGTACCGCAAAGAACATCAATCAAAAGGAGAAGGAGAGACCACCGATGAGTAAAACAGGATTTCTGCACGCGGAAGGAAAGAAATTCATCGACAGGAACGGAAACGAAATTCAGCTGCGCGGCGTGGCGCTGGGCAACTGGCTGCTTCTGGAAGGCTACATGTGGGGCTTCATGACGACCGCCTGCAATCGGGAATGGCTGATTCAGGACGCGTTTCGCCAGCTCGCGGGCCCGGAGGAAGCAGAAAAGTTCTTTCCGGCATACCGGGATGCCTTTATCACGGAGACGGATATCCGCATGATCGCCGAGATGGGCTTCAATTCCATCCGCATTCCCTTTAACTGGAAGCACTTCATGTACGAAGGCCCGGGCATCCGCTTTAAAGAGGAAGGCTTCTTCCTGCTCGACCGCGTGATCGGCTGGTGCCGGAAGTATGGACTGTACGCGTTCATCGACATGCACGCCGCGCCGGGCGGACAGACCGGCTCCAACATCGACGACGGCTTTCAGGACATTCCGCGTCTCTTCATCGACGCGGACAACTGGGAAAAGGCGCTTGCGCTGTGGGAGAAAATCGCGCTTATTTACAGAGATGAGCCCACGGTCGCGGGCTACGACCTTCTGAACGAGCCGCTTCGCCCGAAGCGCGCCGGCGCGCCGATTGAGGACATTGACTGCTTCCTGCCATCGCTGATTCATTTCTACGATGCCTGCGTCGCGCGCATCCGCAGCGTAGACCCGAACCACATGTTCTCCATCGAGGGCGCGCACTGGGCGCGGGATACGCGCGTGTTCAACCACCTGTACGACCCCAACATGTGCATCCATTTCCACGCCTACTGGACGCTGCCGCAGAAGGCGCTCTTCGAGCCCTACATGGAGCTGTCCGAAAAGTATCAGGTGCCCCTCTGGCTCGGCGAAACCGGCGAAAACACCAACGAATGGTTCACGACCATCTTCCCGTTGCTGGACGAGCTCGGCATTTCGTGGAACTATTGGCAGTGGAAGAAGTCCATCCGCGAAAACTCCAACCTCGTCGTGCGGCAGCCGGAGGGCTGGCAGCAGATGATCGATTTCGTCAAGGGCGGCCCGCATCCCGGCTTCGAAAACGGCAAGCGTATGCTGGACGAATGGCTGGTCAACTGCCGCGCCGAAAACTGCCGCGTCATTCCGGAGGTAATCCATTCCATTCTGCGCCAGCCGGGCATCACGATTCCCGCGCTCTCCTATATGGAGGGCGGCCATAGCCATGAATCCTTCTGCGAGCGCGACTATCGCAATATGGACGGCATGCAATATCTCACGCGGTACGGCGCGGCGCCCGAAATCGACCCCAGCCACGCGCACGGCGATTCAAACATCCGCACAGACCACCCGTGGAGGATGTACGACCTTCTTCTGAAAAAGGGCGAATACGCCTCCTACCTCCTGCGTCCGAACCAAACCCCCAGCGCGATCACGCTCGTCGGCTACGCGCCGGACGGCGACGCGGAGCTGGAGGTCGAGGTTGCCGGCGTTCGATCCGTCCTCTCCATCCCCCACGCCCTCCGCCCCGCGCCCATCGGCCGCATCTCGATCCCCGCCATCCCGGAAACCACCCTCCGCCTCACCACCCTGACCGCTTCGGTCGCGCTGGAGAAAATAGACTTCACGGAAGCCTGATGGCGTTAGAGGGCCGCCTGAAAAAAACTCCTGTCGCGGAATTCATCTGCGACAGGAGTTTTTCCATACGGAATCACATGTCCGTCCGGGTAATATTGGTTGCCCAGCGGTTACTGCGGTAGTGGTGAATGAACAGGGGCATTTTCACGAATTCGTCCAGGCAGAGGACGAAGTAGACCCACATTTCGGGCAGCTTCAGCACGAACGCGCAGATGAGGCCCACGGGGACGGCATAAATCCACATGGCGCAGAGGTCGGCGACGAGGCCGAATTTCACGTCGCCGCCGGCGCGGAACACGCCGCACACCAGCATGGTATTGACCGACTGGCCTATAATATAGTAGGAATTGATCCAGAGCATCAGGCCGACGTATTCGCGCGTGCGGTCGGTCACCTGCTGCGTGAGCAGGTAGTGCATGACGTTCAGCACGGGCGCGCGGCAGGCGATGATCACAAGGCCGCCCACGACGGCCGTCGCGAAGCTCAGAAAGAAGAACCGGCGGCCGTACAGGCGCGATTCCTCGATTTTGCCCGCGCCCATCGACTTGCCCAGAATGATCGCCGCGGCGGAGGACGTGCCGAAGCATACCACCGTCGCCAGATTGCGCACGACGCCCGCCACGGAATTGGCGGCGACGATGTCGCTGGACAGGCGGCCGAGGATGGCCGAATACACGCTGAACGCCAGTCCCCACACGATGTCGTTGGCGGCGGCGGGCACCGAATAGCGCATGAAATCCTTCATCAGCGCCGCGTGCCGCGCGAAGAAGTCCTTCACGCGCAGCTTCACCGTCTTGCAGATCACGGTTGTATCCAGCAGGCAGTACAGCGCTTCGCAGGCACGGGTAATCGTCGTCGCCAGCGCGACGCCCACGATGCCCAGCTTCGGGAACGGCCCCCATCCAAAGATAAAGCAGGCGTTCAGCGCCACATTCATTAAGACGGCCGTGCCGTGCACGATCGCGCTCATGTTCACGCGCTCCACGCTGCGCATGACCGCCAGATACAGCGTCGCGAACGCGCTCAGCACATAGCTGGGGCTGAGCGCGACGAGATACTTGCTTCCCGCCTCGATCAGCTCGGGCTTGTTGGTGAAAATGCGCATGATGCTTCCCGGCACGAACGCCGCGGCGAGCGTAAACAGAAGGCCGATGGCCACAGAAAGCCGCAGCGAAATCGCCATCACGCGCTCAATCGTGCGCCGGTCGCCCTTGCCCCAGTACTGCGCGGCGAGCACCGACGCGCCCGACGCAATGCCGAACAGCAGCATGTTCAAAACGAACGCCACCTGCCCCGCCAGCGACGACGCGGACAGTTCGTTCTGCCCCACCAGCGCGAGCATCACCACGTCCGCCGAGTTGACGCACGCGTCCATCAGGTTCTGAAGCGCAATCGGCAGCGTGATTCGGAAGGTCATTTTGTAAAACGCGCGCTTTTCCTCGCGCGAACCCAGCGCAGGCTGCATGGGAAATTCCTCCATCCTCTGTGAAAACACAATTTCCACCATTATAAACGCAGCCCGTGAAAATGTCCACCCAAATGCATGTAAATTCCCCCGTCCCGCACGGGCGGATAAAAAGTGAATCCATCAGTCCCTCGCATTATGCAGATTCTTCTATCTGCGCACAATATTTTGATAAAAACGGCAGAATTTCATGGATTGCTTGCAAAATTTACGATAGCGCTGTATACTACCTATAATTGTGCAAGCTATACACTTCGCTTGCCGGACGGAGGTACATTCCAATGGACAACGCGCAGGAGCTGTTGCAGCGATTGAACCACAGCGGCAAACGTCTGTCGAAGAGCCACCGGCGCATCGCCGAATGCATTGTTACCCATTATGACAAGGCCGCGTTCATGACGGCCTCGAAGCTGGGCGAGTACGTGGGTGTTTCGGAATCCACCGTGGTTCGTTTCGCCGCCGCGCTCGGCTACGACGGCTTCCCCCAGCTGCAGAAGGCGCTGCAGGAGCTGATCCGGCACCGTCTCACCGCCACGCAGCGGCTGGAAATGACCGGCGACATGGGGCACGCGCAGGTACTGAACAAGGTGCTGAAGACCGACATTCAGAACATCCGCACCACGCTGGACGAGCTGGATCTCGCCACCTTCGACGCGGTGATCGAGAGCATCCTTCAGGCGCGCAACCTCTACGTGCTCGGCCTTCGCGCGTCCGCGCCGCTGGCGGAGTTCTTCGGCCACTACCTCAACTTCATTTTCCCGAACGTGCACACCGTCACCAGCGGCGTATCCGACGTTTTCGAGCAGATCGCCCGCATCAGCGACGAGGACGTGCTGATCGGCATTTCCTTCCCGCGCTACACCAGCCACACCGTGAAGGCCATGAAGTTCGCCCGTTCCCGCGGCGCGACGCTGATCGCCATTACCGACGGCCCGCTCTCCCCGCTGCACGCGGAAGCGAACCTGTGCCTGATGGCGAAGAGCGACATGGCGTCGTTCGTCGACTCGCTGGCCGCGCCGATTTCGCTGATCAACGCGCTGATCGTGGCGCTCTCGCAGCGCCGCCGCACGCAGGTAACCGACTATTTCGACAAGATGGAAAACATCTGGTCGGAATACCGCGTGTATCTGGGAAAGAGCGGGGAATAAGCCATGGCCAAGCGAATTGCCGTAATCGGCGGCGGCGCGGCCGGACTGATGGCCGCCCTTTACGCCGCCCGCTCCGGCGCGAGCGTGACGCTTTTCGAGCGCAACGAAAAGCTGGGCAAAAAGATTTACATCACCGGCAAGGGGCGCTGCAACGTGACCAACGCCGCCGAGCCGGAAGCGTTCATGAAAAACATCGTGCGCAATCCGCGCTTTCTGTACGCTTCGTTCGCGGCGCTGAATAACACCGGCCTGATGACGCTTCTGGAAGACCTCGGCGTGCGCCTGAAGGTGGAGCGCGGCGAGCGCGTATTCCCGGAAAGCGACCATGCCAGCGATGTTACGCTGGCGCTGGAACGGGAAATCCGCCGTCTGGGCGTGAAGGTGCTTCTGAACGAGCGCGTCAAGCGCGTGCTGTCGGAAAACGGCCGCGCCGCGGGCGTGGAAACCGAGGACGGCCGCGCGCACGCCTTTGACGCTATCGTCGTGGCCACCGGCGGCCTGAGCTATCCTACCACCGGCTCCACCGGCGACGGCTACGTCTTCGCGAAGGACGCGGGACACGCCATCGCGCCCTGCCGCCCGGCGCTCACCTCCATTGAAACGGTAGAGACGTGGCCGGAACGGCTGATGGGCCTGAGCCTGAAAAACGTCGTCCTGTCGGCGTATCAGGAAACCGGCGGCAAGCCGAAAAAGCTGTTCTCCGAAATGGGCGAAATGCTGTTCACACATTTCGGCGTGTCCGGCCCGCTGGTCTTAACGCTTTCCAGCATCCTGCCCGAGAGCGTCTCCGGCGTTCGCCTGTCCATCGACCTGAAGCCCGCGCTGGACGAGGGCGCGCTCGATCAGCGCATCCTGCGCGACTTCTCTCAGATGAAAAACAAGCGCCTTGGCACGTGCATGGACGGCCTTGAGCCCCACGCGCTGGGCGAAATGATCCTTGAGCTGTGCGACCTGTCGCCCTATCAGCCCATCAATGGCGTGACCGCCGTCGAGCGCAGGCGCCTTGTGAAAACACTCAAGGCCGTGCCGCTCACGGTAAAGGCGCTGCGCGGCATGAACGAGGCCATCATCACCCGCGGCGGTGTGCAGGTGAAAGGCGTGAACCCCTCCACCATGGAATCCCGCCTGCTGCCCGGCCTGTACTTCGCCGGCGAGGTGCTGGACGTGGACGCTTTAACCGGCGGCTTCAACCTGCAAATCGCCTTCTCCACCGGCGCGCTCGCCGGAAAATCCGCCGCAGCTAACTGACCTCTCCCCCGCCGCGCCCTTCCATCCGGAAAAGCGCGGCGTTTTTATATCCTACCGCAATTCTATTTTTAAGGCATCACCGCACAATTCGGCGGCGCGTCGGGCGATGTCTTTTCCGCCAT
>OLSB01000667.1_pt1 | contig 38494 bp, 28 predicted proteins | sample 1672071 | NCBI WGS metagenome assembly OLSB01 (sample SAMEA3136642, study PRJEB25190) | human gut metagenome | biome: human gut; feature: human-associated habitat; material: faeces | place: Austria | collected 2013 | reverse complement strand
CACCGGCGGTACGGAGACGCACCGGCCGTGTAAACCCCATCCGGAGCAAGACCAAAGAGGGGCTTAAGGCAGTTGCCCGCTGCCTCCCGGGAGGTAGGTCGCTGGAGCTTGTCAGCAATGGCAAGTCGAGATAGATGATTGTCAAATACAGAACCCGGCTTATAGCTCTGCCCAGGTTTTAGAAACAAAAAAGTGCTGAAATTTAAATAATTTCGGCACTTTATTTTTTCATATAAACAGTAGCAAAATTTTGCTTATTGCTTTACGTCCAGAGCTTCAACCAGTTTTATATTCTGGTGTTTTTCTGCAAAATAATTGAGTGTGAACTGATTTGCAAACAAAATAAGAGGGCGGTCAAAGTGGTCAAAAACCAGCATAGTTCTTGAATCCAGAACATCTTTCACATCTTCAAGACTGTTAGTTTCAACCCATCTTGCAAGGGAAAATTCCAGCCTGTCCATTCTCACTTTTGCATTATATTCGTTTTCCAGTCTGTACTGGAAAACTTCGAACTGCAGTTGACCTACGGCACCGATGATTACCTCGTTATATTCGTTACGATATACCTGAATGGCGCCTTCCTGAGCCAGCTGAGCGACACCTTTCTGGAACTGCTTTGCTTTCATGGTGTCTTTAGGAGTGACAAGGGCGAAAAGCTCCGGAGGGAAGGTAGGAAGCGGTTCAAAGAAAAGAGGCTCTTTTCTGGTGGAAAGAGTGTCTCCAATCTGATAGCTGCCTGTATCGTAAATACCTATAATATCTCCTGCAATGGCTTCTTCAACATTTTCACGCTGATTTGCCATGAGCATTGTTGACTGAGACAGTTTCATTTCTTTTCCTGTACGCGACAGTTTTACACTCATACCTCTGGTGAATGTACCTGAACATATTCTGAAAAAAGCCAGCCTGTCACGATGTGCAGGGTTCATGTTTGCCTGAATCTTGAAAATGAAGCCGCTGAAGAAATCATCTTCGGGATATACCTCTCCATCAATTGTTTTACGCGGTCCGGGGGCAGGTGACATATCAAGGAAATGCTCAAGAAACGGGACTGTTCCGAAATCGGCAAGTGCGGAGCCGAAAAAAACCGGGGAAAGCTTCCCCTTTGAAATGGCATCCATGTCAAATTCATTGCCGGCTCCCTGCAGAAGTTCGATTTCATCACGAAGGGATTTAAGGTTGAATCCGCTCACTTGGTTTTCCAGTTCTGTACCGAAGACACCGTCCGGTCCCAGATCAATTACCTTATCTGCTTTATAAAGGTAAACTTTGTTTTTAAGAATATCATATATTCCCTGGAAGTTAAGTCCACAGCCTATAGGCCATGTTACCGGAACTGAAGGAAGCCCCAAAACATCCTCAAGCTCCTGGATCAGGTCAAAGGGGTCTCTGGTTTCACGGTCAAGCTTGTTTATAAAAGTGAAAACAGGTATGCCACGCATGGAGCATACTTTAAAAAGCTTGCGCGTCTGCGTTTCGATACCTTTGGCTCCGTCAATAACCATAACAGCGCTGTCTACCGAAGTGAGAATTCTGTATGTGTCTTCGCCGAAGTCATTGTGACCCGGAGTGTCCATGATTGAAATCACTTTATCGTCGTATTCAAACTGCATTACCGAGGAGGTGACAGAGATGCCTCTCTGCTTTTCAATTTCCATCCAGTCAGATGTGGCAAATTTGTCATTGCGGCGTGCTTTAACACTTCCGGCCTGTCTGATGGCGCCTCCGTGGAGCAGAAGCTTTTCGGTCAAAGTTGTTTTGCCTGCATCAGGATGGGATATGATGCCGAAGATTCTTCTTTTTTGTATTTCTTCCTGTCTGGTAGTCATTTTATTCCCTTTCTTAAAAAAAGTCATACAGACTTATAATAACATAAATGTTGAATTTGTAAATATTTTGTTATATAATATTCCGTTGTGCGAAAGAAAAAGGTGAAAAAATGAACGAAAAAAAAGCGAACAATACTGACTTAACTCATGAAAACAAGATGGGAACAATGCCCGTTCGAAAGCTGCTGATAAGCATGGCATGGCCTGCAATATTGTCTATGACCATCAGTGCGCTTTATAATGTAGTAGACAGCATTTTTGTTTCAAGAATCAGCGAAGATGCACTGGCCGCCGTATCCCTGGTAAATCCGGTACATATGATGATAATTGCACTGGCAGTGGGAAGCGGCGTAGGAATCAACTCTCTGATTGCACGAAGACTTGGCGCCGGCAATCAGGAAGAGGCAGATAAAGCGGCCAGCACCAGCATAAGAATAGGGCTTTTTAATTATTTTATATTTCTTATGATAGGAATATTCCTTACAGGCGTATTTGTTTCAGCTTATGCTCAGAAAGGGACATATATGTTTGAGGCGGCGTGCCAGTATATGTCCATAATATGCATAGGATCCTTCTTTCTCAATATAGAAATTGTACTTGAGAAAGTTCTTCAATCCACCGGCAACATGATAGCGCCTATGGCATGCAGCCTTACAGGAGCAATAGTGAACATAGTCCTTGATCCGATCCTTATATTCGGACTTGCAGGAATGCCTAAGCTTGGGGTGGCAGGTGCAGCCATTGCTACCATAACCGGCCAGCTGTGCAGCATGATCGTGGCAATTGTAATTGTGTTCAAAGGAGAACACCTTGTGTCCATAAAGTTAAAAGGATTCAAAATAGACTGGGGTGTTGTAGCAAACATATACAAAGTCGGATTTCCATCCATTGTTATGCAGTCACTTGCTTCTGTAATGGTAATATTCTACAATATGATACTTGTCGTATATTCCACTACTGCAGTAGCAGTGCTTGGAATTTATTTTAAGATACAATCCTTCGTATTCATGCCGGTGTTCGGGCTCAATCAGGGAGCAATGCCGATTATGGGATATAACTATGGTGCAGGAGACAAAGACAGGCTTATGAAGACTTACAAGGAAGCCTTCATGGTAGCCTTTGCGGTAATGGCATTGGGAACATTGATATTCCATCTTTTCCCTAAAGAACTGCTGCTTATGTTTGACGCATCTCGGGAGATGCTGAAAATAGGAATACCTGCACTGAGAATAATAAGCCTGTGCTTCATGCCGGCCGCTTTCGGAATAATCACCGGAACTCTTTTTCAAGGCACAGGCCATGGAATGCTCAGTCTGTACTGTTCACTTATAAGACAGATATTTGGAATACTCCCGCTGGCATATATACTCATAAGAATAGGAGGAATCACACTTTCGTGGATGTCATTTCCTCTGGCCGAAATTCTTGGAGTCACTTTCAGCCTGATAATGTTCAGAAGATTATACAAAAATGAAATTTCCAAGATGGAAAAAATATAGCTACAATTCTTCCTCCCGCGCTCTGGAATCCATGATAACCAGATCGCGGATGAGAGGATCCTTGATAAGGTGCTTCCAAACGGTGTAGGTTGCCTTTACGAAATCGTCATTTAGAGGGATTTCTTCTTCAATAAGAGGGCAGTGATAGGGAAGCATTTCATCATTGTAAATTAAATTCAATATACCGTCTTGGTCAATATGAGGAGTAAGGGGATATGTCCTGCATTGGAAAGGTCTCATGTTCCGCGGACAAACGGGAGGTGTCTTGCAGCGCACAAAATAAACGCTGCCGTGCCATGAGTCGGGGAAATCAAAATCCTCGGCTTTTTCTTTTGTCCAGTAAAGCCACGAATGATCGTAAATGTGAATTTTTTCTTCTCCCGGATAAAGGTAGATTCCCATTTCCTCATCAGAATCACCGCTGCATGTGCAGCATGCAGCGCCGCAGAGTTTTCCGCAATCTTCATTTATGGGGGATACTCTGTCCAGAAGCCTGTATATTGCTTTCCAGGTGCTTTTCTTAATAATCGTTTTCATAGCTTTATTATATAACTATATGATAGAATACACCAGCTGTTTTTCTGAACGGAATTTTAGCAGATTCTTAACACAAACCACGGAGAAATCTACAAACTATGGTGGTAAAATATATTATTCCTAAACTGACTGTGAGGTAAAAAAATGAGACTGGGAATAGATGTAGGATCAACTACAGTAAAACTTATATTAATAGACGAAAATGAAAACATACTGTACAGCAGATATGAGAGACATATGTCAGATGTCTTTGAAAAGGTAAAAGAACTCCTTTCGGACTTGCTCAATGAGAAAGGTGATAATGAAGTTAAATGTGTAATAACCGGCTCAGGAGGACTGGCACTGGCTGACAAGATAGAAGCACGCTTTGAGCAGGAGGTGGTGACCTGTTCTCTTGCGGTGGAAAAACTCATACCGGAGACTGACGTGGCCATTGAACTTGGCGGCGAAGATGCGAAGATAACTTATTTCGGGGCATCAATTGAGCAGCGAATGAACGGAACGTGTGCCGGAGGTACGGGAGCTTTCATAGATCAGATGGCGATACTTCTTAACACCGACGGAGAAGGCCTTAATGAAGCCGCAAAACATTACAGTGTAATATACCCTATAGCTGCAAGGTGCGGCGTGTTTGCCAAAACCGATATTCAGCCCCTTATAAACGAGGGAGCGCCTATTGAGAATCTGGCAGCTTCAATATTTCAGGCTGTAGTAAACCAGACTATAAGCGGACTTGCCTGCGGACACAAAATCAAAGGGAATGTAGCCTTTTTGGGCGGGCCGCTCACATACATGTCAGAACTGCGAAAAAGGTTTATAGAGACTCTTGATCTAAAACCTGAAGAAGTAATCTTTCCTGAAAACTCCAAATATTTTGTAGCTATGGGTGCCGCTTTTATGGCTGAAAAGAGCAACCCTGTCATGTTGCATACTCTTGTAGACAGAATAAGCGCTGTGGATTCATCTGAAACAGCCGGGTCAAAGAGAATTGAGCCTCTTTTTAAAGATGAAGAAGAATACACAGTCTTTAAAGAACGCCACTCGAAAGCCAGAATAAAAAGGGGCGATCTGAGTATGGCCAGCGGAGCGGTATTTCTTGGAATAGATGCAGGCTCAACTACTACAAAGGCAGCGCTGATAGACAGCGAAAAAAGACTCCTATACAGTTTTTATAAAGGAAATGAAGGTAACCCTCTTGAAACTACAAGGCAGATGTTGAAGGAGGTATATCGGTTTCTCCCTGCCGGAGCATACATAGGAAATACCACCGTAACAGGATATGGTGAAGGCCTTATCCAGGCAGGCTTTAATGCAGATTACGGTATAATTGAAACAATGGCACACTATAAAGCGGCAGAAGAATTCCTTCCGGGTGTAGATTTTATACTTGATATCGGCGGGCAGGATATGAAGTGTATGCGAATAAAAGATCATGCCATTTACAGTATAATGCTTAACGAGGCCTGCTCTTCAGGGTGTGGTTCATTTATAGAGACTTATGCAAAATCTGTGGATATGAAGGTTGAGGATTTTGCAGAAATCGGTATCCATTCCAAGCATCCGGTTGATCTTGGCACAAGATGTACGGTGTTTATGAATTCCATGGTAAAGCAGGCTCAGAAGGAAGGCGCAGATTTAAGTGATATAGCTGCAGGCCTGTCATATTCAGTAATAAAGAACGCCTTGTATAAGGTAATTAAACTAAGAAATCCGGAAGAAGCAGGCAGCAAAATAGTGGTTCAGGGAGGTACTTTCCTCAATGAATCTGTTCTCCGTGCCATAGAAAAAGTTCTCGGCAAGGAAGTGGTGAGACCTGATATATCAGGTATAATGGGTGCATACGGATGCGCTCTTAATTCCATGGAAAACTACAGCGACGGACATGTTTCATCTGTGGCAGGAGAAGAGGAACTGGATTCTTTTACTGCAGGAACTTCCAACAGGAGGTGTGCCGGATGTGAAAACAAATGCATGCTTACAGTGACAAAATTTTCTGATGGAAAAAGATATATTACCGGAAACAGGTGTGAAAAAGGCGAAGGAAAAGCGGATACCCACAGCGATCTGCCTGACCTTTATGAATACAAACTTAAGAGGCTTTTCAGCTACAAGCCTCTGGACAAAAAGCAGGCTGTAAGGGGAAGCATAGCTATTCCGAGAGTTCTTAACATGTATGAGAACTATCCTTTCTGGTTCACACTATTTACTGATCTGGGATTCAGAGTTGTTCTCTCGCCTGATTCTTCAAAGGAACTTTATGAAAAAGGGATAGATACCATCTCTTCTGACACTGCTTGTTATCCTGCCAAAATGGTGCATGGACACATAAAAACACTGGTAGAAAAAGGAGAAAAACTCATATTCTATCCTTGTGTAAATTACGAGCAAAAGGAAGATGAAAAGGCTCAGAATCATTACAATTGTCCGATAGTTGCTACATATCCCGAAGTAATTGCCAATAACATGAATGAACTCTTTGAGGAGGAAGGAGTTACATTTATGCATCCTTTTGTGCCTTATGATAATGACAAACGGCTGGTAAGGAGGCTTACTGAGGTGTTTTCTTTTATGAACATACCTGAAAAGGAAATAAAGAAAGCTGTAATTAAAGCCAGAGAAGAAGAAAACAGATTCAAGAATGATGTCAGAAGTGCCGGAGAAGAAGCTCTTGACTATATTAAAGAACACGGCAAAAAAGCCATAATTCTTTCCGGAAGGCCTTATCATCTGGACAAAGAGATCAATCACGGGATAAATAAAATGATAACTTCATTTGACATGGCTGTGCTGTCAGAAGATTCAGTGTGTCATCTCAGCAGTCTTCCAAGACCTGTTAGAGTTCTTGATCAGTGGACATATCATTCAAGATTGTATAAAGCAGCTGATTTTGCAGGAACGCGCGACGATGTGGAACTGGTGCAGCTTAATTCCTTTGGATGTGGAGTTGATGCAGTTACAACAGATCAGGTGGAAGAAATTCTGGAAAACAACAAGAAACTGTATACCATTCTTAAAATTGACGAAGGAACCAATCTGGGCGCTGCAAGGATCAGAATACGCTCTTTGAAGGCGGCCATGGAGGAAAGGACACGCAACGGAATAAAGCCTTGCCATGATACAAAGCCTTATACCAGAAAATTTTTCACCAAGGAGATGAAAGAGGATTACACTATAATTATCCCTCAGATGTCTCCGATACATTTCCAGTACCTGGAAGTAGCCTTTAAAGAAAGCGGATATAATGCAATTCTGGTGCCTACAGTGGACAAAAATGCCATAGACGAGGGTCTGAAGTATGTAAACAATGATGCATGTTATCCTACACTGGTTACGTTGGGCAAGATGATAAGCGTTCTCAAATCCGGAGATTTCGACCCTGATAAGACGGCGCTGATTATGTCTCAGACCGGCGGCGGATGCAGAGCTAGCAATTATATTGCACTTCTCAGAAAAGCACTTAAAGATCTGGGAATGGAACAGATACCTGTTATATCTTTTAATACTGCAGGTCTTGAGTCTAATCCGGGATTCAAAATAGATGTGCCTATGGGAAAGAGACTTATAATAGCTGCAATGTACGGAGATCTTTTCCAGAGGCTGCTTTATGCCACAAGGCCTTATGAGGCAGAACCGGGCAGCGCCGAAGGAATAATGAAAAAATATGAAGAGGCTATTTTCCAAAACTGCAGAGACGGAAAAGTGTCGGTATATAAAAAGCTGGTTAAGAAAATAGTAGATGAATATGACCGGCTTCCTCTCAGAGATATACATAAACCTAAAGTTGGTGTTGTGGGAGAAATTCTTGTAAAATACCATCCTGATGCCAACAACAATATAGTTGACATAATTGAAAAGGAAGGTGGAGAGGCAGTGGTGCTGGATCTTGTTGACTTCTTCCTATATGGAATGTACAGCAAGAAATTTAATTATGAAAAACTGTCAGGTTCCTATAAGCAGTTCAAGGTAAATCAGATTGGAATCAGTCTGATAGAGTGGTTCAGAAAACCTATGAGAGAGGCATTGAGAGCAAGCCGCAGATTTGAAGAACCTTCGTACATAGAGCACACTGCTGAAGAAGCATCACAAATCGCATCCATCGGAAATCAGTGCGGAGAAGGATGGCTGCTTACCGGAGAGATGATTGAGCTGATAAAGAGCGGAGCTACCAATATTGCATGTCTGCAGCCTTTTGCATGCCTTCCTAATCATGTCACCGGAAAAGGCATGATGAAGGCTCTCAGGGAAAGATTTCCGAAAGCAAATATCGTGGCCATCGATTATGATCCGGGAGCCAGTGATACCAATCAGCTTAACAGAATCAAGCTTATGATGTCTACGGCTCATAAAAATATGGAGCAATAGCTACTAATTGTCCAAATACGCCTTGAAAAAGGCACCAAGGTAGTGTTATAATATCACAGTAAAAAATCACAAAATCAACTACAGTTAGGAGGTGTCTCCATGGGAAGACACGGTACAATAGCAGGAAGAAAAGCCGCACAGGACTCAAAACGTGCAGCAATGTTCACAAAATATGCAAGAGCAATAACTGTTGCTGCCAAAGACGGCGGTGATCCTGAGTACAATGCATCATTAAGATTGGCAATAGAAAAGGCCAAGGCCATTTCAATGCCTAACGATAATATCAACAGAGCCATCAAAAAAGGAACCGGCGAACTTGCCGGCGAGACTTATGAGGAACTGAAATTTGAAGGTTACGGAGTCGCCGGTGTTGCGGTAATAGTAGAGGCGCTTACTGACAACACCAACAGAACAACTTCAGCTGTAAGATCAACTTTCGATAAGTATGGTGGAAATCTGGGAGCACCGGGATGTGTATCCTACATGTTCTCCAGAAAGGGCATAATCATGATAGAAAAGACCGATGATATTGATGAGGATGCTCTGCTTGAAGCTGCACTGGAGGCAGGGGCAGATGATATGGTTGTTCATGAGGACAGTTTTGAAATTATAACCGATCCTTCGGTACATACAGAGGTGCACCATGCTCTCAGCGATGCCGGTTATGAGATTGCCGAATCTGATGTTGAACAGGTTCCTTCAATGGAATCCACGCCGACGAATCCCGGAGATATCAAGAAGCTGGCTAAGATGATAGAACTTCTGGAAGACAACGATGACGTTCAAAAGGTATATACAAATTGTTCCATTGACCTTTATGAGGAATAATTTCAGAAAAATAAACTTATAATGTATAATATTCCTGGGTTATTCGTTGAGGAATCATAATTGAACCTACAGCACTTAAATGGGAATTCGGAGTTTTCGAAACGTTATGTCAGGCCTTCGGAGCAGAGGAAGACAGAGGTTAGAAACAGAGTACCCACCTATCATTGAGATAGGGAATCAATTATCTCCTTGACGGTACCCCGGGTATCAAAATTCCAACAGCTCAGCCTGTTGGTTTTTTATAGTAACAAAAAGAAAAGGTAAGGTATTAGTAATTATGAATCATTTAAAACCGGCGGATATTCTGGAAGCGTCGGTAAGCGCAGGGGTTGCCAAAGGCAACGGATCATTCAGTAAATTATTTATAATGGGAATAATGGCGGGAGCATACATAGCTTTTGCAGGCACGGCATCCAACATGGGAGGATTTAATCTGCTGATGTCGCCTGAGACCTATGGTCTGGGAAGGCTTCTGGCCGGAACCATCTTCTCCGGAGGCCTCGTACTGGTCATTCTCGCAGGTGCAGAACTGTTTACGGGAAACAGCCTTATTACTCTGGCTGTTCTGGAAAAGAAGACTACGGTTTCCAAGATGCTCAGAAACTGGGTAATAGTGTACATAGCAAATTTTATAGGAAGTTTTATCATCGTATGGATGGTATGGAAGACAGGAATGTTTTCTGCAGGAGATAACATGCTTGGAGCATTTACCGTAAAAGTAGCTGCAGGAAAAGTAAATATGGAGTTTTTTCAATGTATGCTTTCCGGAATATTATGTAACTGGCTTGTATGTCTTGCAGTATGGTGCGCTACCGGGGCCGATTCTACTATAGGTAAGATTTTCTCGGTTTTTTTCCCTATATGGATGTTCGTAACCGGAGGATTTGAGCACAGTGTTGCCAATATGTATTTTATACCTGCAGGCATACTGGCTTCTTCAAACACGCATTTCATATCACTTTCGGGTGTAAGTGCCGAAGCATTGTCAAATCTGACCTGGAAGGGAATGTTTTTAAACAATCTTCTCCCTGTAACCATAGGAAATATTATAGGCGGCATCATATTTGTAGCATTAGGATACTGGTTTGTTCTTAAAAGGAGTGAAAAAAACTAAATGGATAAGCAACTTACTGTAAGGGGCCTCGTAATAGGAGCTGTAGGCAGCATTATTCTCACCATGAGTTCCATGTTCATAGCGCTTAAACTCAGTTCTGTTCCATGGCCCATCATGTTTGTGGTACTTGTTTCCATGTTCGTACTGAAAGTTTGCGGAAAAACCAATCTTCAGGAGATAAATGTGACGCAGACGGCCATGTCTGCAGGAGCTATGGTGGCAGGAGGTCTTGCATTTACCATACCCGGCATTTGGATGCTTAATCCGGATGCAGATATAAGCTTCGCACAACTTCTTGCAGTAACGTTGGGAGGAGTTGTTCTGGGGCTGATTTTTACGGCCCTTTTCAGAAAGTACTTTATAGAGACAAAAGAACTGCCCTTTGCAATGGGACAAGCAGCTGCAGCTACGCTGGAAGTCAGCGACAGAGGCTCGAAAAAAGTCGCACTGCTGTTTGTTTCCATGGCGGCAGCAGGTTTGTTTACATATCTGAGAGACTGGAAGATGAAAATAACTTCTACCATAATCAGCGCAAAAACTGCAGCATACGGTTCATATGCCGGCATCTGGTTGTCCCCTATGCTTATATCCATCGGATACATAATAGGTCCCGTTGTAATAGGCGTCTGGTTCCTGGGTGCTCTTATCGGAGACTTCGGTATTCTTATCGGCGGAGTTGAGATGGGACTGTGGGATTCGGCAACAGCAGCTGATATAAAGGCATCTCTGGGAATAGGCCTTATGGTAGGCACAGGTATAGGAATTCTGGTAAAAGGAATTATACCTAAAGCAAAAGATATATTCGGATCCATGTTTTCAAAGGAACAAAAAGGAGACTGCTTTATCAATATGCGCTGGGCTCCGTTTGTAATGATAGCTCTGGCCTTTATTTTTACAGTACTCACCGATATGGGGCCGGTGGCATCTGTTATTACAATCCTGGGCGCCTGGCTTACCACATCAATGTCTGCTCAATGCGTGGGACAGTCAGGAATAAACCCTATGGAAATATTCGGAATCATAATTCTTATTGCAGCCAAGGCATTTTCCGGCATCGGAGAAGTTGAAAGCTTCTTTGTGGCAGCCGTGGTAGCTGTTGCATGCGGCCTCGTAGGAGATGTGATGAATGATTTCAAAGCAGGACATATTCTTAACACAAATCCTAAAGCTCAGTGGATTGCAGAGGTTGTAGGAGGCCTTGTGGGCGGGGTTGTTTCGGTATGCATCCTTTTTGTAATTTTAAAAGCATACGGAGGAGAAGCTTTCGGAAGCGAAATGTTTCCTGCAGCCCAGGCATCTGCAGTTGCGGCCATGGTAGGAGGAATATCACACATGCCTGCTTTTGTCATAGGACTGATTGCAGCAACTGTGCTTTACTGCGTGAATTTCCCTGTCATAACATTAGGACTTGGCGTATATCTTCCGTTTTACCTTTCGGCAACGGCAGCAATAGGGGGCGCCATAAGATTTCTGGCTGACAAGCTTGCTCCGTCTTTTGAAAAAGACGGTAAAGGTACGATAATTGCTTCGGGACTGCTTGGAGGAGAATCCATCGTTGGAGTTATTATAGCCATGTATTGCGCATATCAGATTATAAAATATTAAGACAGGCGGAGGAACATGAGAGAAAGAATTGTTATAATTGACGGCAACAGCCTGATAAACAGGGCATTCTATGCTATGCAGCGGCCCATGATAACCAGAGAGGGAATATATACCCAGGGTATATATGGCTTTCTTAACATGCTGCAGAAGATAGAGAGTGACTATGAGCCAGAATACATGACAGTTGCTTTTGACATGAAGGCACCTACATTCAGGCATCTGGAATATGAGGAATATAAAGCCGGAAGAAAAGCCATGCCTCCGGAGCTTGTCATGCAGATGCCTATCATGAAAGACGTGTTAAAGGCTTTAAACATTTCGGTCCTGGAGATGGAAGGGTATGAAGCAGATGATATTATAGGAACCGTTGCGCGGGTTGCTGAAAGCGCAGGTCTTAGTGTGCTTATTATAACAGGAGACAGAGATGCCCTTCAGCTGGTTACGGATTCGGTAAATGTTCTCATAACAAAAAAAGGAATTACAGATTTTGAATTATATGATCCTGCTAAAATGCAGGAAAGATATGGATTGACGCCTGAAGAGTTCATAGACCTGAAAGGCCTTATGGGTGACAGCTCGGACAATATTCCGGGGATACCGGGTGTGGGCGAAAAAACCGGTATAAAACTTTTAAAACAATTCGGGAGCATAGAAAATATGCTGGCCGGGACTCAGGAAATTTCTTCTGAAAAGCTGAGAACAAAAATTGAAGAAAATGCACAGCTTGCCATAATGAGCAAACGACTTGCAACTATAAATGTCAATGTACCCATAGATGTAAGGCTTGATGAAATGAAAACCGAAGATCCGGATTATGATAAACTTATTGAGCTTTATACAAAACTGGAATTCAACAGTTTCCTTAAAAAGCTTAAAATTTCTCATAAAAATAATATTGAAGAGATAAAGCCTGCTGCTGCAGAAAAGATTATAATCAGAGAAACTCAGCAGCTTGATCTTCTGGACAGCCTCAGCGGAGAAGTATATATCAAGGTTTTTGGAGACAAAAATCATATCAACGAGCCTTTTGTTGAAGGTATATTTCTGGAAGATGAAAGCAGAGCGTTTCTTGTTGATGTTGGATCTGTGTCACTGATATCAGCTGTGGATAAACTCAGCAGCCTTGTCTTAAAACTTGTCGGACATGATATCAAAGATGATCTGTATTCCCTGATATATTATGGGTTTAAGAACTTTACGGTTGCTTTTGACACTGCAGTAGCGGAATATGTTCTGGATCCGTCAAGGAGCAGATACGATCTTAAAACTCTTGCTCTGGAGAAGCTGAAGGTTGATATAGACGACGATTCTGAAAACAGCCAGCAGATTGACATGTTTACTGACAGCTGCACACATATGTCAGACCGCGGACTTAAATTGGCATCAGTGGTAAAACTGCTGGAAGAAGCTGCAAAAGAAGACATTGAATTCAATGATCTTGCCAAAGTTTTTTATGAGACGGAATTGCCTCTTATAGAAGTTCTTGCATCTATGGAAGTGGAAGGAATCAAGGTGAACAGAGATTTTCTTGAAAACTTCGGCATAGAGCTTAAAGAAAAAATACAAAGACTTGAAGAAAAAATATATGGTTATGCCGGAAAAACTTTTAATATAAACTCCCCTATGCAGCTTGGCAATGTCCTTTTTGAAGATTTGGGGCTGCCATATGGAAAGAAAACAAAAAGAGGGTATGGAACCGGCGCCGATATTCTCGAAAAAATCAAGGACAAACACCCCATCGTTCCTGCCGTCCTTGAATACAGAAATTTTACTAAGCTTAACTCGACATATATAGAAGGAATGAAACCTCTTATAGGTCTTGACGGAAAGATAAGAGCGCATTTTCAACAGACTGTTACTGCTACGGGCAGAATAAGCTGTACCGAACCGAATCTTCAGAACATCCCCATCAGACAAGAGCCGGGAAGAACTCTTAGAAAAGCGTTTACTGCTGACGATGAGAAGCATATTCTTATCGGCGCTGACTATTCTCAGATAGAACTGAGAGTTCTGGCACACCTTTCTGAGGATGAGGAGCTTATTGCTGCTTTCAACCGCGGTGATGATATTCACAGACTTACTGCCTCCAGAGTGCTGGGAATACCTTTTGATGAGGTTACTCCTGAGGAGAGAGGCAGAGCGAAAGCGGTTAATTTTGGAGTAATATATGGCATGAGCGGATTCGGCCTCAGTGAAGAGCTTAATATCACCAGAAAAGAGGCGGAAAATTATATCCGCGATTATTTCGACAAACACAGAAAAGTAAAAGAATATATGGACACTCAGATATCATTGTGTAGGGAAAAGGGATTCTCGGAAACGATTCTCGGAAGAAAGAGGCCTATTCACGAGATAGGCGCCGCTTCATACATGGTGAGACAACTGGGCGAAAGACTTGCAATGAACAGCCCTATTCAGGGGAGTGCTGCCGATATAATAAAAGTGGCAATGATAAAAGTGTTCCACAATCTGAAAGAGAACTGTCCGCAGGCGAAGCTGATTCTTCAGGTACATGATGAACTGATACTGTCTGTTCCGGAAAATGAAGCGGAAAAGGCCGCAGAAATTCTCAAGGAGAGCATGGAGGGAGCAGTTAAACTTTCAGTAAAACTTGTTGCAGAAGTAAATAGAGCATATAACTGGTATGATTTAAAATGACTATGAAGATAATAGGGCTTACAGGAGGTATAGGAACCGGAAAATCAACGGTTTCCGATTATCTGAAGAAAAATGGGTGCATGATCATTGATGCCGATGAAATTTCCAGAAAAATGACGGCCAAAGGTGCGCCTGCGCTTGCAGTCATCAAAAAAACTTTCGGAGACAGATACGTATCCGCAGATGGTGAGCTTGACAGAAAGGCTCTTGGAGATCTGGTTTTTGGTGATTCCGAAAAGCTGGGAATCCTTCAAAACATAATAACAGAAAAAGTGATAGATGAAACAAAATGCAGACTCAAAACCTTATCTGACACGAAATATGACGGAATTATTGTGCTGGATGCACCCCTTTTGTATGAATGCAATATGGATGACATAGCAGATGAAAACTGGCTGGTAAAATCCGATAACGAAGTAAGAATAGAAAGGGTAGCTGCCAGAGATAACCTGACCAGAGATCAGATAATGGCTCGCATTGACAATCAGATGTCTCAAAGGGAAAAAGAAAAGCGCAGTGATTATATAATAGATAACTCGGGGACTCTTGACGAATTATATAAGCAGATAGATTCTCTGCTTGAAAGGATTAGAGATGAAATTTAACAAGTCTGAAATTTTGGAATCCAAGGCCGCAGTATTTTTTAAAAAATACTGGCTTTACATTACAGTAGTTGCAGCAGTGATAATTGTTGCCGTTTCTTCGGTTAAATTGTACAGAGAGGAAGTTCTGGATATAGATCCCAATGTGCAGTATGAGACACAGAACACCCTTTACTTTGCATCTGCCGGAATTGATACGCTTAACCCTATTGTGTCAAAATCCGAAGACACATATTATATTTCAAAACTGATTTATAACAGCCTGTTTGATTATGATGAAAACTTGGGAGCAGTATGTGAACTGGCTGAGAGCTATAGCGTGGATACCGAAAAGGCATATATAGATATAAAACTTAAGGATGGCATAAAATGGCAGGATGGAACGCAGCTCACGGCTAAAGACGTAAGTTTTACAGTTGATGCGATTCAGTCCTACGGCTCAGGAGGAATATATTATAAACAGGCATCCAAAATCTATAGCGTAAATGTAAAAGACAGTCTCAATCTCAGAATTTACTTCAGAAATAACTATAATTGTTCTTTGGATGACCTGACTTTTCCTATTCTGCCCAGCAGCAAATATTCATATTCAGGAAAACTGATCAGTGATACCGATGGATTTATTCCTATGGGTACAGGGCAGTACAAATATTCATCATATCAGCCTTCAAAGGAACTGTCGCTTGTGCCCAATGAAGGATATTATTCTACAAAAGCATCAAATAACATCATATTTACTATTTTGCCAAGCAAAGATTACGCATCAAATATGATGGAAATACAAACAGTCTCGTGCTATGCCGACAAAAGTTCTCAGCGCAAGTCCTTGGTAGCAGATAAAGAACTGACCACGTATAATGTGGTATCTAATGATGTTGACTTTATGGTATTTAATACATCAAAAAAGATTTTCAAAAACAGCGCTATGCGGCAGGCTGTGTGCTATGCGATGGACTACAATGAAATATTAAAAAGCGGATATATGGAAGACGGTGTCCTTTCTGACACCTTATATTATCCGGGATTCCTTGGGACAGCGGAGGACAGCAGATACTATGAAGGCGACAGAGAGAAAGCCAGAGAACTTCTGAAAGATGAAGGGTATCAGGACAAGGATCTTAACGGAAGGCTGGAAGACGAAGAGGGCAATGACATTGATCAGATCGTAATTCTTGTAAACAGCAACAATGCCAACAGAATTGCTGCGGCGAAGATTCTGGAAAACGACCTTGAGGAAGTGGGTTTCAGCGTGGTGACTCACTCTGTCTCCTGGGATGAATATAACAGCCGGATCAAAGCAAAGGATTTCGACATCCTGTTAACCGGATACGAAATCGAAGCCTCTTACGATTTACGGGAATTCTTTAACGGAAAGAATCCATGGGGATATATGAATACAGAGATTCTTTCTAAAGTTCAGGAACTTGACAGAATTCACATTGCGGAAGAATATAAAGAAGCATTTAAAGAAATAAAAGAACTTATGCTGGAAGATGCAACGTACAGCGTATTGTGCTATAAATATATGGGAATGGTGTGCGTAAACAGCTTCGAAATGCCGCAGCTTCCGATGTTTAATGATATATATAAAAATTGTTATACATGGTCATGGAAAAAAGAGATTAAAACCGAAAAAGCAGAAGACTCAGACAAAAGTGAATAAATAAGAGAATCTTACAAAAAGTCCCGAGGTATCTGCCTCGGGACTTTTTAGTAAAAATTTATCTGGTTGAAATAATTTCTTTGAAGAGTTCTTTTGAGATGTTTCCGCCGGTAACTATCATTGCGGTTTTCTTGCCTTCAAAGAGATGACGATATCTCTTATATGCGGCGTAAACAGAAGCACTGTCAGGCTCTGCAATGACCTTTTCATTCTGTGCCAGTTCGTAAACAGCCTGTCTTACCTCATCATCGGAGACAAGAAGAATGTCGTCAATGCATTCTGCTGCATTGTCAAAGGTATTCTTTGCACATCCTCCGATAAGGCTCTGCATTATTGCGTCTTCCGGTGCATCAAAGAATTTTGTCCAGACACCTGTTTTGAGATTTGTGGTAAGGGCAGGGGAGTTTTCTGGTTCTACACAGTATATCTTCACACCAGGTTTGGCCTGTCTCATATATGAGCCGTTAGCTATAGTGTTGCCGCCGCTTCCCGTTGGAATAAGAAGAACATCTATATCAGGCAGATCCTGAAGTATTTCAAGAGCAATGGTTCCTGCACCGTAAAGACCTTCAACGTCTTCACGTGCATCTATTTTAACTATTCCTTTTTCCTCGAAAATAGCTTCTCCCAGACCGTTTGCTTCATCAAAAGAGTGACCGAAGTAGTGTATGTCCGCATCAAAACGTGTCATTTTATCTAATTTAGGCTTTGGTGTGTTTTCAGGAACTACGATGAAAGGTTTGTCAAGATTCAGCAGTTTTGAAGCATAAGATACGCATACGCCCTGGTTTCCGGAAGATATGGTTCCATAGCCGTTTTTTAACTGCTCTTCGGTCAGAAGAGTCAACTTGCCGAGAACGCCTCTGATTTTAAAGCTCTTTACTACAGACTGTTCGCATTCCAGCTTCATGTAGGCTTCTGTATCGCCGTCGCTGAGATAGTAGCTTTTTTCCAGACGAGTTCTTGAAATATGATCCTTTATTCTGTCATAAGCTTCTTCGATGTGTTTAATGTTAATCATGATGACTCCTTTAATAGATTATTGGTAGTAATTTATAGTTAAATGCTACCACAAAAACCATCAATTTACAACAGAAAGAAAGCTTGTAATAATAAATTTATAAAATGAAAAGACTGACTAAATATATGAAAAAACATTTGTAATAACTGAAGAAATATGCTATCATATGTATATTGTTTATGCCGGCGTGATGGAATTGGCAGACGTGCAGGACTCAAAATCCTGTGGTGGCAACACCGTATGGGTTCGACCCCCATCGCCGGCACCATGCTGTTTAAGATATTAACTCGAGAGGAGAAAGTAAAGAATGTCAAAAGAAGGTTTAATCAGCTTATTACCGTTACTTATTCTTATTGTCGCAATGTATTTTCTGATGATAAGACCTCAGAAGAAAAAAGATAAAGAAATCAAAGAGATGAGAAACAGCCTTCAGGTAGGGGATGAAATCGTTACTATCGGAGGCATCTGCGGTAAAATTGTAAAAACAAAGGAAGAAACCATTGTAATCCAGGTTGGTGCAGACAAAGTTAAATTTGAAATGATGAGATGGTCTGTTTCCACAGTGACAAGCAAGAGCCACAGAGCTAAAGAAGAAGAAGTAAGCGTTGAGGAAGAAGAAGTCAAGAAGGTTATGCCTAAAAAGCTAAAAAAGTCTTCTGATATTGACGAAGAAGAATAATTCCACACATGTCAAAAATAAAAATGCCCATGCTCATGGGCATTTTTGTGTTTTTTTTACAAAAAACTATTGACAATTTTGGAGACAAGTGATAATCTTAACCTATAATTACTACTGAATTGATAGGTAATTAAAAAGGAGAAGTCATGAACAAGCTATACAGCGAAAATTTGAATATGGCAATGTGGATGGTCATGTACATGTGCGCAATGTACATGCGTTTTGTCGTATTCAATTCTGATAAGCTTCGTTTGGATGACTATTCAATCTGCAGTTTTTAACTGCAAGACAGATATTTAACCGGGAGGCTCATCAGAACTCCCGGTTTTTTTATGAAAGGAAACAGTCATGCAGTATTATTTTCAGCGTTTGGTTCGCGCCAACTTCAGATTCGGTCGAATGTGACTGATATGATGGAAAGATTAACAACAAATTTATCGAATTAAATGAAATTTATAATTAAAGAAAGGAACAAAAATTATGTCAAACTATAAATTTGAAACACTTCAGCTTCACGTAGGTCAGGAAAACCCGGATCCTGCAACAGATTCAAGAGCAGTACCTATTTATGCAACTACTTCATATGTTTTTAGAAATTCTGCCCATGCTGCAGCAAGATTTGGCCTTGCAGACAGCGGAAATATATATGGAAGACTGACAAACTCCACGCAGGATGTATTTGAAAAGAGAATTGCGGCTCTGGAAGGAGGTGTGGCAGCTCTGGCAGTTGCATCAGGAGCAGCAGCCATCACATACACAATCCAGGCACTGGCTCAGGCCGGAGACCACATCGTTGCGCAGAAGACAATCTACGGAGGAAGTTATAACCTGCTTAACAACACCCTCGCTCAGTTTGGAATTTCAACTACTTTTGTAGACGCTCATAATCTTAAAGAAGTAGAAGACGCAATTCGTGACAACACAAAGGTGGTATATCTTGAGACGCTGGGAAACCCTAATAGTGACATTCCTGATATAGATGCTATATCAGAAATAGCTCATAAACACGGACTGCCTGTGGTTGTAGATAACACCTTCGGCACACCGTATCTTATCAGACCTTTTGAACATGGTGCAGATATTGTCGTTCACTCTGCAACCAAATTCATCGGAGGACACGGAACGACTCTTGGAGGAGTAATTGTTGACTCAGGAAAGTTTGACTGGAAAGCTTCCGGAAAGTATGCGCCTATAGCAGAGCCAAATCCAAGCTATCATGGAATCTCATTTGCCGATGCGGTAGGTCCGGCTGCTTTTGTAACGTACATAAGAGCAATTTTACTTCGTGACGAAGGTGCCTGCATTTCACCTTTTGCGGCATTCCTTCTCCTCCAGGGTACCGAGACACTTTCACTCAGACTGGAACGTCATGCGGAGAATACTAAAAAGGTAGTGGAATATCTTGTAAACAATCCAAAGGTTGCTAAAGTAAATCATCCTTCACTGCCAGACCATCCGGATCATGCATTATATGAAAAATACTTCCCTAACGGCGGAGCAAGCATATTTACCTTTGAAATTAAAGGAGGACAGGAAGAAGCTCATAAATTTATAGATAATCTGGAAATATTCTCTCTTCTGGCCAATGTTGCTGATGTTAAATCACTGGTTATTCATCCGGCAACCACAACTCACTCGCAACTTAGTGAAGAAGAACTGGCAGATCAGGGAATAAAGCCTAATACTATAAGACTGTCAATAGGAACCGAACATATTGATGATATAATCGCTGACCTGGAAAAAGGATTTGCAGCAGTAAAGTAAGGAGACTTTTCAATGCCAATTAAGATACCTGTAAATTTACCTGCGGCTCGTACTCTGGAGCAAGAAAATATATTTATAATAAATGAAAAGAGAGCCACAACTCAGGATATAAGACCTTTGAGGATACTTATTCTCAACCTTATGCCTACAAAAATTGTGACAGAGACTCAGCTGGCACGCCTTCTGGGAAACACACCTCTTCAGATTGAGATGGATCTTCTTAAAATAGAGGGAAGAGAGCCCAAGAATACATCCAAGGAACATATGATCACTTTCTACAAGACTTTCAGTGAAGTGAAAGATGAGTTTTTTGATGGCATGATAATTACAGGAGCTCCCGTTGAACTTATGGATTTTGAAGAAGTTGAATATTGGGATGAACTTTGTGAAATAATGGAGTGGAGCAAATCGCATGTATATAGCACTTTTCATATCTGCTGGGGAGCTCAGGCCGGGCTTTACTACCATTACGGTATTCCAAAAGAGACACTGGACGAAAAACTTTTCGGTGTCTTCAGCCATACGGTAGTACATAGAGGTTCTATTCTTTTCAGAGGCTTTGATGACATATTTTATGCACCTCACTCGAGGCATACTACCGTAAGCCGCAGAAAGATAGATGAGGTGAAAGAACTGAAAGTTCTGGCTGAAAGTCCAAAAGCAGGAGTGTATGCTCTTTCCAATGACGGAGGACGACAGATATTCATCATGGGACATTCCGAGTATGACACTGATACTCTGGCCAAAGAATATTTTCGTGATAAAGAAGCAGGACTTACCATTCATCTTCCCGAAAACTATTTTCCGGAAGATGATGACAGAAGAGAACCGATATGTAACTGGCGTTCAGGTGCAAATCTTCTTTACTCAAACTGGCTGAATTACTTTGTATATCAGGCAACTCCTTATGATGTAAACAAGATTACTTCTTTTTAAACTAAATATTTTATTTTTAATAAGGTGCCTTCACAGCAAGGCGCCTTTTTTGCAGTGAAGGCACCTGAAAAAAGTTCCCCCTTGTAAGAAAGAGTCAAAAGTAGTAAAATATAATGAAAATAAAATGGCAATCTTTATGCATAAATTAGATTTTCCATGGAAAAGAGGTTTTTAGAATATGAATCAGACATTGAAACGTGTACTGGCAATACTGGTGCTTGCAGTCACCGTGTTTGCCTGGTATGTGAGCATTTTCGGAATAGGCTCCATTAACTCCGCAAAGGATGCTCTAAAATACGGCCTTGACATCGATGGAGGTGTCTATGTGGTTATGGAAGCTCAGACGGATCTTAAGGGCGATGAACTCAGAGATCTTATGGAGCAAACCAGAGCGGTCATAGATAACCGTGTAAATCAGATGGGCGTTGCCGAGTCATCGGTGACCATAGAAGGCGAAAAGCGTATCAGAGTTGAAATTCCGGGAGCTGAGAATGCGGAAGAAGCTATCAGTGCCGTGGGAAAAACTGCTCAACTGCAGTTCCTGCTGGCTGACGGAAGCGTTGTTCTGGATGGAAGCCATGTCAAAGATGCACAGATATCAACAGACGGTTCATATTACAAGATATTGCTGGAATTTGACAGCGAGGGAGCTTCTCTTTTTGAAGAAGGTACTCGAAAAGCATATAACAGAGAGGTCACCTCAGTGATTGACGAAGTGACATCAAACCAGATTGCCATTGTACTTGATGATGAAATTATTGTTCATCCTGATGTAAAAAGTGTCATAAGCGGCGGAAACTGTGAAATAACAGGAAGATATACAAAAGAAGAAGCGTCTACTACTGCAGCATTGATCAGAGGCGGTGCTCTGCCTGTAGATCTGGTGGAAGTACAAACTTCTGTTCAGTCAGCAACTATAGGTGCTGATGCGCTGGACAAGTCCATAGTGGCAGGAGCTATAGGAATGCTTCTTGTCTTTATACTTATGATTGCCTACTTCGGAATGCTGGGAATTGTGGCCGACATTGCCCTTATGCTGTATGTAGCTCTTTTCATCTGGTCAATGTCAGCGTTCAATGTGGTTATGACGTTGCCTGGAATAGCTGCATTGATACTTTCCATAGGTATGGCTGTTGACGCAAATGTAATAATTTTTACAAGAATCAAAGAAGAAATATGTGCCGGAAAGAGCATAAGAGTTGCAGTCAATGCAGGATTCAAAAATGCTCTCAAGACTGTCCTGGACGCACAGATTACCACTCTCATTGCGGCTGTGGTTCTTTATGAGGTGGGAACAACCTCAGTAAAGGGATTTGCCCTTACATTGATGATAGGTATCGTTATCAGCATTTTCACTGCCGTAATTATTACTCAGCTGTTTATTTCACTTCTTGCAGAAAGCAAAAAGTTTGCAAAAAACAAGTATTTCGGAGTAAAAGAAGACGGAACACCTAAGCAGTTCCTGCACAAAAGTTTCAGTTTTATAAAAAACAGGAAGATCTTCTATATAATAAGTGCGGTAATAATAATTCTGGGAATGGGAATGTCCTTGGTGCGCGGACTGAATTACGGAATAGATTTCACCGGAGGCACCATGATTCAGGTAGATATGCACAAAGAAGTGCCGATTTCAGAAGTAGAGGATGCCATAGATGAATTTAATCTTGATCCGTCTATAATATATGCGGGTGAAAATAATACGCAGGTCGTTATAAAGACTATAGAATCCCTTGATAATGAAAAGAGGGCAGAAGTGGTGGATGCATTGGGAGAAAGCTTCGGAGTTACCGAAGAGGATGTCCTTGCATCGGAGCAGTTCGGACCATCTGTAGGAGACGAGCTTAAAAAGAATGCAGTTAAAGCTGTAGTTATCGCATCAATAGGAATGCTCATATATATCATTTTCAGATTTAAATCCTGGAAATACGGATTTTCCGCCGTTGTGGGTGTAGCTCACGATGTACTGATGGTAATAGCATTCTATGGCATATTCGGATTCACTGTAAATAATCCGTTCATTGCGGCAATACTTACTCTGGTAGGTTATTCCATAAATGATACCATTGTTATTTTTGACAGAATCAGAGAGAATAAGCAATTGTACAAGAAAGATGGAAGCGAAGTCAACATCGACAGGAGTATCAACAGTACTCTCAACAGAACCATAATGACTTCTCTTACAACCCTCGTGGTAATGATACCGCTATGCATAATGGTATCCGCTTCTATAAGAGAATTTATTATTCCTCTTATGGCAGGTGTAATAGTAGGATGCTATTCCTCAATATTTGTCTGCAGTCCACTGTATTATGACCTCTGCCGCAGCGGAGAGGAATCAAAATATCAGAAGCAGACTAAATCCAAAGGCAAGAAGAGAAAATAACAGCAAAATTGACATTCAGGAGTTTTACGTTAATGAAGACAAAGGCCCAATTTTTAGATGAAATACTGAAAATTAATCCAAAATATAACACCGAATTGATAGGAAAGGCTTTCGACAAGGCTCAGGAACTGCATGACAATCAGCTTAGAAAGAGCGGAGAACCTTATTTTATCCATCCTATAAATGTCGCTATAATTCTGGCACAGCTTGGGATGGATGAAGCCACCATCATCGGCGGGCTTTTGCATGATGTTGTAGAGGACACTGAATATACAAGAGATCAGCTGGTTAAAGATTTCGGAGAAGAAATAGCACTTCTGGTGGACGGTGTTACCAAGTTGGGCACCATAAAGTTTGAATCAAAAGAAGAAATACAGGCAGAAAACTTCCGTAAAATGTTCCTTGCAATGTCCAAGGATATCAGAGTTCTGATAATAAAGCTTGCGGACAGACTTCACAATATGCGTACTATAGAGTACATGAAGCCTGCAAAAATCGAAGAAAAATGCAAGGAAACTCTCGAAATATATGCACCTCTTGCAGGAAGACTGGGAATATCAACAGTAAAATTTGAACTGGAAGATATAGCACTTAAATATCTGCATCCGGAAGAATTCAAGGATCTTCAGGAAAAAGTAAGTCTGCGTAAATCTCAGAGAGAAGAGACTATAAATACGGTTATAGGCGAAATAAAGGAAGCATTGGACGATATGGATCTTGAATATGACATATACGGTCGTGCAAAACATTTCTACAGCATATACAAAAAAATGAAATTCCAGAACAAGCAGATTGATGAGATATTTGATCTGATTGCTGTCAGAATTATAGTTGACACTGTCAAGGACTGTTATGCGGTGCTTGGTATAGTCCATACAATGTGGAAGCCTATACCCGGAAGGTTCAAAGACTATATTGCCATGCCTAAACCGAATATGTATCAGTCGCTTCATACTACCGTAATAGGCGATAACGGCGAGCCTTTCGAGATACAGATTAGAACCCATGAGATGCATGAGGTGGCTGAATATGGTATTGCAGCTCATTGGAAATACAAAGAGGGCAATACATCGGCAGAAACCTCAAGCGATGATATAAAGCTGGCCTGGCTTCGTCAGTCCATAGAATGGCAGCAGGATTTAAATGACCCTAAAGATTTTCTCGAAACCATGAAAATGGATCTTTTTGCAACGCAGGTTTTTGTCTTTACCCCAAGAGGAGATGTCATAGAGTTACCTGCAGGGTCAACACCCCTTGACTTTGCTTTTAAGATACACTCAGCTATAGGATGCAAGTGCGTCGGAGCAAAAGTTAACGGTAAAATGGTCACTATAGATCATACTTTGCAGAACGGTGACATTGTGGAAATCGTAACTTCAGCCAATTCTTCGGGACCTAGCGCCGACTGGCTGAAAATTGCCAAGAGTTCCAATGCCAGGAACAAGATCAGGAGCTGGCTGAAAAAAGAGAACAAGTCAGATAACATAGAAAAGGGAAAAGAAGTACTGGACAAAGCCATACGAAAAAAGGGGTATGATCCGGCATTATGTGCTAAGTCGGCTTATGTGACCAAAGCTATGAAAGCCATGAATTTCGCCAATGCGGACGAAGGATATGCGCAGCTTTCCAATGGAGGCTCCCTGGTAAGCAAGTTCTGCAGTCTTCTGTTCTCATATTACAATGAGGATAACAAAACAGAAGCCAAAAGTGATGAAAGCGTTCTTGACGATATCAAAGCTGCAGAGGCAAAGCGTCAGAGAGCAGAGCAGCGAAGGAAGGACAGCCCCGGCGTAATAGTAAAAGGTGCTGACAATCTTATGATAAAGCTTGCACGATGCTGCAATCCTGTCCCCGGCGATGAGATAGTAGGTTTCATAACCAAAGGAAGGGGGATATCCGTACATCGCAAAGACTGCTCAAACGTGACATCTCTCCCTGAAAAGGAAAAAGCAAGATTCATTGAAGTGGAATGGGAAGACCTTAAGATGGGCAAATCATACGATGCGGATATATGTATCGTAGGCAGCGACAGAAAAGGAATACTTTCGGATATTTCAAGAGTATGTGAAGACATGGACATACATCTCTCCGGTGTAAATGCCAAAACGGGCAGAGACGGAAGCCTTACAATGACCATAACTCTTTCAATATCCAGCACACAGGAAATGCAGAAAGTATTGAGAAATCTGAGAAACATAAATGGCGTAACCCATGTTTACAGAGCAAAATCTTAGGAGAAAAAATGCGCGCAGTAATACAGAGAGTAACAGAAGCTGATGTTTCTGTTGAAGGAAAAATAACAGGTGCCATAGGCCCAGGGCTTATGGTGCTTCTGGGTGTTGAAGAGGGCGACAGCGAAAAAGATGCAGAATATATCGCCGAAAAAACCGCGGGGCTCAGGATTTTTGAAGATGAATGCGGTAAGATGAACCTTTCTGTATCTGATATGGATGGAAAAATTCTTGCCGTTTCCCAATTTACCATTCTGGGCGATGCACGAAAAGGAAAACGCCCCAGTTTCATCAGAGCAGCAAGACCTGAAGAGGCTGACAGATTGTACCGGCATTTTATCAGCCTTGTCAGAGAAAAAGGCATAGAGACCCAAGAAGGAGTATTTCAGGCAGAAATGATGGTAAGGATACATAATGACGGTCCTGTTACTATATTGCTTGACAGCCGTAAATTATTTTAGGAGAAGAAAATGAAAATTAAAAGCTACATTACCGGACCGATACAGGTAAATACTTATCTGGTATATGACCAGGAGACCGGAAAGGGATTCATAGTTGATCCGGGTGGATATGAAAAAAAAATAACTGATGATGCCCGCAAAGAATCTCTGGATATCATGTATATAATTCTTACACATGGACATGGAGATCATATTGGAGGAGTTAAACAGTTCAAAGCGGATTTTCCCAATGCAAAGGTAGTTGCATATGAAGATGAAAAAGAGATGCTGCAAAATGCATATATAAACTGTTCTTCAGAGCTTTTCGGAAGACCTGTCACTGTTGATGCGGATATCTATGTAAAAGATAATGATACTCTTGAAATCGGAAATATGACTCTCAATTTCATTTTTACTCCTGGCCACACCAAAGGAGGCATGTGTATTTATACAGACGGACATCTTTTCAGCGGAGATACAATATTCAGATTTTCAATAGGAAGAACGGATTTTTACGGAGGAAATTACAAAATCCTTATCAACTCCATAAAAGACAGATTGTATGTATTTCCTGATGATACGGTGGTTCTTCCGGGACATATGGGAAAAACTACTATAGGAGAAGAAAAAAGAGGAAACCCATTTGTATAATATCAAGATAGATAAAATTTCAGACAAAGATAGATACGATTATAGCGAACTAATAAAGATATTTTTGCCACCGCGAACTTTCAGGCTTCTTTCGGAAAATGACACGTTGCCTGAGGACTATGAGGAGAGCATAAATATTAATTTTAATTGCAGCGTACTTGAAGAGAAAGATGCAATTAAAAGAGAAATATATAATGAACTTGCACAACTTACAGGCATGAGACCTGCATGGGGAATTCTTACAGGAGTAAGGCCGGTTAAACTGGCAGGTGAACTTTTAAGCAGGCTGGAGGATGTAGAGAAAGTAAGGGATAAACTCACAGATTACTACCTTCTCAGCAGCGAAAAGGCGGAACTTCTGCTTGAAACCCTGAAATATCAGCAGAAAACAGCGGGAAAGGTTCCGGAAAATTCCATCAGTTTATATATAGGAATACCTTTCTGCCCTACAAGATGCCTTTATTGTTCTTTCACTTCTAACCAGACAGGTCCGGAGGAAATAGAAAAATATCTCAAAGCACTTTCTGAAGAAATAAGAGTTTGCGGAGAAGCTCTTAAAAAATCAGAAACAAGTATTGAGTCCGTTTATATAGGCGGAGGAACGCCAACCACATTAACGGCAGAGCAGCTCAAAGAACTTATTTCACTGGTCAAAGAAAACTTCGATCTTTCAAAGACAAGAGAATTTACAGTGGAAGCAGGCCGCCCGGATACTGTTACTCCGGAGAAGCTTCAGGCGCTTAAAAACTGCGGAATAAACAGGATAAGTATAAATCCGCAGACGATGAAGGACGAAACGCTGAAAACAATCGGAAGAAATCACAGCGTTGAACAAACAAAAAACGCATTTTATGCAGCTAGAGAAACAGGCGATTTCATAATAAATGCAGACCTTATTGCAGGACTGCCGGAAGAAACGCCGGAGGATTTTAAAAGAACCGTTGACGAAATTTTAGATCTTCAGCCCGAAAACATAACAGTGCATACTTTGGCAGTGAAAAAAGCTTCGCGGCTGATAGAAGCAGATGACGAATTTCATTACAAACAAGGCGATATAGTTGAAAAAATGCTCAAAACAGCCCGGAAAAGTCTCAAAGAAGCCGGATACAGACCATATTACCTGTACAGGCAGAAACATATGGCCGGAGCTTTTGAAAACGTCGGATATTGCAGGGAAGACACACCTTGCATTTATAACATAAGAATAATGGAGGAGAAACAAAGTATCCTTGCTCTTGGAGCAGGAGGAATAAGTAAAAAGTTTTATCCTTCTGAAAACAGACTGGAACGGATTCCAAATGTATCAAATTACCAGATATATATAGAGCGACTTTTGGAAATGACAGAAAGAAAAAGAAAGAATTTTTTTTGAGGAGGTATAAAAAGTGTTAACCAACGCGCCAAAAGGAACAAAAGATTTATTACCGGGTCAGGTACATAAATGGCATTATGTTGAAGGCAAGTTTGCCGACATATGCAGAAGATATGGCTTTAAAGAAATAAGAACTCCTATGTTCGAGCATACCGAAGTGTTTGCAAGAGGAATAGGAGATACCACAGATGTAGTGCAGAAAGAAATGTATACCTTCAACGATCACGGCAACAGAAGCATAACCCTTAAACCGGAAGGAACTTCCGGTGCTGTAAGAGCTTTTATTGAACATAAACAGTACGCTGAGGTGCAGCCTACAAAATATTATTATAACACGGACTGCTTCAGATACGAAAAACCGCAGTCAGGCAGATTAAGACACTTCCATCAGTTCGGAATCGAAGTTTTCGGAACGCCTAACATGATGGCGGATGCGGAAGTGATATGTCTGGCACATGATTTCCTCACTGATCTGGGAATCACCGAAATTGAACTCAGAATCAACAGTGTAGGCTGTCCTGAATGCAGAAAAAAATACAGAGAGGCCCTCAAAGCATATCTTCTACCTCATTATGAGGATCTTTGCGGCACATGCAAAGAAAGATTCGAGCGCAATCCTATGAGAATAATAGATTGCAAGTCCGAAATTTGCCAGGCCATCGTAAAGGATGCTCCGAGAATGATTGACTATCTTTGCGATGACTGCAGAAACGCTTTTGAAGATCTCAAGTCTAACCTCACAGCCATGGGAATTGATTTCACCATTGATCCCAATATTGTAAGAGGTCTTGACTATTATACCAAGACAGCTTTTGAATTTGTAACCACAAAGATAGGTGCGCAAGGCACAGTATGCGGAGGCGGAAGATATGACCACCTGGTAGAAGAACTGGGAGGACCTCCTATACCGGGAGTCGGATTCGGACTGGGAATCGAAAGACTGTTGCTTCTCATGGAAGCTAATAATGCCTATTTCCCTGAAGAAAACAGAGTAGATGCTTTTATTGCCGTCATGGGTGATGCCGCAAAAGCTTTCGGACTTAAGCTTGCCAGAGAACTGAGAGCAAAGGGAATCACTGCTGAAATGGATACCTTGGCACGAAACATAAAAGGTCAGTTTAAATATGCAGACAGACTTAACGCCAGATATACTCTGGTTATAGGTGACAATGAGCTTGAAAAGGGTGTTGTTTCACTTAAAGATATGGTAAAATCCGAGCAGAGGGAAATAAAAATAGAAGATATATACAAAGAAATAACCAAGTAACAGGAGAGAAAAACAGAAATGAGCACATTATTCAAAAGAAGTCACATGTGCGGCCAGCTGAACATGTCCCAAGAAGGAAAGCAGGTTGTACTCAACGGTTGGGTGGCAAAACGCAGAAATCTGGGGGGACTTATCTTCGTCGACCTTAGGGATAAGACAGGAATTGTTCAGGTAACCTTTGATGATACTATTCCAAAAGAAATCTTTGATATGGCTGACTCCTTAAGAAGCGAATATGTAATCGGCGTCAAGGGCATCGTAAGGGAAAGAAGTTCAAAAAATCCTAATCTGGCCACAGGTGATATAGAAGTATTTGCAGAAGATTTGGTGATATATTCTCAGGCAGATACACCACCTATATATATTAAAGATGATGATAACGTAGACGATAATCTGAGACTAAAGTACAGATATCTTGACCTGAGAAAACTCAAAATGCAGAAGAATCTCACTTTCCGCCATAAAGTAACTAAAATTGCAAGGGACTATTTCGACAGCTGTGGATTTACCGAGGTTGAAACTCCTATGCTGATCAAGTCAACACCGGAAGGAGCAAGAGATTACATTGTTCCCAGCAGAGTGTATCCCGGATCCTTCTATGCACTTCCTCAGTCGCCACAGCTGTTTAAACAGCTTCTGATGGTGGGAGGTACCGACAGGTATATGCAGATAGTAAAATGTTTCCGTGACGAAGACCTTCGAGCAGACAGACAACCTGAATTTACTCAGATAGACCTTGAAATGTCTTTCGTTGACATGGATGATGTAATAGAAATACAAGAGGGATTTCTGAAAAAAGTATTTAAAGAACTCCTTGATGTAGAAATAGAAACTCCTCTTCCAAGGCTTACTTATGATGAGGCCATGGAAAGATACGGCTCTGATAAACCTGACACAAGATTCGGATTTGAACTGAAAAAACTTAATGATGTGGTTAAGGACTGCGGATTCAAGGTGTTTACTGATGCTCTTGCATCAGGAGGTGACGTGAGAGGTATCTGTATAAATGGCGGCTCTGAAAAGTTCGGCCGTAAGGATATAGATAAACTTACTGAAGCATGCAGAAGCTACGGAGCAAAGGGTCTGGTATGGCTTAGGGTAATGGGAGAAGGAGAGTACAATTCATCGGTAAACAAGTTCTTTACAAACGAAGAACTGAGAAATATTGCAGATGTATTCGATGCTGAAGCAGGTGATCTCATTCTCATTGTTTCAGACAGACCTAAGGTGGTATTTGATACTCTGGGTTTCCTCAGAAGAGATATTGCCGGAAAGATGGGGCTTCTGGATGACAAAAGATATAATCTGCTCTGGGTAGTGGACTTTCCGCTTTTTGAAAAAGATGATGAGTCCGGAGAACTCAAGGCTATGCATCATCCGTTCACATCTCCTAAACTTGATCAGATTGAGCTTCTGGACAGCTGCCCTGAAAAGGTCAAGGCAGATGCATATGATATTGTATTAAATGGTGTTGAACTGGGAGGCGGTTCCATCAGAATACATGACAGAAACCTGCAGGCAAAAATGTTTGAAGTTCTTGGTCTAACAAAAGAAGAGTGTGAAGAAAAATTCGGCTTCCTGATTGAAGCTTTCAAATATGGCGCACCTCCGCACGGAGGACTGGCATATGGCCTTGACAGACTGGTAATGCTTCTTCTGGGAGAATCATCCATAAGAGAAGTTATGGCATTTCCAAAGAATCAGAATGCCCAGTGCATGGTCAGCGAAGCGCCTGCACCTGTAGACGATGTGCAGCTTGAAGAACTGGGAATTGTTACAAGAAACGCTCAGTTGTAGTATAATTTAAAAAGGGGTATCAGATGACTCAGTATTGCGTATGCTGCGGTAAAAAGATAGGATTTTATGACAAAAAATATAATTTGGTAAATGTTAATGTGGTTTTCTGCTCGCAGTGTGGTAAAGAAGCTATGGATATGCTTGCAGCTGTTAAGATCAACTGTGATGAGCAGAAGATGGATGAAATAAAAAACGATTTTTTGAAAAAACTTGCTGAATCATCATATTCTAAGTCCATAAAAGACAGCATAAAAGCAGAATTCAGAATTATTTTTAATGATTCGCCTGCGTCAAAGAAAAACTGCCCAAAATCCGAAATAAGATATTTCAGAAGCAGCTATGACGAAGCCTTTGAGATAGTGGCTGATATAGGGGAAAAAATTGCAGACCGGGTTTGCGAGCCGTTGACAACAGAAATAGAGGGAGTCAGGTTTGCAGTTTTTGCTTTTGAAAAGTATTACATGAGAACCGGTTCTTATGCCAGTCTCACCGTGAGTCTGGCAGGTACAGAGGACATAACCGCCGTAACCGTTATCGGTTCCGGTGGCGGAGATGGTATATTCAATATAAGTTACGGTGCAGAAGAAGATTTTGTAAGTGCTTTCTGGGAACAGGCAATCATCGGCTATAATCACTGGCTGGATAAGGAAACAACATATGCCGGGGATGCAAAATGTCCCGGTGAATCCGGCACAAAAGAAACTGTTTCAAACCGCACCGGCGTTCTCGGCGGGTCTTTTGATCCGGTCCACAATGGGCACGTTGCCCTGGGAAGGGCGGCCATAAAGGAAGCAAATCTGGACAGACTTATAGTTATGCCGGCAAGAGTCCAGCCTTTCAAGCAGGGAAAACGTGTTACGGAAGATTATCACAGGCAGGCAATGGCAGAACTTGCTTTCAGCGGGATGGAAAACACAGTTGTTTCGGATTATGAGCTAAACAACATGAAGATATCTTACACCTATGACACGCTGGTGTATCTCCAGAAGAAATATCCTGACGAAAGACTGTACTTCGTGCTGGGCACAGACTCCATGCTTCAGGTCGAACAATGGTATAAAGGGACAGACATACTTGAGAACTTTTCTTTTGCAGTCAGTGTAAGACCGGGATATAAAGAAGAAGAACTGGAATCATGTATATCTGAGCTCAGAAGAAAATATGGCACTGAAATTATAAAAATCCGTTCTAATATGCCGGATGTATCTTCCACAGAAGTACGAAGAAAAATTGCGGCAGGAGAATCTGTAGAAGAGATGGTTCCGGAGCCGGTGGAAAGGTATATAGAAAAAAATGGACTCTATAGATAAAATCATGGCATACATAGATAAAAATTTTTCTGAAAAGAGAAGAAAGCATACATATGGTGTAAGGAGCACCGCCCTTGAACTGGCAGCTCTGTACGGATGTGATCCGCATAAGACTGAACAGGCAGCGCTGCTTCACGACCTTTACAGAGGCGTTCCGGAAAATGTGCTTAACTATTATGTCAAGCATCTGGGGCTGGACAATAAATACCTTAATTCACCGAATCTTTCTCATGGAAAAATAGCAGCAGAAATGATTCAGAGGGATTTTGGAATAAAAGACAGGGATATAATAAATGCAGTAAGCTTTCATACTACCGGAAGGAATGGTATGAGCACTTTGGAAAAGATTATTTATATCGCTGATGCTGTTGAGCCGGGAAGGAATTATCCGGGAGTTGAGGAACTCAGAAAACTTGTAAAAGAGGATCTGGATAAAGCATGTCTTGCTTCTCTAAGAAGCACTATTGATTATGTAAGTTCCGAGGGGAAGTTCTTGGATGGAGATACTCTTGCGGCAGAACAGTATTTTGCAGAACTAATTAGTAAAAAGGAGAAATCAGATGACCAATAGAGAATATGCACTGCTTGCGGCAAAAACGCTGTCAGATAAAAAAGCTGAAGATATTACAGTTATAGATATACAGGGCAAGGCCACTTTTGCAGACTATTTTGTAATTTGTTCGGGATCATCCGAAAGGCAAGTGAATTCTCTGACTGACGAAGTTGAAGATCGCCTTGCCGAGGCAGGCCTTTATGTTAAATCAATTGAGGGAAAACAGGGATCAGGATGGATACTGATGGACTTTGGTGATATAATTGTAAACCTGTTTACCCGGGAAATGAGAGAAAAATACAGCATTGAGAAAGTTTGGGGAGATTGTCAATTCATCGAAGTGGAGGATTAAGCATAAAAATGAAAGAGAAGTACAACTTTAAAGAAATCGAAAAGAAATGGCAAAAATACTGGGAGGAAAACGATTGCTTTAAAACTGAGGAAGACGATTCCAAGGAAAAATACTACTGCCTTGAAATGTTCCCATACCCGTCAGGCAAACTTCACATGGGACATGTAAGGAATTATTCAATAGGAGACGTTGTTGCCAGATTTAAGAAAATGGATGGCTTTAATGTGCTTCATCCAATGGGATGGGATTCCTTCGGACTGCCTGCCGAGAATGCGGCAATAAAGCATGGAATTCATCCAAACATCTGGACTTGGGACAATATTGCCGAAATGAGATCTCAGCTTAAGCAGCTGGGTCTTTCATACGACTGGAACAGAGAAGTGGCAACATGCCATCCTGACTATTACAAATGGATGCAGTGGATTTTTATCCAGTTCTATAACAGAGGACTTGCATACAAAAAAGAAAATCCCGTAAACTGGTGCCCAAGCTGTAAGACCGTTCTAGCCAATGAACAGGTAGTTGATGGGTGCTGCGAAAGATGTAAATCCCCTGTAGGAAAGAAAAATCTTTCTCAGTGGTACCTGAAAATAACTGATTATGCGGAAAGACTTCTGGACAACCTGGATACTCTTGACGGATGGCCTAACAAAGTAAAAATAATGCAGAGAAACTGGATAGGAAAGTCTGTAGGTGCTGAAGTTGATTTCGAAATAAAAGACAGCGATGAAAAACTAACGGTATTTACTACCAGAGTTGATACCATCTATGGAACAACTTATATGGTTCTTGCTCCTGAATATCCTTCAGTTCTTTCGATGGTGGAGGGAACAGAGTATGAAAACCCTGTAAAAGAATATATTGAGAAGGTTGAACACATGAATGATATAGAGAGAACTTCAACCGTCAATGAAAAGACAGGCGTATTCATCGGCAAATATGCCATCAATCCTTTTACAAAGAAAGAAATTCCTATCTACATTTCGGATTATGTTCTCATGGGATATGGAACAGGTGCCGTAATGGGCGTACCTGCTCACGATCAGCGTGACTTTGAATTTGCGACAAAATTCGGCATAGATATAATTCCTGTAGTTGACCCGGGAGATCCGGAAATAGACCTTAATAATCTTAAGGAAGCATGCGCTGCAGAAGGAACTCTCATAAATTCCGGAGAATTTAACGGAATGAACAACAGAGATGCCATTGGAAAGTTTATTGAAATTGTTGAAGAACAGGGAATAGGTAAAAAGACTGTAAATTACAGACTCAGAGACTGGCTGATTTCAAGACAGCGTTACTGGGGATGTCCTATCCCTATGATTTATTGTGAAGATTGCGGATGGGTTCCTGAAAAAGAAGAAAACCTCCCTGTAATGCTGCCTACAGATGTTGAATTTACCGGAAAGGGCGAGTCTCCTCTGACAACTTCCAAAACTTTCGGAGATACAGTATGTCCTATATGCGGAAAACCTGCCAAGAGAGAAATGGATACTATGGATACATTCCTTGACTCTTCATGGTACTTCCTCAGATATTGCGATCCTAAAAATGACAAAGCGCCTTTCGACCCTAAAAAAGCTGAATATTGGATGAATGTTGATCAATACATAGGCGGTGTTGAACATGCAATCCTCCACCTCATGTACGCAAGATTTTTCCAGATGGCTCTTTATGACATGGGGCTTGTCAAAGATGAGGAACCATTCAAAAATCTGCTTACTCAGGGAATGGTAAACAAGGACGGCAAAAAAATGAGCAAGTCGCTTGGCAATGTAGTAAGCCCTGAGGAAATAATAAACAAATATGGTGCAGACACTGCGAGACTGTTCATTCTCTTTGCGGCTCCTCCGGAGAGAGAGCTTGACTGGTCAGATGCAGGAGTCGAGGGAAGTTACAGATTCCTTAACAGAGTATACCGCCTGGTTTATGAAATAAAGGAAAAATACCCTGAAGTACCAAGTGCTTTTGAAATAAAAACTGATGCTGACAAGTCACTTAATTATACATTGAACTTCACAATAAAGAAGGTCAGCGAGGACGTAGGCGGAAGGTTCAGTTTCAATACAGCAATAAGTTCCATTATGGAGCTGGTTAATGAGATGTACAGATATAAAGAGCAGGGCTGCGTAAATGAAGGGCTTCTCGGCAAGGCAGTAAAAGACCTTATTTTGATACTGTCGCCGTTTGTGCCTCATATCTGTGAGGAAATGTGGGAACACATAGGTCAGACCGAATCTGTGACCACTATGAGCTGGCCGGAATATGATGAGGACGCTCTTGTAAAAGAAAGCGTTGAAGTAGTGGTTCAGATAAACGGAAAAGTAAAAGAAAAGATGATGGTTGCTGCTGATGCAGGAAAATCTGAACTGGAAAAGATAGCTTTGGAGAATGAGAGAATTAAAGCTTTACTGGACGGAAAGACGGTCGTAAAGGTAGTTGCTGTGCCTGGAAGACTGATAAATATAGTAGTAAAATAAATATAAAATATTATCCACAGTTATCTTTTCATAAATAAAAAGAAAAGGACGGAAAAAAATTTATGAGAAGAAAAGTAACGAAAAAGGAAAGCAGGCCCAGTCTTAAGGTGATACCCATAGGAGGGCTCAGTGAGATCGGAAAAAACATGACTCTCCTGGAATATGAGGATCAGATACTGATTATAGACTGCGGTATGAGTTTCCCTGAAGATGAAATGTATGGAATAGATATCGTTATTCCGGATTTCACTTATCTGATGGAAAACAGAGAGAAGATAGTGGGTATGGTAATAACTCACGGACATGAAGACCATATTGGAGCCATACCTTATCTTCTTAAAAACATCAATATACCTGTTTACGGAACGAGACTTACTTTGGGACTGGTTGAGAACAAACTTAAAGAACACCAGATTTACGGAGATTTAAGAACGATAAAGGCAGGTGACAAGTTAAAACTTGGATGTTTTAACATTGAGCCGATAAGAATGACTCACTCAATTGCAGATGCCATCTGCCTTGCTATTGATACTCCGGCAGGTATGGTTTTCCATTCAGGTGATTTCAAGATTGACTATACTCCTGTAGACGGAGAACCCATAGATTTCTGCAAACTGGCGGAGCTTGGCAAGAAAGGCGTCACGCTGATGCTATGTGACAGTACAAATGCCGTAAGACCCGGATTTACAGCTTCTGAACGTGTTGTTGGGAGAACGCTGGAGAATATTTTCAGAACAGCCAAAAACAGAATAATAATTGCAACATTCTCATCCAACGTGCACAGGGTTCAGAAAATAATAGAAAACGCTGTTAAGATGGGTAGAAAAGTTGCTGTTTCCGGCAGGAGTATGGAAAATGTTGTGGCTCTGGCCATAGAACTGGGATATTTGGATATACCTCCGGGAACGCTGGTTGATCTTAAAATGACCAAAAATATTCCTGATGACAAGCTGGTGATTATAACCACAGGAAGTCAGGGTGAGCCTATGTCTGCTCTGTCAAGAATAGCTTCCGGAGAACATCGTTCCGTTAAATTGAAAAAAGGAGACATGGTAATTCTTTCATCAACGCCGGTTCCCGGAAACGAAAAAACCGTGTCCAATGTCGTAAATAAACTTTTTGAAAAGGGTGCTGAAGTAATTTACTCAGACATTGCAGATATCCATGTTTCAGGGCATGCATGCCAGGAGGAACTCAAGCTTCTGCATTCCCTTATCAAGCCTAAATTTTTCATGCCGGTTCACGGAGAATACAGGCATCTTATTCAGCATGCCAGACTGGCCGAGAGCTTGGGTATGAAGAGAGAGAATATTTTTGTAATGGAAAACGGAGATGTTCTTAATGTAAACAAAAGAAAAGCCGAACTCCAGCAGGGAAAAGTGACTGCTGAGGCAATTCTTGTGGACGGTCTTGGTGTAGGCGATGTAGGAAATATAGTCCTTCGCGACAGAAAAATGCTTTCGGAATCGGGACTTATCATCGTTGTGGCTGCCATAGAAAAAGAAAGCCAGATGGTGGTTTCGGGTCCGGACATTATTTCCAGAGGCTTTGTATATGTAAGAGAAAACGAGAAACTTATCGACGAGGCAAGGAAAATAGCAGAAGAAGCTCTGGACAAATGCCAGAGAAAAAAAATCAAAGACTGGAACAATATGAAATCACAGGTAAGAGATTCTCTGAGTTCATATATATATGAAACTACAAAGAGAAGCCCTATAATCCTGCCTATATTTTTGGAGGTATAAGAAATGAATGTATATGATCAGGCTCATGGACTGGCTCAAGCCATAAAAATGTCCGAAGAATACAAGCAATATGAAGGTGCGAAAGCAAAAATAAATGAAAATGAGGACCTGTCAAAAATGATCAGAGATTTTCAGACCAAGCAGTTTGAATTCCAGGCGAAGCAGATGGCAGGCCAGCAGCCCACTCAAGAAGATATTTCTTCATTACAGCAGCTCTACGGAATACTTTTAAAAGATCCTCTTGCTGCTCAGTATCTTGAAACTGAAATGCGCTTTTCTCTGATGATGAAGGATGTATACGAAATTCTCGGTGAAGTTGCGGGAATGGGACAGCTGATGAATGACTGATGGGTCATACCGTAATTATCTTCTTTATCAATGAGTACTTGGCAATTGTCATGCAATTTGGTATAATGAAATGAATTGAATTAAAAAGAGTTTAAATCACTCTGGATTATAGAAGACAAAATACGAAAGAATGGAGAGATAAAAATGATTAACGCTAGCGACTTCAGAAAAGGTATCACTTTTGAAATCAACGGAGAACCGCATTTGGTTCTTGACTTCCAGCATGTTAAGCCGGGTAAAGGCGCGGCATTCGTAAGAACAAAGTATAAGAATATCCTTACAGGAGCCACAAGGGAAGAGGCTTTCAACCCAAGCGACAAATTCCCTAAAGCTCACATTGATACTAAAGTAATGCAGTACCTGTACAACGATGGTGAGCTGTACTACTTTATGGATAAGGAAACCTATGAGCAGATTCCACTGTCATATGATCAGGTGGAAGAAGCAATGAAATTCCTGAGAGAAAAT